>OCTX012044977.1_pt1 | contig 12061 bp, 13 predicted proteins | sample 1539691 | NCBI WGS metagenome assembly OCTX01 (sample SAMN02144231, study PRJEB22623) | gut metagenome | biome: sheep rumen | host: Ovis aries | place: New Zealand
GTCGACGAGAACGTCTCCACCAAAGTGGTCCGCATCATCCAAAGCTACGTCGGTGTCGTCAACAAGATGGTATGGAGGAAAGAATTGTAATCGTTCAAGGCGAATAAACGAATTAAACATTTGAAACAAACACATTAATTATATAGTCATGTCAGTTTTTAAAGAAAAAGTATTGTTGATAACCGGTGGAACTGGTTCGTTTGGTAACGCAGTGTTGAACCGTTTCCTTCGCACCGATATCGGCGAGATCCGCATCTTCAGCCGCGACGAGAAGAAGCAGGACGATATGCGTCACGACTTCCAGGCTCGTATGCCCGAAGTAGCCAACAAGATCAAATTCTACATCGGCGATGTTCGCAACAAGAGCACCCTCAAATATGCCATGAAAGGCGTCGACTACGTCTTCCATGCAGCAGCACTCAAACAAGTACCCAGTTGCGAGTTCTTCCCCATGGAAGCAGTCAAGACCAACGTTATGGGTACCGACAACACCCTCGATGCAGCCATCGACGCAGGAGTGAAGTGCGTCATCTGTCTCTCAACCGACAAAGCTGCATATCCCATCAACGCAATGGGCATCACGAAGGCTATTGAGGAAAAGATAGCTGTGGCCAAGTCCCGTTTGAGTGGCGACACCAAGATCTGCTGTACCCGTTATGGCAATGTCATGTGCTCTCGCGGTTCCGTCATTCCCCTCTGGATAGACCAGATACGCAAAGGCAACCCCATCACCCTCACCGAGCCCAAGATGACCCGCTTCATCATGTCGCTCGAAGAAGCTGTGGACCTCGTCCTCTTTGCCTTCGAACACGGCAAAAACGGCGACATTCTCGTTCAGAAAGCACCAGCCTGCACCATCCAGACACAAGCAGAAGCAGTGTGCGAACTCTTTGGAGGCAAGAAAGAGGAAATCAAGGTCATCGGTATCCGTCATGGAGAAAAGATGTACGAGACCCTTCTCACCAAGGAAGAGGCCGCCAAAGCCATCGATATGGGCAACTTCTATGCCGTTCCAGCCGATAATCGCGACCTCAACTACGACAAATACTTCAAGGAAGGCGACGTTAAGCGAGCAGAGATCGACGAGTTCAACTCCGACAACACCCGCCGCCTCAACCTCGAAGAAACCAAGGAGAAAATAGCTTCCCTCCAGTACATTAAAAATGAACTGGCGGGCATACCAAATCTGGTTTAAAAGCCCCCAAGCCCCCTAAAGGGGAGTGTAGGGCCCCCTGTCCCCCTAAAGGGGAGATTTGTGCAGTATGAAAGGTTGTGTCAGGCATTCTGCTGATGTGATTGAGTATTCTCTGCTATGGAAGTTTGCTAAGGATAATAGGAATAACCCTACGGAGGCTGAGAGGCTGCTGTGGTTCTATATTAGCAATAAACAGCTAGGAGTTCGATTTCGTAGGCAACACATCATTGGACAGTATATCGCTGACTTTGCTTGTTTGGAGAAAATGCTTGTCATTGAGTTGGATGGCGGTTATCATTCCTTGCCGGAACAGCTGATAAGTGACGAACAGCGTACTGCGGATTTACACGAAATGGGATATAGGGTGATTCGATATACAAACGAGGAACTCTTACAAGGAATAGATATAGTATTAACAAAAATAAAAAACGCCTTCAACGTAAACGCTCCCCTTTAGGGGGCTCGGGGGCACGATTATTATGAAAGTACTCGTTACTGGTGCCAAGGGCTTCGTGGGCAAGAACCTCTGTTGGGCACTTAAGAACATACAGGCAGGCAAAGACAAGACCCACCCGGGCTTGACCATTGAGGCTGTCTATGAATACGATCTCGACAGTACACCCGAGGAACTTGATACATGGTGTCGCGAGTGTGACTTCGTGTTCAACCTCGCAGGCGTGAACCGTCCACAGAACCAGGAAGAGTTCATGCAAGGCAACTTCGGCTTCGCATCAACCCTCCTCGACACCTTGAAGAAATACAACAACCGCTGCCCGGTGATGCTCTCTTCTTCGCAACAGGCATCATTGACTGGTCGTTTTGGTAATAGTGAATATGGTCGTTCAAAAAAAGCAGGAGAAGATCTGTTCTTAGAGTATGGTGCTGCTTGTGGTGCCAAGGTGCTGGTGTACCGTTTCCCAAACCTCTTCGGCAAATGGTGTCGCCCCAACTACAACAGCGCTGTTGCCACCTTCTGCAACGCCTTTGCCAATGACCTGCCTTATACGGTCAATGACCCAAGCGTAGAACTGGAATTGCTCTATATAGACGACCTCGTAGACGAGATGATAAGAGCACTCAGCCCCCTCCCGACCTCACCCTCAAAGGGAGGAGAACATCGGTGTGAATTTGATGGACTAGAGGTGATACCTAAGGAAGATGGCAGATATTGCTATTGCCCAATTACACATCATGTCACCCTAGGTGAGATAGTGGAACTACTCAAGTCCTTTGCTGAGCAGCCCAAGACCTTGATGATACCCGAGATACCAGCTGGTAGCTTCGCCAAGAAGCTCTACAGCACCTACCTCAGCTATCTCCCCTACGAGAAGACCGCCTTCCCGCTCAAGATGAACGTCGATGAGCGTGGCAGCTTCACAGAGCTGGTGCACACCCTCAACGCAGGTCAAGTCTCCATCAATATCAGCAAGCCAGGCATCACCAAAGGTCAGCATTGGCACAACACCAAATGGGAGCAGTTCATCGTCGTCAAAGGTCACGGACTTATCCAACAGCGCAACCTCAACGACCCACTGGGTCGTGTGCTTGAATGGAAGGTCGATGGCGACCACATCCAAGCCGTTCACATGCTCCCAGGCTATACCCACAACATCATCAACCTCTCCGACACCGAAGACCTCGTCACCGTCATGTATTGCAACGAAATCTTCAATCCCAATAAACCCGATACCTTCTTCGAGCCCGTAAAACAATGAAAACCATACTCGTCACCGGTTCGGCCGGATTCATCGGATCCAACCTTGTCAAGCGTCTCTTCAAAGACATGCAGGAAGGCACCATCGTAGGCATCGACAACATGAATGCCTACTACGACGTCTCCCTTAAAGAATACCGGTTGAAAGAACTTGAAACCCTCCACTCACAACTGACTCTAAACTCTCCACTCTCCACTATCAACTATCACTTTGTGAAGGGTTCCATTGCCGACCGTGACCTCATCAATAAACTCTTCGAAGAGTACAAATTCGACATCGTCGTCAACCTCGCAGCCCAAGCAGGAGTACGCTACAGCATCGAGAACCCCGATGTCTATATCGAGAGCAACATCATAGGGTTCTACAACATCCTCGAAGCCTGCCGTCATCATCCCGTCGAGCATCTCGTCTATGCAAGTAGCAGCTCCGTCTATGGCGGCAACAAGAAAATACCCTTCAGCACCGACGATCGCGTAGACAACCCCGTCTCCCTCTATGCAGCCACCAAGAAGAGCAACGAGCTCATGGCACATTGCTACAGCAAGCTCTACAACATACCCTCCACAGGACTGCGCTTCTTCACCGTGTATGGTCCCGCAGGTCGTCCCGATATGGCCTACTTCGGATTCACCAACAAACTCCTCAAGGGCGAGACCATCCAAATCTTCAACTACGGCAACTGTCGCCGCGACTTCACCTACGTCGACGACATCGTCGAAGGCATCGTCAGAGTAATGAATAAAGCCCCCGAGCGCAGAAAAGGAGAGGATGGCCTACCCATCCCTCCCTACGCCGTTTACAACATCGGAGGCGGTCAGCCAGAGAATCTGCTCGACTTCGTCAACATCCTGCAGGAAGAACTCCTACGAGCAGGAGTGTTGCCCCAGGACTACGACTTCGACGCCCACAAACAACTCGTCCCCATGCAACCAGGAGATGTCCCAGTCACTTACGCAGACTCCTCTGCCCTCGAGCGTGACTTCGGCTTCACCCCCAAGATCACCCTCCGCGAAGGACTACGAAAGTTCGCTACTTGGTATAAGGAATACTATGGTAGTTAATAGATAAAAGTTAATAGATAAAAGTTAATAGATAAAAGTTAATAGATAAAAGTTAATAGATAAAAGTTTGGGGATTATATGGCAGTTAATAGTATTGTTGGAGAGAAGAGTCTTGCTTTTGGGAAACGGATTGCAAAATGCTATCGCCATCTTAATGATAAGAAGAAAGAAATTGTGATGTCTAAGCAGCTTTTGCGTTCAGGCACAAGCATTGGCGCTAATGTGCGTGAGGGCCTTTATGCACAAAGTCGTAAAGATTTTATCAATAAACTTAATATCGCCTTGAAAGAGGCTGGAGAGACAGACTACTGGCTTGATCTGATTCATTCGGCAGAATACTTCACAGACCAAGAATTTGACTCGCTAAAAGCTGATAACGATGAATTGATAAAAATGCTCGTCTCTATTATTAAATCGACAAAAGATAACACTGAAGTGAATTAGATACCATCTTTTCTCTTTTAACTATAAGAATTAGAAGCCAACTTTTATCTTTTATCTTTAAGAATTAGATGCCAACTTTTATCTTTTATCTTTTATCTATTAACTATTAACTATAATATTCATGCTCTACGATCACATTCATAACCTCGACACCTACGCGAGCCTCTCACCCGACATCATGGTCGGACTCGAGTTCCTTCGCGATGCCAAGCCCGACATCGAGAACGGCGTCTATCAACTCAACCCACGCGTCAAAGCCATCGTCTCCGAGTACGAGACAAAGCCACAGAACCCCAACGGCTACGAAGCACACCGTCAGTACATCGACATACAGTATCTCCTCAAAGGCACCGAGAAACTCTGTTCCTCACCCCTGGAGCACCTCACAGAGACAAAGCCCTACAGCGAAGACGACGATTACGCCCTCTATGACAACCCCACAGTCCCCCCACAGGAAATGCACATAGGAAACGGCTACTTCGCCATCTTTTATCCCCAAGACGGCCACATGCCCCAGCTCAGCATCGACACCCCAACAAAAGTCAAGAAAGTCGTCGTGAAAGTAAAAATCTAGGATATAAAGGTTACGGGTTAAAGTTTAAAGTTTACCGTTTACTGTTTACCGTTTACTGAATAAAGGTTAAAGTTTACGGGTTAAAGTTTACCGTTTACCGTTGAGACGCTTCGCGTGTTTACTGTTTGTTTACCGGTTAAATAAACGGAATATAAGGAAAAGAAAGGAGTATTATATATGTCACAGAAAGAACTTACATCTTATAGGCTTTCGTCTTTGCAGGAACCATCAGATGAGATGCTTCATGCCCTCATGGAGCAAGTGGCAGAGCGTGCCAGGCAGTCCACAGCCAAGTTCCGTGCAGAATTGCATCGTCGTTTCGAGTTGATTGCCCATCGGGCTTCCTCCGACACGACTCAGGATTGTTTAAACGAGTTTGACACTCCTCTCGCTGCTCCGTCGTTTCGTGCTACAAGCAAAAAGTAGAAAATGGCAGTTCAAAAACCCACCATGTGCGTAGTGGCAGGGCCCAATGGCTCAGGCAAGACCACCACTACCGAGTTGCTCCTCGCCAACGAATGGGGTGCAAATAGCATGTATATCAACCCCGATAACATCGCTGAGCATGAGTTTGGCGGTTGGAACAGCCCTGATGCCGTTATGAAAGCAGCACAGCGAGCTACAGAGTTGCGCTATCAGTGCCTTGAGGAAAGACGTGACTTCGTGTTTGAGACAGTCTTTTCGTCTGCTGAAAAGCTCGAATTTCTTCGCAAGGCTTATGAGGCGGGGTTCTTTATCCGATTGTTCTATGTCTGTACCAAGTCACCAGAAATCAATGTTTCGCGCATAGCTAAGCGTTATATGAACGGCGGTCATGAAGTGCCCATCTCAAAGGTTGTTTCGCGCTATTTCAAGTCCCTCGAGTTAGCAAGACAGGCCATACCCTTTGTCGACAGGGCATATATTTACGATAACAGCGTGGAAGACCACATACCGCAGTTGCTCTATCGAACAGCTGATGGTGTTGTTGTCAAGCGTTACACAGATGACATCCCAGAATGGGCTCAAATCTTGTTATAGCTTGAATCTTCGCCCCTCGCCCCTCGACCCATGACCCTTGACCCTAGACCCTCGACCCTTGACCCTAAAAAGAAAACCAACTAACATCAGGAACGGGATATAATGTATAAGAGATTATATGAATGACAATGTATAGCAAAAAAGAGATTAATAGGATTCTTGATAGTCTTCTTTCCTTGACCCATGAGAATGAGGTCGTGGAATTCAAGCGTGCGGAGAATTCGTTTAGTGAGACGGATTTGGGGAAATATTTCTCTGCTTTGAGCAATGAGGCAAATTTGAAGGGGATGAAGTGCGCTTGGATGGTTATGGGTGTTGATAATGTTACGCACCGTTTCACTAATACGCATTTCAAACCTACACGGGCTTCACTGGATGCCCTCAAGAAGAAGATTGCTGACCAAGTGACGGCGCGGCTTACTTTTGATGAAATATATGATATCATACGTGAGGATAAACGGGTATTAATGTTCCAGATACCATCAGCACCGCAAGGTGTTCCCATTGCCTATCAGGGCCATTATTATGGTCGTGATGGAGAATCGCTGGAAGCGCTTAATCTTCATGAGATTGAGACCATTCGGCAACAGGCGACAAAAGTGGACTGGAGCCGGCAGATTGTTGATGATGCTAAGCTATCAGACTTGGATCCGAAAGCTATTGCGAAAGCAAAAGAACTCTATCTTTCTGCTCATTCAGACAAGAAGGAAGAGATTCAACAATGGAGCGACGATGTATTCCTAAATAAAGCCAGGTTGACGGTGAAGGGCAAAGTTACCTGTGCTGCCATTCTGTTATTGGGTAAGCCTGAGAGTGATGCGCTTATATCACCGGCTGTGGCGCAGATTAAATGGATATTGAAAGATAATAATGGTGCAGAGCGAGACTATCAAGTGTTCACCTGTCCCTTTATACTTGCAGTTGATCAAGTGTATGCTAAGATCCGAAACCTCAAATACAGGTATATCAATACTGAGTTTCAGACATTGTTCCCAGAGGAACTGGACACGTATGAGCCCTATGTAGTTCGAGAGGCTATCAATAATGCTATTGCACATCAGGATTATACGCTTGGTGGACAGATCAACGTAGTGGAGTATGAAGACCATCTTGTGTTTTCCAACAAAGGTTCTTTCCTGCCAGGTACTATTGAGAATGTACTTGAGAGCGACGCTCCAGAAGAATATTATCGTAACCGCTTCCTCTGTGATGCAATGGTTGGTCTCAAAATGGTAGATACCATTGGTAGTGGCATTCGAAAGATGTACAACTACCAACGCAAGCGCCTATTTCCCATGCCGGTCTATCAGCTATCCGACAACCGGGTTACAGTGACAATAACTGGAAAGATCATTGATATCAACTATGCCAGCGTATTGGTTCGTAATCCAGACTTGTCGCTGAGAGATATTGAACTGTTGAACCGCATCCAGATGAAGCACCCACTCACTGTGGCAGAAGTATCTTATCTAAGGAAGAAGCGTTTGATTGAAGGCAGGATGCCGAACATATATATATCTAAAGATATTGCACAAACTACTGGACAAAAAGTAGCATATAGCAGACATAAGGGACTGGGAAGCAAAGCTTGCGAAGATTTGCTGATGGATTCCCTGAAAGACCATAAGTTTCTTAGTAAAGAAGAGGTTTCCAAATTGCTATGGAATGTTCTTCCTGATGTGTTGACCGATTCACAGAAGCAGAACAAGATCAATAACATGTTGTCCAAGCTCAGGATGAGAGGGGATATTTACTGCAAGGCAAGTGGACGTAGCTCAATTTGGTATATCAAGAGTTTTAAGAGCTAATTATTAGCTACTTTAAGAGCAAACCTTCAGAATGGTTTGATATACAACCTGTTAGTAAACTTGGTTTAAGAGCAAAATAAGAGCAAACTATTAGAAAGGTCTCGGCCCCCCTTTCTCGACTCTAAAAAGAAAACCAACTAACATCAGGAACGGGGAGAAGTCCAAAAAAGGAATATAACAAGGAAAATGAGCAAAAAACCAAAAGTTGATACAGAATTGCTTTCCATTCTTGAAGATTATCATTTGTTTATGGACAGTGAAAAATCTGTTGATATGCCTTTTTGCGTTGACAAAGTTGATAACAACCATGTCAACGCATTAAAGGGTGAGACAGAATTGAAAGCATTGTCTCCACTTGGGAATACAATATTGCAATGTCAGGTAAGAGAACGTAATGAGTATAATTATTCAATATATATTCTTTCTGATAAAATTCAATCTCGGATGCTATTCCGTTTGGATGAAGGTGATGGTACACATTGGAATAGGCACTTCCCTGTTCCAATAGAAAAACAACAAGTTCCATCACCTCATTTCCATAAGAAAGGTGATGATGGTATCGAGTACGCATACCGAACAAAAAGACTTGTTGAAGGCCCCGATCCATTGAATATTCATGACGGTTTTGTCGCTTTTTGCGAAGAGTGTCATATCAACAATGAGAATGTTGAGATTAAAGTAAAAGAAGAAGGAACGCTGCCTCTTGAGTTTGAAGCAGATACAGATCCTCTTAAGGGAGTAAATTTTCCGTAACATGAAAGAGTTGTTTAATTCAATACGAGAATCTTATAATTCGCTTTGGCATGTAAAAGTGCTTGGCGAATCCTTAGAGATTGTGACGCCTATGGTTACGACAAATGAGTCATTTGTCTCTGTTTTTGTGACAAGACGTGGCGAAGATTATGTAGTAACTGACGGAGGATGGATTTCTGCGGGTTATTATGATTGTGAACTAGATGCGATGAGTACTGCGTATAATAGATTATTCCAATATTATTTGGATAACTATCATGTTCTTCAAACTGTTGGTCATGGTAGGACTATGTACTACAAAAAGGTACATGATCGATATTTGGTCGTTAATGCTGTTTTTGAGTTGTCTAATTTTATAAGTGCCGTTGTTAGTGGTTCAAATATTCAGTTTCAAGCAGATAAAAAAGAACTTAGATTTAGGAGGTCAGTAAGAGACTATTTAACCAATGATTTTGAAGAAGGTGCATTCCAGTTTAATTGTGGACTTACACCTGATAGTTCAATTAAATATGGAGCGATTTCAAATTTTGCGGATCATTTACAATTACTGAATATTGTGACAGGGTCTAATGCTGCTTATTATCGTGATTCCTTGTGTCGCTCCAATTTCTATTTTGAAGCTGCACGTGATCATAGAGAGAGATTTAGAATCAATAAAACAATTGCGCTTCTTGATGACACAACACCGTCTGTATATGGGTCTCCTCAGGTAGGAGAGTTGATATCAATTCTTCGTGCAAAAGATGATAGTATTCTCTTGCCATGGAGCGAGAAAGGAAAACTTCTTGATTTGTTAGTTGCATAATTTTGTGCGTTATGGCTATAGTAGATAAGACAATCACAACATATACGTTCCTTGATTCTCTCCGTGAATCAGGGATACAACAACTTGATTTGTATGTGCCTTTGGTATGTAAGAGCATATTGAAGCATAATGCAAAAGAAGCTAGTCGTGATGATTTGAAGTCTTGGTTCTCGGAAGACTATGGAATGTCAAAAGTGTATCAGGGCGTCTTTGATACGCTTCTCCGAAAGATGAAAGGTAATTGTTTGACTTTGAACAATGGCAAGTATGAGGTTAATATGCCAGAGATCATCAAAGTTAATCAGAAGCATGAGGAGAGAGATATTACAGCGGAGTTTGATAATTTACTAAAACGTATACAATCCTTTTCGAAGGACAATTATCAACTTGATATTTCGCTGGATGAGGTGCAAAATGGAGTGCTAGACTTTTTGTATTCAAGAGATGGTGATTTGATTTTTGCACAAGATAAAGTTGTCGGAGTATTACAAAAACAGAAGAATGGTAAGACCCAAGATAAGAAGTTAAGATATGTCATCTCACAGTTTGTTATTTGGAGTAAAGACAATGATTCCAGTTCATTCGTCTTGTTTGTAAAACTGGCAAAAGGTCATGCTCTTACCTCTATTGTAACAATGAAGGACACATCTTCCTATACGGGAAAGATGAAAGAGGTGACCATAGCACTTGATACCCCTTTGATATTTAATCTTCTAGGTCTTAATTATAAAACAAATCTTGAATTAGAGAATGAACTGATTGAAGTTTTAAGAAAACAAGAAGCAAGTTTCGTAGTCTTTCAAGGACATTATCAGGAAGTAAAGCAGTCCATTAATACGGCAATTCATCTTCTTACCACAAAGAATTATGATCTAAATAAAGCATCAAGATTATTGCGCTATGCAATAAAAAACCGTTTGTCCCCACATTTTTTAAGGACAAAACTACAGCAGCTTGATGCTGTATTAGAAAGATATAAGATAACGGTAATAGGAGCACCATCATCAGAGTTAGGGTTTAAGGAGATTGATGTAAAGAAACTTGATACTTTATTGGCAACGAGATATAGCGAAGATGGTAACCCCGATAGCATAGATGAGAATACAAGAAGAATCATTGCAACTGATGTTGATATAGTCTCCTATATCTATAGGTTACGTGGTAATAACGTCGCAACTAATCTTAAAAATTGTACTGCACTTTTAATAACCACTAACACAGCATTAGCATATGCATCTAAACACCCTGATTTGAGTGATATAGTTCATTCAATACCTGTATGTCTTACAGACGTTTTTATGTCAACGATGCTATGGTTTAATTATCCGAATGTAGATGCTGATGTAAATGAGAAACTATTAATAAGCGAGTGTTATAAGAATATCACATTATCAGATGATATCCTACAGAAATTCTATAAAGATGTAGAGAAGATCAATGAAGAAACACCTCTAACAGAAGAGCAAATTCTAGATGCTAATACATCGGAAGTAGTTATGGATTTGTTGGAAAGCAAAACATATAATGACAGTAATCTTTATACTGACATGACAGCAGCTGAAGTACTAGAGGTTATGGAGCAGAAACGAAACAAGGACTTAAAAGATAAAGAAAACAGGCTCAATAACATTTCAGAAAATACATGGCGCAAATCTCGAAAGATAGCCTCCTTTTTCTTCTCTTTAATTTGGATAGTATTAGTGGCCTTGTTCTTATTCCTCAATTTTATTGACTGGAGGAATTGGAAAGGATGGAACATATTTTTTAATATTCTTTCCATTTTACCAGCGTTATGGGGGTTATTGTCGTGGCGTGGATGGATTTGGCCTAAAGTGAATGTAATAGACTGGTTATCCAAACTTGTTTATAATATCTTCTACAAGGATTTGGATGAAAAGTGCGAAACGAAGTGAATTAACAGTTAACAAATTAACGTTGCGATAGCAAGGTCATCGAAGATAACATTATACGTCTCCCGCCATTACGCGCAGGTAGAGCTGCGAGAGAAAGAAACATAACTTTTATCTTTTATCTATTATCTATTAACTTTCACCCGTAAACATTAAACTGTAAACAGTAAACTAATTAAACGCCCCTCGACTCTCGACAAAATAATTGAAAATTAAAAAATATAAACAATATGATAACGACAGTAATCCCCCAATCACAAAAAATCTCTAAGGTAGATGCACTTTGGGTACTTATTCAGAGTCAAACGAAAGCTGTTCGCAAGGTTTTAACAGAAAGGTTGCTTGCAGAACAGTCTCAGACCAAGGCAAAAGCACAGCAACAGATGGTCAAAGATAGCCTCACAAGAGCTTTCGATGAGTTGCATGCCGGAAAGGTTCATCGGGATGCACGCAAACTATTTGCCAAATAGTACGCCATGAAGGTTACATTTGACTATCTTGATGAGTTTGCTCGTGGTGCCAAGGCGCTTCGAAAAAAGTATCCCTCATCCGTTCGCTTCGTGAATAATTTTCGTTATCGTTATCGTTATCGTTTTCGTTAAACCCCTGAAACTTGAAACCGGGCTTCGCCCCTGAACCCTGAACCCTGAAACATGAAACCGGGCTTCGCCCCTGAAACCTGAAATTGGGCTTCGCCCCTCGACCCCAGCCCCTCGACCCCAGACCCTCGACTCTAGACCCTCGCCCCTCGCCCCTCGACCCCCGACTCTCGACAA
>OCTX012210562.1_pt1 | contig 12061 bp, 11 predicted proteins | sample 1539691 | NCBI WGS metagenome assembly OCTX01 (sample SAMN02144231, study PRJEB22623) | gut metagenome | biome: sheep rumen | host: Ovis aries | place: New Zealand
TCGCTCTCGAAGCGCTTCAACCCCGGCCTTGGGCTTATTCGCAGCTGGGGCCCGCTTGACGAGAAGAACGACTTCCTCGTCATCCCCGACAACATGATGAACCTCGAGCTTCTCGAGTGGGCGGCGAAAAACGGCGGCGACAAGCGGTTTGACGAAATCGCGCGTTCGCACGCGACGAAGACGATGGCGCACCATTTCCGCGCGGACGGCGGCACCTACCATGTCCTCAACTACGACCAGCGTCCTGGCTTCCATGGCGCGGTGCAGGAAATCCGCCGCGGACAGGGGCTCTCGTGCGAGACGGCGTGGAGCCGCGGGCAGTCGTGGGCGATCTACGGCTACACGATGATGTACCGCGAGACGAAGGATCCCGCCTACCTCGCCTTTGCCCAGAAGGTCTCCGACTTTGCGATCAACCATCCGAACATGCCCGCCGACGGCGTTCCCTACTGGGATTTCGGCGCGCCTGGAGAGGAGCGCGACTCGTCCGCCGCGTCTGTCATGGCGTCGGGGCTTCTCGAGCTTTCGACTTTTGTCGGCGGCGAGAAGGGCGCGAAGTACCGCGCGTTCGCGGTGAAGCAGCTCCTTTCGCTTTGTTCCGACGCGTATTTCGCGAAACCGGGCGAGAACGGCGACTGGCTTCTCAAGCACGGCGTCGGCCACAAGCCGGCCGGCGGCGAGATCGATGTTCCCCTCGACTACGGCGACTACTACTTCCTCGAGGCGCTACTGCGCTTCCGTCGTCTCGCCGGCGGCTTCGGGCTCTGATTCTACGCCATATATGCGCTGACTGGGGGCAAAAGAGCGCATTTTAGCGCCCAAACACTCCCTACTCCAGCCGACCATACCATTGACGCACGGTACACGGGTTTGATAAAATAAGTGCGAACATAGAACGGGTATTCCGTCAGGAGGCGAAAATGAGCATTACATTGTCTATACCGCCTGCAATCGTGCAGGAAGTGCGAGAGTGGGCCGAGGCAAACGGTACTAGCTTAAACCAGTATGTGCGCGACTGCCTTGAGGCGAAGTGCGCGGAACTTGCAAAGGCTCGTAAAACGCGCGCGCAGCAGTTCCTCGAGTTCGCGAAGGCGCACCAGGTGAAGGTGCCTAAAGGGTGGAAGTGGAGCCGCGAGGAGGCGACCGAAAGGAAGCTGAGGTGTCTGGCATGAGGTTCTTCGATACCAATATGCTCGTCTATGCGGCGACAAACCAGGAGCCGCAAAAGGGGGACATTGCGCGTGAACTGATTCAACATGCGCTTGAGGTGAACCATGACGGAGTCATTTCCGTTCAGGTGATGACGGAGTTCGCCAACGTGATGAAGACCCGCTTCAATGCTGCGGCGACCGAAATCGACGAATGGGTCTCGCAGTTCTATCCGCTGTTGGTGACCGAGGTGACGATGGATGTCGTTAGGAATGCGCTTTATATCAAGGAGGAATACGGCATTCAGTTCTACGATGCGCTGATTGTTGCAACGGCGGAGAAGCTTGGTTGCCACGAAATCGTCACCGAAGGCCTCAATCCTAATCAGACCTATCGGGGCATGGCAGTCGTCAACCCGTTTAAGTAGTCTCGGCAATTAACGTTTTGCGCCTTGATGCGAAAGTGCTAGTTGTCGTCGGCGAGATTGGGCGCTCGAAACGCAACTACGGCGAACGCTACTACGAAGCGTGGAAGGGCGTTGCGAAGTAGTCGTCGAAATTCTCCAGACCATTATGTTCTCGGGCAAGATCTGATATAATGCAGACTGTCATTCACAAAGGCAGAAAGGATACAAATGACATGAGTAAGAACGCAAAGGTATCCGGCTCGGTGGTCGCGGGGTTTCCCTCGCCCGCCGAGCAGTATCAGGAAACGCCTCTCGACTTGAACGAGCTGCTGGTCAAGCGACCCGCAGCCACGTTCTTCGTGAAGGTGCAGGGCGACTCGATGATCGGCGAAGGAATCCGCGACGGAGACCTCCTTGTCGTCGATCGATCGCTCCGTCCTGCCAGCGGCGACGTCATCATCGCCTGTGTTGACGGCGACTTCACGGTGAAGACGCTTCGCTTGGGGAAAAGGGAAGAGGGAAGCGGGAAAAGGGAAGTGTGGCTTGAACCGGCAAACCCTAAATTCCCCGTCATCAAGCTTAAACCTGGCCAGGAACTGGATTACTTCGGCAAGGTGACGGCCTGCATACACCGCTTCTGACCATGGTCGGGCTTGTTGACGGAAACAACTTCTTCGTAAGCTGCGAGCGCGTTTTCAACCGCCGCCTCGTAGGACGCCCCGTCGCAGTTCTCTCCAATAACGATGGATGTTGCGTCTCGCGCTCCAACGAGTTCAAGGCACTCGGCATTGACATGGGGACGCCATACTACCAGCTGAAGAACCGCGAGAAGTCGGGCGAGCTGGACTTCTGCTCATCGAACTACGAGCTGTACGGTGACATGTCGCGCCGCATAATCTCGATTCTCCGCGAAGAGGCGTTGGATGTGGAACAGTATTCCATTGACGAGGCATTTATCTATCCGCCGACTGGCAACGGCATCGACCTCATCGAATACGGCAAGCGCCTTCGCGCAAAGATACTCCGCTGGGTCGGCATCCCGTGTGGCGTGGGCTTCGCGCCGACCAAGACCCTCGCCAAGATCGCCAACCACATTGGCAAGAAGCAACCGGGCGGCGTCTTCTTACTTCCGGACGATCCGACTGAAATCCTCGCCTCGCTTCCCGCTGGCGAGGTGTGGGGTGTCGGACGCCGTCTTGCGCTGAAGCTCCGAGCTGAACGCATCTTCTCGGCAAAAGACCTCCGCGATGCCAGCGACGATGTGATCCGATCCGTCGGCGGCGTGGTGCTTCTCCGCACCGCGACCGAGCTTCGCGGCAAGCCGTGCAACGAGGAAAGGGATTACGACGCCGACCCAGACAGCGTTTCGTGTTCGCGCTCCTTCGGTGAGCCGGTGACGACGCTGGACGGCATATCGGAATCTCTTGCGTCCTTCACGGCGCAGGCAGCGACGAAGCTCCGCAAGCACAGTATGCTTGCAGCGGGGTGCAACATATACGCGCAGATTTTCCGCTCGGGTGGAGGAGGAGAGTGCATCGAGCGGACGGTCATGTTCCCCGAGCCGACAGATGCAACTAATGCAATGCTCGACGCAATCCGCCCGGAAGTGCCTGCGCTCTTCCTGCCCGGAACACGCTACCGCAAGACGGGCGTTGTCTTCTTTGGACTTGAAAAGGCAACCGCCCCAAGGCAACTCGACCTCTTCTCGCCCGACCTCCGTTCCCCATTCCCACCCCTGCTAGGGCATCGCCTTCGGCGACTCGCTTCGCTCGGGGGATACGTTCCCCGTTCCCAATCACCACTCTACAAGGCAATCGACGCAATCAACGCCCGCTACGGCAAAGGCAAGGTGTTCTCCGCTTCCGAAGGCATAGGCGAGAGGTCGTGGAAGATGAAGCGCTCGAAGCTCTCCAAACGCGCCTCGACCCGCTGGGACGAGCTGATGGCGGTTCGATAAAAAGCTAATTCTAGCCCTACAATCACCATCGTGGGCATTGACAAGTAGGATTAAAATATCCTATAATACCCATCGAGACACATAGATAGGATATTTCTAATGTATATTGACACTGACAAGATTGTCACTATGACGGCGGCGAATCAAAACTTCTCCGCTGTCGCTCGGCAGACGGAAAGAGACGGCAAGTCCGTGATATTCAAGAACAACCGCCCCAAATACATTCTAATCGACCTTGATGGCGGCGGGTATCTCGACCTCACCGAGGACGAGAGAATTGACGTTGTCGCAAGGCGCATTATGAAGCAACACAAGGCCGCGTTTCTGGAGCTGGCGAAATGACGAAATTATCCAAAGATAAGGTTCTCCTGCTTCACCAGTACATCGCCTCTGAAACAGGCGGTAGCGTGGGACTTCGTGACGAGGGTCTTCTCGAATCGGCGCTTGAGGGCGCTTTCGCCACCTTTGGTGGACGTGAGCTCTATCCGACAAAGGAGGAAAAGGCTGCTCGCATCGGTGCGTCGCTCGTCTCGAACCATGCGTTCCTCGACGGAAACAAGAGGATCGGCATGTATGTGATGCTGACGTTTCTTGAAGTGAACGGGATTCGACTTCAATGCACCGACGAGGAGATCGTCCACGCCGGCTTGTCGCTCGCCGAAGGCTCCATGGGCTACGACGAACTCCTCGCCTGGATCCGAGAACATGCAATGCCGCAAGAAAAATGATAAGCAACAACAAACCATTCGCGCTACGACATGACGCGCTCTTTGCGGCAAGAAAACTCGAGAAAGGAAAACGAAATGAAGACAGCAGTCGTATTTGACTCACTAGATTGTACAACTTCCGCGGACACCAAGACACTCCGCCTTGATTTGACTGTCGCCAAATGATGCGAATAGATTTAAAGGATTCAAAACATGAGACATGACACTATGAAAAGACTGTTCACGATTATGTCGGTTGCGACGCTTCCGCTTGCCGGGGTGTGCGCGTTTTCGATACAGGGCGAGATTGACTCCGCTGCGGCGAAAGGCGGTGGAAAGGTGGTTGTCGCTGCTGGCGAGCATTTCAGCGATGGCCCTATTCGGCTAAAGAGCAATGTTGAATTGCATCTCGAGGAGGGTGCGAAGATCGTGTTCTCCGACAACCCTCAAGACTACCTTCCCGCCGTTCCGACGAGCTGGGAGGGCGTGGAGTGCCTCAACTATTCGCCCCTTGTCTACGCCTATGGCTGCACGAACGTCGCGATCACCGGCAAGGGAACCCTTGCGCCCAAGATGGATTTCTGGCGCACGTGGTTCGGCCACAATGGGGACGGCCTTCGCGCCGCTACGCGCAAACTTTACGACTGGTGCAGCTTCAACGCCCCGCTTGAGGAGCGTGACTTAACGAAGTTGCCTAAGTCGAATGTCAGGCCGCATCTCATCCAGTTCAACCGCTGCAAGAACGTGCGCCTCGAGGGATTCAAGATACGCGAGTCGCCGTTTTGGACAATTCACCTCTATCTTTGCAACGGAGTCGTTGCGAGGGGGCTTGATGTCTATGCTCACGGGAGCAACAACGACGGCATTGACATCGAGATGACGAAAAACGTCCTCGTCGAGAACTGCCGTTTCGACCAGGGCGACGACGCGATAGTGATAAAGGCGGGCCGCAACCAGGATGCATGGCGTCTCGCGACCCCGAGTGAGAACATCGAGGTGAGGAATTGCACCGTCGTGAACGGCCATGTTCTCCTCGGCGTCGGAAGCGAGATGTCCGGCGGCGTCAGGAACGTCTACATGCACGATTGCGCATTGGAGAGCGAGGCGCTTCGGCTCTTCTACGTGAAGACGAACGAGCGTCGCGGCGGATTCATCGAGAACATCCGCATGGAGAACGTCAAGGCGAAGAAGGTTCGCTTCGGAGTTATGGATGTCGAGACCGATGTTCTCTACCAGTGGAAGGAATTTCCGACGCACGAGGTTCGCGTGACGCCGATAAAGAACCTCTCGATGAAAAATGTCGAGGTCGAGGAAGCCGATCGGCTCGTGCATATTCTCGGCGATGCGCGCCGCCCTGTCGACGGTGTGACGCTCGAGAACGTCAAGGTCGGCAAGTTGCACAAGGCGGACCAAATCGAAAACGCCGCCAATGTGAAGGTGTCAAAGTCCACAGTTGCAGCTGCAAAGGACTGACTGCACGTATTCTGAATTCGCGCGTTTTCTCGCCCAGTTGCCGCTCTCGTGTGAATGACCGCCGGGTTTGCCGCGGTTAGTGGGTTTTGATATAATGTTGCCAGATGGATTTGACATGCGTCCGGAAAAGGGACAGGAGTGCAGGACTATATTTATTCGGCAATGGCCTTCGTGGCGGTGGCGATCCACCTGATAATCAATTTCGACCTGCTTGCAGGTCGGGGGGTGGTTACCGCGCATGGTGCACGCTACCGTGACTTCCTGATGGGCATCCTTGCTTATTATGTAACGGATGCGGCCTGGGGTATTTTTGCCGGGCTTGGCTGGACAAGCGCGATGTTTGTCGACACGTCGCTGTACTTCATCACACTTGCGGTAGCGGTTCTCCTGTGGTGTCATTTTGTCATCGCCTGTCTTGGAATCGGCAGATGGCCGGCGCGGATACTGTCCTGGTTTGGATATGCGCTCTTGGCCTTCATCGTCATCGCCTTGGCGGCAAATCCGTTCAACAAGTGCTTTTTCTTCTTCGATGCAAAGGGTGCTTATGTAGGCGGCTCGATACGCTATCTGGTCTTCTCTCTTCTAGTTGCATTCAACGCCCTTATGGCGCTTTTCGTATTTCTGAAGGTTCTTGGTGACCGCGGCCCCGGGCGTAAACGAAACATAATGGTGTTTTTGTTCTGCCTCACCATGACTGTTGCCATTGTCTTTCAGGTGATCTGGCCGCTCTTGCCGCTTTATGCGCTCGGCTGCCTCATTGGAAGCTGCTTCCTCCATGTCTTCGTTATCGAGGGCGAGCGCGCTGAACTGCGGCAGGCCGTCATCGAGCGCGAACAGACGGCGAAGCACATGGCCGAGATTGAGAAGGCGCTTGAGCGCGCCCGCACGGCCGAGAAGGCACGGAGCATGTTCTTCAGCATCGTGAGCCACGACATACGCACGCCGCTCAACGCAATTCTCGGATATTCTGAATTGCTTCAGCGCGGAGTCGAGAGCCCCGCCGAGCGGGACGTGGCGCTTAAGTCAATCCGCACATGCGGAGAAACGCTTCTGCAGCTCGTAAACGACGTTCTGGATCTTGCGAAGATGGACGCCGGGAAGATGACGCTCAAGGCGGAGCCCGTGAATTTGTCACAGCTGACTGACAAGGTGTTTACTTCCTTCCAGATGGCAGCGGCCGAAAAGGGCATTGAACTCGTCAACCGGACGGCTGACATGCCGACCGTCATGCTGGACGAACACAGGTTTAGGCAAATACTTTTCAACTTGATCGGGAATGCCGTAAAGTTCACCGACAGTGGGTCCGTGACCGTCTCGGCGTCTTACACGGGCACGAACCTCGAGGTTTCCGTTTCCGACACCGGCTGCGGCATCGCGCCCGACATGCTCACGCGCATCCTGGACCCGTTCGTACAGGTCCACGATCCGAGCCATTCAGCCGATCGGGCCGTGGGAACGGGGTTGGGACTCTCTATCTGCAGGCGACTTGTCGAGGTGATGGGCGGCGAACTCGTCGTTGAGAGCGAACTCGGGCGCGGCTCGACGTTCAGGGCCCGCATCCCGGGCATCGTGACAAGCGATGTAAAGGCGACTGCGGACACAGAGCCGAAGCCTGTAGTCGAACTGAAGAACTTGCCCAAGCGCGTGCTTGTCGTTGACGATTCCCCGGTCAATCGTTTGGTCTTGACGGCTTTCCTGAAGAGAGCGGGCGTAACTACGATCGACCATGCGAGCGATGGCGGGGAGGCGCTTTCGAAACTTGATTCTGCCGCGAAGGCGGGACATCCTCACGATTTCATCCTTTCAGATGTCTGGATGCCGAACATGAACGGCATGGAGTTCGTTGAGAAGCTCCGTGCCGATTCCCGCTTCAAGCATCTCCCGGCCTATGCGGTGACGGCAGACACGGAGTCGCATCAAGACGACAAGGCAGACCTCTTCACCGGAATCCTACTCAAGCCGTTGACATACGCCAAGCTCGTGGAAGTGCTTGCTGCGGCGCAATAAGAAAACGGAGTTGTACATACGATGAGTGCTGTGTTTTCAATTCTTGCCGCCGTGTCTCTTGCCTGGCCTGAGCCGACAAGGGAGATGAAACCCTGGGCCTACAACTGGTGGATGGGATCTGCCGTCGACAAGGCGGGGCTGGAATATCAGTGTCGCGAACTTGCGGACAAAGGCTTTGGCGGCTTCCACGTGATTCCGATTTACGGCGCGAAGGGTGGCTACGAGAAAAACTGGAAGCCGCTTCTTTCCCCTCAGTGGATCGAGGCGTGGAACTTGGCGGCAGGGCTTGCAAGCTACAACGGACTTGGCATCGACCTCACGATGGGCTCTGGCTGGTGCTTCGGGGGGCCGTGGATCGACAAGGAGCACGCGGCGAGTTCGGGGATGAAGGTTAAGCGTGCTGGGCTTGGTGGCGAGGGCTATATGCTCGATCCGTTTGACCCAGAGGCGATGAAGCTTCATGTCGCGCAATACGACAAGTGGTTCGGCAAGGCGGCGCAGAGCGTGACATGCGAGGACCTCGCTTCGGCGGACATTCTCGTCGCGGCTCGTCCGCGAGCGTTCTACCACGACAGCTACGAATACTACGGCGCGGAGCCGAAGAATGGAGGCGATGTCGACGAGTCGCAGCTTGCGTGCTTCAAGGTGTGGACGGACTGGTGCCGCGAGAACGGGTACCTGACGCGCAATGAGGCGCATGGCGCGCCTGCGAACTGGCTTGACTTCTATGCGCTTGCCGACATCCCTGAGACAGAGATGTTCGGCAAGAACGATCGCGACATCCTGATCTCGAAATTCGCCTCGTCCGCCGCGCATGTGAAGGGGACGAAGCTCGTCTCCTCTGAAAGCTGCACATGGATCGACGAGCATTTCTGCGAGCGGCCTCAGGAGATCAAGATGTTCATCGACCGGCTCTTCCTCTCTGGTGTGAACCATATGTTCTTCCAAGGCTGTTGCTACTCGCCTGTCGAAGCAGTATGGCCCGGCTGGTGCTTCTACGCATCTGTAGAGATGAACCCAAGGAACCCGATATGGCGCGAAATGGGGACGATGAACAAGTACATCACGCGCTGCCAGTCGCTCTTCCAGACATGGACGCCAGACAATGACCTTGCGATCCTGTGGGATCCGACGAGCTTCCGCGAGAAGCACAAGGGCGAAGTCGCGCAGATGACTGTCCATAATCGCGAATGGTTCTACGGCGAGAAGATCGGCAAAGTGGCGAAGGAGCTGTACGAGGCGGGCTATGCGTTTGACTACGTTTCGCCGCGGATGGTGAAGGATGGGCTTGCGAAGAAGTATGCGGTGGTGGTTGATCCAGAAAAGTGGAGTGATTCTCGCGCAGAGGCGCTGAGGCGCAGAGAAGAGTTGGTAGAGGGCGTTAGGAAGATGCCGTTTGATGCAGCGAATGGGCTCTTGGCGACGCGGTGGAAGAAGGATGGCGAGACAGCGTATTTCGTCGTCAACACAGGAACGGTCGCTCGCGCTGTTGTTGCAGGCGGCAAGCCGTATGGCGTGATGAATCCGCTCACGGGCGAAATCGAGACGGCGCGGCGTGACGCGATTGAAATCGCTTCTGGACATTCGCTTTTCCTCGTCGGCGACGGCTTTGAGGTGACGACTGCCGCGAAGAGAACTTGCGACGGAATCGCCCTCGCCGGACCGTGGGAGGTCTCGCCAATATGCGGCGGGCCTGCGCTTCCTGCGCCGCGCAAGCTAGACGCGCTCGTCGGCTGGGAGACGTTCGACGATGCCTTTTCGGGGACGATGCTTTATAAGACAACGTTTGATCTGGTAGGGACGAGCGTCCTCGCTCGTCCGCGGGCACGCGGGGACGCGTGCCCCTACCATGTGCTATCCCTCGGTGACGTTCGCGAGATTGCGCGCGTGCGGCTCAACGGGCGCGACCTCGGTGTAAAATTTATGCCGCCTTATGACTTTGCAATTCCAACAGGCGTCCTCAGCGAGAAGGGCAATGTGCTTGAAGTGGAAGTCACGAATCTTGGCGCGAACCGCCTGCGGTGGAACGATCTTAACGGCGTTGACTGGAAGTATTTCAGCGACATCAACATGGTCGGGATGGACTACAAGAAGCTTGACGCCTCGAAATGGAAGCCGTTGCCATCCGGACTTCTCACACCCGTTTGGGTGATGGCGACGATGCCGTAAATATAGTAGAATATCTGTCGTGAAGCGCGAGGACGCTGCGCAAGAGGAGGACATGGGAAATGCTCACGATAGGTATAGATTCTTCAACGCAGGGCACGAAGGCCGTTGTCTATGACGTGGACGCGGCGAAAGTCGTCGCCTCTGCAGCCGTTAACTACGGGCGCGACCTTCCGGAATTCGGATCTCCGGATGGTTTTCTTCCCAATGCCGACACGCGCGTCAGGCGTGCGAACCCTGAGATGTGGGTTCGTGGGCTTGAGCTCGTCCTTTCGCGGCTCAGGGACTCTGGCGCGCCGATGGGCGAGATTGCCGCAATTGGCGGCGATGCCCAGCAGCACGCCACGGTCTGCCTCGATGCAGACGGAAACTTCTCGCGCAAGGAAAGCCCTATCTGGATGGACTCGTCCACAACGGCCGAAGTCGCTGCGCTTGACGCGCGTTTCGGAAAGTCTCTTGCGACCCGAACGGGTTCACCCGCAATCGAACGCTTTGTCGCGGCGCAGATGATGAAGTTCGCGCGAGAGGAGCCGGAAGCATACGCACGCACGGCACGCGTCCACCTCTTGAGCTCTTTCCTCACTTCCGTCCTCGCTGGAGAGGATGCTCCTGTCGACATTGGCGACGGTGCGGGGATGAACCTTCTCAACTTGCAGACGCTTGCTTGGGACGAGGAGATATGCGCCTTTGTGGCGGAAGGGCTAATCGGCAAGCTGCCGCGCGTCCATCTTCCTGGCAAGACGCCACTCCGCCTTGCAGATCGCTTTGCCGCGTACGGCCTTCGCCCTGGGATTCCCGTCGCGCCGTTTACCGGCGACAACCCGGCTTCACTCGTCGGCTGTGGCGCGGAGAAACCGGGCACCGCCGTCGTCTCGCTGGGGACGAGCGACACTTTCTTTGCCGCGATGGACGAGTTCCGTACGGACCCCGATGGATACGGCCATGTTTTCGGCAATCCTGTTGGCGGGTTCATGTCGCTTGCCTGCTTCAAGAACGGATCGCTCGCACGCGACCGCGTTCGCCGCGAGTGTGGCGTTGACTGGAAGTTCTTCGACGAGACGGCATTCTCGCTCACCGAAGCGGGGAACGGCGGCAAAAGGGCGTTTCCGTATTTCGAGACTGAGATAACGCCGAAGCACGAGGCGACCGGCATCGAAGCGAACTTCGACTGGGCATCCGCTTCTGTGGAGACGAAAATCCGCGCCATTGTGGAAGGGCAGATGTCGAACATTCGCGAGAGGACTCGCTGGATAGGCGACTTCGACACGATTTGCGTGACAGGCGGCGCCTCGCGCTCGAAGGGCATACTTTCCGTGATCGGCGATGTCTTCGGCGCCAAGGTAAAGACGCTAGACGCCACGGACTCGGCCGCAATCGGTGGTGCGCGTCTTGCCGCGCGGCAAATTGCGTGACGCGCTGTGCGCAGCTCGATGTAACAACATAGGTGGAGCAGACTAAAGGAGAGTCGACAATGAAAATGACCTGTGCTGTAGTCATGATCCTGCCGCTGTTCGGCGTGCTTGCAGTGGAGCCGCTGTGCAAGGACGGAATGTGTCCGCTGCCCGCCGCGCCGGAAGAGGCGGAGTTCGCCGTCTTGTCGCCCGTTCCCGAGTCTGCGGTGGAGACGATCAAACCCGCACCTCGGCTCGAAACGCTCGCGGGCAAGACAATTGCACTCGTCGGCGGCAGCTTCATGGCGTCGGTCACGCACAGTGAACTAAAGAACCTGATACTCAAGGAATATCCGACAGCCAAGGTCTATCTTCTTGGCGAAATCGGTTCCGCAGGCGCCTATCCGCGTCCCGGCGTAGTCCGCCGCGAGAAGGACGAATTCCAGCGCAAGCTAAAGGAGTTCAAGGTCGATGCAGTTGTCTCGGGCAACGGCGGTTGTGGGCTCTGCACTCCAAAGGAGACAGGGTCGTGCATAGCGGCCGAGGTTCTTGGCATTCCGTCGGTTATGGTTGCGGGTCCGGGCTTCGTGAAGCAGGCCCGATCGACGGCACAGGCGGTGGGCCTTGCAAATCTTTGCGTTGCCGAGTATCCTGGCTCGTTTTCAAGCCACGCGCGCGAGGAGCTGGTCGAGAACACGAGATCGGTTCGATTCCGCCTGCCCAGCGCGTGGTGACCGTGCGCCATGTCGCGGTCAACGGAGTGATGGCGGGATGCCACCGCTTCCCGCCGACTGAATAATGGCTC
>OCTX011873415.1_pt1 | contig 12059 bp, 6 predicted proteins | sample 1539691 | NCBI WGS metagenome assembly OCTX01 (sample SAMN02144231, study PRJEB22623) | gut metagenome | biome: sheep rumen | host: Ovis aries | place: New Zealand
TACCTACACGAAACTGGCGATATTCACCGAGGCTGTAGTGGAACTATACTGCCACCTACGCCAAAAGCCCGACCTCTCCAAGCGCATGGCTGATGAGATGGACATCAACCTGGAAGTGTTCAACCTCGAAACCGATTTCTTCAGTGACCTGCACTGCAGTTCCCGCTTCACAGACATGCTCTGTGATGCCCAAGCCAAATACCAAGACTATTCCGAGTTGGATATGTGCCCCATGTGGGGGATGTGGGTGAGGGAAGGGGGAGAATGAGATAAATGGCCCTACGGAAAGCCGTAGGGAGCGGGGGCAAAGAGAATATAAAAGTGAAGATATGAAGGTAGTACGTACATTTCATCCAGTAGGGCAAGGGGCGTTTTACTCCGAGAGATTCTATGATATGGTTAATCCTCAGGCCAAATTTAATATTGTATATGACTGTGGCACTTCTTGGGGAACCATAACAAAAGCCAAGAAAGTTGTTGACTTGGCTTTTGACAAGAATGATACGATAGACTACCTGTTTATTTCGCATCTTGATTACGACCATATTTCGTTGGTAAATACGCTAATGGAAAGTGTGAATAAGAAGGTGCGGAATATTGTTCTGCCATTGGTATATAGAGATGAAGTAAGAATCGGTATAAGCTTGAACTATATTGCCAACTATCAAGAAACAGAGAAATTCTTAAGGTGGATACTTAACCGTATTGATGGTAATAATAATGGTACTGATACTCGTATAGTTTTCATAAGAAACAACGATGATAAAGTTAACATCACTGCAGAATGGGAAAAGATGATGCTCCAAATAGAAGGAAGCGAACCAGACTGGGTATTGATACCGCGCAATATAAGTGCGTCATCGCGCAGGATGGAACTTTTGGATAGCCTAAACAGAATGTTGTCTCATGCCGATATTAAAAGGGAGTTTGAAAAAATGGGACTTCAAATTGCGAATAATGGCGAAGAACTTCTTCATTTGCTTTTGGATGAGAGTTGTGTAGCAGGGATTATAAACAATAAGAAGCTAAGAAAAGACATTAAAACAGCTTATGAAAAGGTGACTGGTGGCGTAAATGTAAATTCTCTGCTACTGTATTCTGGACCAGCAAAAGATTACAGTGAATATTTTTCATACATGATGTTTCAAGATACGTACAATTTTTTGAGACATAGAAGAGCAGGTTGCTTATATACTGGTGATAGCGACTGTGATATAGATGGGTGGAGGAATGGCATATATTCTGGTGTGTGGAGAAACATTGGAACCATTCAACTGCCACATCATGGTAGCCTTAAATCGTTTGATGTGAATAAAAATCATATAGATCGGAGATATTATTTCCCAATGTCGTGTGGTAGCACAAATTCGTATGGTCATCCTTCTGGGAAGGTCTTGGCATATCTGTTGGCAAACAGATGCTGCGTGGAAAGCGTGACAGAGAAAGCTGATAGTGTGTATATGCAGATGATAGAAAGAAAATAAATGGATAGAGCCAAGAATGTGGTTTTATTATGAAAGAATTAGAGTTTAGATATGGCTTTCCGCTGTTTACCACAGCACGTAGTACGGTTAATCTTTTAAAGTTAGAGAGAAATCGTGTGTCAGATATTTGGTCGTTTTGGGATTATTTGATAAAACAACATCTGAAACGAAAAGGAAGGACTACGGAAACTTTCCTTTTATCCTTACATGAGCAGTCGATGTATTTTTATAAAGCCGCAGAGCAAGCTCCATTGCGTTCTCAGCCATTGTTGTATTATTACTCGTTTTTAAATCTTGCTAAGATATTCCTTTGTTTAACGGAAGGATTGGATAGCTCAAGAGTGTATCAGCATGGTATTAGGACAACAGTAGATGTATTGACAACATTAGATACTGCAACTGTTGAAATTATGTCCCTTCACAACTCTCCAAGTATCTCTGTAGCACATAGGCTTATGACATTGTTTGATGATAGGGTTCTGCCTGCAGCGCCAACAACGTTCTCTATTAAGGAATGTTTGGAGGCATGTGTTGGTATCCATCGAACGTATTGTGAGACATACGGAGGGGAAGAGTCATTTGTTAGACTTGAATCACCGATATGTTATCAACACGGAATTGCATTTGGGCTTAAATCAAAGCTAAAAAGGTGCACAACAAAGAAAATGACAGACCTTACAGCTAGAGGTTATAATGTTAGGAAAGAGGGTGACGCTTTTCTGATAGATGAGTTTATCAATTTACCAGATTACAATTTGAGGAAGCAGTCCTGGATAGATCTTTCTGTCTATTTGAAAGGAAAAGGTGTTTGGTCTTATACTGACGGGAATGAATATAGAATGTATGTGGCTTCGTCAAACAAAGTGAGAATGTCACCCCCGACTATCATCTATGCAATTATGTTTTTCTTAGGTTCTGTAACTAGATATAACCCATATTTTTTTGATACATTAATGGACGAGAAAGAACAATGGCTTATTAGCGAGTTCCTAAATACACAGCCCAAGCAATTTTTGTATTATATGGCTTCTGCGGTAGTTGGGAAGCCTGTATACCAGTCACGAACATCTCATCTTTAAATAGAAGAATATGACAACAAGAGATAACTATTTAGCTCCATACTACGAACGGGCAACTATAGACCAACTGGCTGATGAGTATAAGCAGAAAGGCTATAGCATACAGCGTGATGCACGGCTAGTCAAGTATCGTGTTGATTTATTAGCGGAGAAAGATGGTCAGAAGATATATATTGAGGTGAAGCGCAAGAAAATGGACGCTGAAGCCAGAAGGAGGATTTCTGCAATAGAAGAACTGATCCGCAATATGCCCAATACCAAGCTTATAGTGGTTCCAGAAAGATATTCTGAGGAAAAAAAGGTAGAGTTTGAGCACATAGATGAGATACTATTTGAACTATTCATGATAGATTTCCCTGATGAGTTAGACGAACTTTCGACTCATACAAGTGTGGATTCAGTGGATTCTGTTGTAATAGATGAAATCAAAGTGCTTGGGCAGGACATAGTAATAAAGTGTAATGGACAGGTAAATGTGGAATTGCAGTATGGTAGCGATTCAGAACAAGATGACGAACCGCTTCCTTCTATATCATTTCCTTTTGAATTTGAGGGGACCGTCTCATGGGATGATGGTGAATACCGCGTTACAGAGGTAGACAACTTGAGAATCAATACGGACGAGTTTTACAGGTAAAATAACCGCAATGTAATTAATATATGGATCCAATAACTATATCTGGCATAATAACAGCACTATTATCAGAACAGACTGTTGCTGGTATGATAGCAGGAGTGCTTGGCTCGTATGCCGCTAATCATATACCTCTACTTAAACACTCTCCCAATTTTGAACGGAGTGCTAGGCAGTGTTTTTGTGACGCAGTGAAGGAATGGGGTAAAAGAGATTTCACCAGAAGTTCTATATACACTTGCTGGCTAAAGAGTTTTGAAGAGTTTATAGATTTCCTGTCATGGAACCATCCAAATAAAGAACTAGTGGTAACAGAGCTGATTCCCCTTTGGATTAATAAGATGCGCAATCATGAGGATTGTCGTACGTTTCTGGTAGAATTCAAAGTTGACCTGCTGCTAGACATAACAGATAGCATACTTAAAGAACAAAATGATAATAAGGAGATACTCCAGCGCATAGAGAGTTATATTACGAGATTCAAGTCGAAAGGCACGGCAAAATTTAAGCCTGTGGAAAATTACATTCAGAGATCATGTGATATTATTGGTACAAATATTGATTTCCTTAGAAACTTCGACGGATACCAAGAAAAGACACTGTTAGATTTTGTGATAAAAGGAAGTCCGGAGAAAAACCAAACAGACAAATTCATACTTTATAGTAGTATGCAGACGGGAAAAACCACAGAGTTGGAACAGCTTGGATGGCTACTACAAGAGAGTAATCTTTATCAGCCAGTTCTGATATCACTCAGCCTTGTTCCTGATTTGAAATATGAGGATTTACCCGAGGAGAATCAATTAGGAATGAAGCCTGTGGTACTACTCATAGACGCTCTTGATGAGACTAGAGAGGGTAGCTATTGCGAGTTGATTCGCCGTATTAACAATTATGTAAAGCATCATCAGAATATGACAATAGTGATGAGTAGCAGAACGAACTTCAGAACAATGGGAGGACCGACAGGCTTTACAGAATTGGAACTTCTGCCACTGAGACATGAACAGATATGTCAATATGTGGAAGGAAAATTGAAAGGAGAGGCTAAGGGGTTGTTACAAGCTGTTGCAGAAAAAGAACTGTTTGGACTGGCGAGCGTACCGCTATATCTGAATACTCTGATAAATATGTTTACTCACAGTAAAGGCCTGCCTGCATCAACTTCTGAACTATACGATGAGATTTTTGAAAGCAGTTACCGCGTAGAAGAAGAGAAAATGCTGAATGACTTGCATGCTATCACCAAGCAGGAAGAGAAATGCTGTATGGAGAAGGCGGCTGGCATGATGCTTTGTATTGGAAGAAGAGAACTGAACGAGGATGAGTTTAGAAAGATTTTACCATACGATAGAGCCATAGAATACGAACATTTGAGATATGATATCATACAGAAAAGGGATACTAAGGATGGAAAACTGTTCGTTTTTAAGCAGAATGCAATGCTCGAATATATGGCAGCTAGTCTTCTTTTATGTTGTAAGGACATTGGAGCCTTGAAAAAGATAGTATGTTACTCTGGAACAGACTTGTTGAAAGACAATTGGTTTAGCACGATGCAACTATGGATGGAAATGATGGTCAGCAATCAACAGAGTATGATAGATGATGTAAAGGCCTGGTTGTCTGACTCTTGTCAAGAGTTAGCCATTCATGCTCCAGAACGTTTACTAAGCGATAATGAAAGAGGATGGATATTGATACAAATTTTGAAACGATGTAAGACGGAAAATACTTATTTCTATGGATATGGCAACGATCTGATACCCAAGAAGAGGAAACATCCCAAGTGTCTGATAGAATATTTGTTGAATGAATGGGGTGGCATGAAAACTATCGATGCCCACCTGAAAAACATTCAGAATCTGACTAGAATGATTGACTGGAATTATCTGTATACGATAGATAGCGGGTTGGGTGACCAGATGGTAGAAATGCTATATAGCAAACTGAATGATCCTCTGTTCGAAAATGAAGCTGCAGAATGGATATACTCGGCTATGGCGAATGACTTCTTTTATAGTCCAGAACATACAAGTAGGCTATATGGTGTCGTTAAAGACAGGACAGATATTGACACTGTTGAGATGATGATGGCAAGAATTGCTATACAGGATCATCCAGAAGCGTATATAGACTATATAGTAAAGGCCAATAATGAACTACTTAATAAGAATGATGACCATACATACAGGAGTGTGTATAGAGAGTCCTTGTATATGGCAATGTCGAAAATGCGAGTTGAAGACTGCCCAGCAAAGCTATTATCGATACTGGTTAGTGAGAATTATTGGAGGTATAGTGATGACAAAAGAAGGACCGCTGATATCTGTCAGAGACTTGTGGATGAGATAAAAGCCTCTGAATGCTATCATGAGAATAAAAATGAATTATATGGTCTGATAACTAAGATAGACGACCAGAAGAAATTGTGGACGCTCCCCCTATATGAAATGTCACCTGAAGAATCAGAAAGAAGAAGGAGGAGAGGCGAAGCTTATGAAAAAGAGGAGATTAGTGTGCTGTTTGATTACGAACTGTTTAAAAAACAGGCGCTTAATGTTATTAATTCCCAAGGTGAAGAGAATGAATTAGACGTAAAAGTTTTTTTCGAACATGAACTGTTGATAGGAGAAGGGCAAGAGCATGTTAGCAGATATGTGATAAACTATCTGTTACGCTTTGTTTCGTCTGAAGATATGAAGATGAAACGGAAAGATGCACTTGATTGCATTAACAATGAAGGCATGTTCATCAGATACAGATTAGGGGAAATGGGTAATCATCTGACTGGAGGAAAAGTAATTGTCGAGTTATCTCCAGAACAAAAGGCTATTTGTTATCAAACTGCTTCGGAGGTAATAAGTGATATGATCGTAAATTCTTTTGATGGGAGAATATATCCTCACGAACAAACAACACTATCATTGCTGATTCAAGGAAAAATCAGCGTAGCAAAGAACAGAGAGCATTGCAAAGGTCTTCTGAAATATATCGGTGTAGATTTAGAGCGTACGATAGATATGCTGTTTGATGATGTCAGGTATAGCCCACTACTGGAATTTCTGCGTAGCTATGTGAGCAAGGAAGAAATGTTGGTGCTGATGTTTGAGTTGGCGACGAGCATAAAGCCACGAGGATATGATCCCAATGCCTATAATCTTTGGATGACTACGATGCTTAAAGAGAGGTATACACCGGCGGTAGCGTTTATTAAGGATAAGTTGGTTAATGAATGTCATCAGCATTGGTTGGAATGGATACCATATCTGACGAAGATTGACAGCGAGATAGAATGGATGATAGCACATGCAGAAAAGCAGGTGGAGTTGATGGAGGGAGAGCATTATGGGCAAGCTAACGAATACTTTGTGGTGGAATTTGCAAAGGAAATGATTAAGAAAGAATTTTTTTTTGAATGGAGTAGAAGTATCTTAGAGAGATTACTGCCCTATGTCAATGCATTTAATGTGAAGAGATGTATGGGGATACTCTTTAAAGCAGGGAGCAGAAAGGCATTGGAATATTTGTTAAGTGGAGGCTATCCATTAGAAAAAGATGGAAATTATGATTTTAATTATGGTGTAATCGATGATGTGCCATTATTAGTTGAATTATATGAAAAAAGTAGAAACTGGGGGCTGTTTGGCCCGTCATATAATAGTATTTTGCTGTCACTTTCAAATATAGCTATGCAAGATGAGGGCACTTTGAAAGCTGTGCAAGATGCTGTGAAGTCTGGTATTAGTCAGTTTGTTGGATCAGGTACTTATACTCCATCGAAATGGGCAGATAACCTCACTCTTCAATACCGGTCAGCCCATCAGTATCTACCCAATGCTGACGAAGCATTAGCATTGATTAAATCGATCGCAGCGTAAAGTATTGTCATATTTTAACGTGGTGTTCTACAAAGTTCTATACTTGGGACTTTAAAAGATTGGCATACTGGATGATTAAGAAGGCCTATTTGAAGACAGGCATCTCTGAAATCTTTCGAGTAACATCTGAGGCGGCACTGGCTGAACTATACCGGAATGATGAAATTGCAATAGCTCAGAAACGGGATGCGATCTTAACGGAGTATGCAGAATATCTGTTTACCGAGAATAGAAATCACGACCAACTTACGCCCCAGACCTTGGCATTTGAATCCAAATTCAATGAGATACTCCCTAAGACATATCCTGCTGCGATGATGTACTTTGAGGCACATAAAGCTGCGAAGAGGGAGGACACGACAGTTGTCTTATTGAATGAAATCAAACAGATGATAGCTGCCCAATCTGTTCAAGATCAGACGGTATTGAGGTTTATGCAACATGATATAGATTTGTTTAAAGAGTTTGATAATCTTTTCCCTGAATCAAAAATCAGCTATAGTCTCTTGAAAGTCTCAACGGCAACTAAGTTCACCGATTATGACCTGACCGTATGGAGTGAGATAGAGTATTGGCTGACTCAGATATCTAATGCTTTTATTGATAAGGAAGTTCAGCACCGTGGTCAGGAGTTGTTGAAGGCTTTCAAAGAATTCCGATTGTTTACTATGGTGAATTATTTTACTGACCATAACAATTGGTGTACGGAGGATGACTCAAAAGTGAGTCCAGAAGAGTTTATCAGAATTCGTGAATCCAGAATATATAAATGGGAACCAGATGGGTGGGATCCAGAAACCTATAACCAGCGTGAACCGATTATATTAAATGGGCTGCAAAAATATGTACCTGTGATTGAGAATGCTTATAGGGAGTTCAGATTGGCGGTGAAGCAGAAGTTGGGGGTGTGAAGAAGTTTGATGATGGGTAGTAGAATGTTGGAGAAGCAATCAAGATAATATGGCAATATATAATCAGGGGAAGATAGCAGGAATAGTAGGGTACAAGCAATTGTATCCAGATAAAGCTATGCCCAGATTTGAAAGCCTCCTAAATGGTCTCTCACGATTGTGGGCTGTTAGACTGGTGTCTAATATGCAAAACAAACTGGTGGGAAATCCTTTCTATAACCCCAACTATCAAGGGCCAGATGATAAGAATATAGATGTAGCAAGGTTCTTCTTTGGGGATACTATAGAAGACCAGCAGCAAGTACAAGATATTATTCATAGATATAAGGCTTATTATGCATATGAGGTTGAAAACCATCAACAACCAATGGAGTTTGCAGCAGGAAGCGAAACACCATTATTATTGTTGAAACACATCATGGCAATGCCAGAAAAAGATGCCACTGATGATATTGGGAAATTGGAGAGGGAATTCTATACGGCTTTTATGGTTGCCAATGAGATGACTATGAACCGAAATCAAGGAGAACCGCCCTATAAGGAAGATGATGATCTGGAACTTTATCTTTCTAGTCTTCTGATATCGAGATATGCATATAATGATTTCACGAACCAACAGACGGACTTAGAAGAACTAGTGAGAAATCAGAATAGCAGAACTACCAAGTTTTTTAGATTTGTCAGGAATCACCCACAACTAACAGATCTTTATGATGAATTCCTACAAAAATATGAGCTTACATCTTGGAATGACTACCTGCGGACATACTGGAGTATTCAAGCCCTAGCCAGATATAAAACAGGTATAGTGAACTTTGAGAAGTTAGAGGATGAAGATGGATTGCTGTCAGAGCAGATTGTTGATAAAGATTCTATAGATATCCACCAAATAATACCGTTAGAAGAAAATGTGGATTATGTGGCTTTCCGAGAAAAGCCGTTTATAAAAATAGCCCCTCATGAATATGCAGTCATAGATGTGTCGTTTATGGTGTACAGGATGTTTGATGGGCTATATTTCATATTTAATAACCTATGGCAGCGTAAGCACGAAGACGATCCTAATGGTTTTAATAGGATATTTACGACAGAATTTTCAGAAGAGACAGTATTTGTGGATAGCCTAAAGGATGTGGCAAATACTCATGGATGGTTATCGCTGACCGACCAAGAATGTAAAGCGATCATACCAGAGAAGAATTTAAGTGCACCACCCGATTTCTATATTCGCGACGGTAAGGATGTGATTCTCTTTGAATGTAAAGATGTAAAGATACCAAAAGAGATTAAAGCAGAAGGAACGACCAAACAACTCCTAGAAGAAGTGGATAAAGACTTTGTGGGCTATCAGGAAGGAAAGAGATGGCGATATAAGGGAGTTGGTCAACTGGTAAGGAATGCTAAAAGGATACAAGATGGTCTTTTTGCATGGGACCAGGATGCCGGAAGAGATAGTAGGATTTTTCTGGTTTTGGTTCTGGCCGATAGCAGGCAAGTGGCAGCGGGATGGAAGAACTACTTAAACAAGAAAATGTTTGATGAGTGTCAGCGCCAAAAGGTTGACTTTAGGCGAGTATGCCCTTTGTTGTTAGCAGATTTGGGCACACTGACATTGTATAGGAATAACTTCAAGAAATACGGATTCTTATCTTATTTCGTTCAGTACTACAATAAGACCAATTTTGATGAGAGAAAAATGTTTGACGGAGATATGATGACAAATATCATGAATCAAACACTATCCTTCAGCGGGTATATGACAGGAGAGCGATTATTAGGTGGTGAAGAACTAAGGAAGGATGTAATGGGGGCAATCGCCAAACGTGCTGATAAACTGGATCAGCACTCATATGTTACTAAAACAGTTGAGTACTCAGATTTGTTTGAAGACAAACCACAAGAGGTTGAGACTTATTTAAAAGGAATCAATAAACGGTGGTTGATAGAGGGTGTCGTACACATGATTAGCGTTGACAGCTTTGACAGTTTCTCAATGGGGGCTGAACGCGGGCTGCTAGTTATGTTCCAAAATTATAGGACCAAGAGAGAAGTAATAGATCTCTTCCGCCAGCTAAAACGATTAGAGGATTATTATGAAGGAACTTGGCTAACGCTTATCAACCATCAGGCTTTATTCCGGTTACTTAGAAAGGTTCTGATGATGCCGAACGAGAGAGCAGGTGTCGGTGAGAGCTATGAGGCTTATGAAGCATTGCTTAAAGCGATATTGGTAGAGAATCGGACTGAGATGAAGCGTGAGAAGGAGATTTTATCAAGGATAGAAGGCGAACCAGATATTCGGGAGGCTAAAATCATTATGCAGCAGGATGTGCTGAATCTAGACCTGTTTGGAGAAAACAAAAAGGAATTAGAAAAAGCACAAATATTGAAATACTTGGCTTTATGTGACTTTGGAAAGAAGCATCAGGAAGTCGGCGATGCCATTAAGAGAGTAGTCAAGAAGAATGGATTTGAAAATGAATACAGTTATTTACTCTTGGCACAGATGCCTCTATCGGTATATTACGATAAAGACAATTTCAAGGAAGGACTTTATTTCTTACGACGAAGTGATTATGAAGAAACAAAGGCTTTACGACTCTGGAATGAGTTTGTAAACTTCGTTTCTGACAAATGCATTGATGTATGGGATACTGAGAGAATGGTATCGCTCTTTACGAAGCAAGAAGTACTGGATAATACTTGTTTCAGAAAGAACCCGGTGTTGAAGATGTCGAAAGAGGAATATTTGTTAGTATCGCAACCATACTATACACATTTGCTGTATGATGGTTTCTGGTGGAGCGTAAAAGAGGAGCTTAGAAAAGATCTTTCAGATAAGGCGGTAATGAACTTGCTAACCAAAGTGTTCTCAGAAAAGCAACTCTTTTGCAGACTCGTTGAGCAGATGATTGGAGATAAACGAATCAGATTTTATAATGATTACTGTTTTGATGCACAGCAGCCAGCACCAGATTTCGCTATTAAAACCAGACATCATCTTTTCTTGTTCGAATATAAGGATATGCGGGTGCAAAGGAAAGTATCGGATGGAGGAGATATGAACCTGCTGATGGATTTCGTGGATGATAGACTTAATAAAGATAAAAGCGAAGGAAGTGGTAATCATGGTATTCCGCAACTTGTGAGCAATATGGAGGATTTCTTTGGAGGGAAACGGCCATGGAAGGAATTCGCTAAGAAGGGGAATATTATTATTCATCCTATTTTGGTGATTAATAGCAGATTGTTCGGCGTAAGAGGGATAGGCTATCTTATGCAAAAGAAAATGTCGGAGCGAATCATGGAAAGTGAAATTCTCAGACAGCATGTGAAAGAGATAGGAGAATTGCTGGTCGTGGATTATGATATGCTGATATTAGTGGCTTCAAGATGTTATAAAAGCACTGCATTGTTTCATCGCATTTTGTACAGTTATCAGACTCATGTGAGGAAAGCGACGGATATGGTGACGAAGTGTGAATCATACCGACACTATGTCATGAACAAATGGGAGAGGGAGATGACTGAGAGGAATAAGAAGGTGTTTGCGCATAGTTATAAGAAGGTGATTAGGAAGGTGGGGAGGTGATAGAATGATGGTATGGAATATACGTAAGATGACCATGTTAAAAGAATGGGTATTCAAAACAAGTGATTATCTTGTTGGATTACTGTAACTGTTCGGTGAATCCCATCATTGCCGTATGAAATAATGTGCGTACCTTTCTTGCGTCCCGCTGGTAGCAAGCCAGCAGAGCTGGAGCGGCCGCAGAATTTCACTTTAATTTTTAGCGACAATGAACAGCAAGAAACAAACCAAACAACCTCTATTTGCAGAGGTAAATCTTACGGGAGATGAGTTTAGACAGTCCCCAAGTACTCACATGCAGCGTACAAGATTCCTGAAGCTTGTATATCCCAATGGCGTGACCCTGATACTTCCTGGTGACATCAGTGCCAGCCAGCTGGAGCAGTACATCCATATAAAAGTGTAAACCATGGCAAAGATATGTCAATTACATGCCGACCTTCACTACTTCCTGTGCATGGAGCCAGTGGACATGCGG
>OCTX014523843.1_pt1 | contig 12058 bp, 12 predicted proteins | sample 1539691 | NCBI WGS metagenome assembly OCTX01 (sample SAMN02144231, study PRJEB22623) | gut metagenome | biome: sheep rumen | host: Ovis aries | place: New Zealand
GGTGGAAGTGTTTGGTCATTTTGTTGATGAGAGAGGTGGTTTCGATGCTCGAGAGATCGAAAATGGTGAGGGTATAGACCTCGTTGTTGAGCGACGAAGCGAAGAACACTCTTTTGTTTTTGAGGTACTTCTGGATTGTTGTGAAGTAGTTCTTGGAACTGGTGCGAATTGTTGTTGTCATATTCTTGAATTTTTTAATGAACAAACTATAAATAGAAACATTTCCAAAAAAATTCAATAAAAACACCAACTTTTTTTTCATTCGCCCCTTTTTTGCTTCAAAAAACGCTCCGTCACCATACATATTTAGCCACCTCTATTCATATTCATAATGCCCATGCCAGAAGAGCTAGGAAGATGATGATAATCCATGCTATCACTCTCAGGCAGGAACCCCAGCCGTCGAGCAACAGTTCAAAGATGCTTCCTATCCCCTGGAATATCCAACCAATGATTCCACCACCAGTAAAGATGATGAGAACTAAAACAATGAGGCCGATGACTGCCAATATTTCCATGATTGTTCAGGTTGTTCTATTTACATAATATAATTTGGATTAAAAGGTTATTGCCATATAAGCATCCACATTCATGCGTAAAACACAATCATTTTGCAAAAATAAGAAAAAAAGACTGAAACGGGATTGTCCATTCCAGTCCTTTTACCAGTCTGTTTTAGTCCATTTCTTAGTCCATTTAGTCCATATTTCAGTCCATTTGGTTCATTTCTGAGGGGTTGAGCATTTGTTATGCAGAAAAATGTTTACCTTTGTGTCGTCTTAAGGAAATGACAAGAATACCGTTGTTTAAAAACGTTATCATGCCACAAGAAAAACAAGAACGACAGAATCAACATGAGCAGGCAATAGCCAAACTCCGCCTACAGGTTGAAGGAGCAATAGAAAGGAAGATGAAAACCTAAGGATTTCGACTTCCTTTCTGAATGCATATTCAAGAAGTTCCACGAGAAATTGTCTCCAACGACGCTAAAACGCATCTGGGGCTATCTGTCTGAATCAACCACACCGCGAAAATCTACACTTGACATATTATCCAAGTTTGTAGGGTATGACAATTGGAATGAATTCTGTGAGAAAAACTCCTTTGAGGAGCAACCTGTTGAGGAAAATCCCACAGAAGGGAATCCCACAGAAGGGAATCTCAATGAGGAGCAACCCGTTGAGGCGAAGAATATAGAGGGAAAGCTCATAGGGGAAGGAGATAAGCTTCGGAAGAATCGATGGAGCCCAGCCGTACTCTTCGCTGTCGCCGCTTTTTTGCTGATAGGCATCATAACAGGCGTTTCCTATAGAGTGTTCAGTCAATCATCAGATGATGACCCGACATTCACGATAAAGATAGGAGATTCTTTCAGTTCTCCTCACGAATACCTCAAACTGTTTGGTATTCATGCAAAGGAAAAACTTTGGGGGCAGATTCTTCCCCGCCATCCCAACATTTCTGTTTGGGGGCCGAATTATCGCCATTCCGAATGGCATAATGAAGGTGAAAAATCGAAGATGATGCCCACCATCACGGAGTATTGGAAGCCGGAAGGAGTGGATACCAATCAGATTGTTCAACGAAACATCGATCATTTTAATCACAATTCTCGTTTGAATGAGATTCGGATTACGTTCATGAAGAACCTCGTGGACACTAATTATGTGTTCCTTGGCGTCTATCGCATGTCATTGGAATTGTCTGACAGCAGTAAAGTTGTTTGGGAACGCGTGGCTGAAGAATGCGATCTCAACAAGATTGATTATTTGGAACTGCTACGCAACAGGGATGGGAACTAAAAACAGGTTTTAGCCCGCAGATTGTTTTGGAACCACAGATTACACAGATTACACAGATTACACAGATGGCACAGATTACACAGATGGCACAGATGGCACAGATTCTCACGGATTATTTTGGGTTCCAAATAAATCTGCGAGAATCTGTGCCATCTGTGTAATCTGTGGTTCCAAATCTTGGTGAATCAGAGTTCCAGGTCGCCGTCGTGGATCTCGTGCCAGGGCAGGCCTTGGCGGTTGAGCTGCTCCATGAAGGGGTCGGGGTCGAACTCCTCGACATTGAAGACACCGGGCTTGCGCCAGAGGCCCTTGCAGAACATCATGGCGCCAATCATGGCGGGTACGCCGGTGGTGTAGCTCACACCCTGCATGCCAGTCTCCTCGTAGGCGGCGCGGTGGGAGCAGTTGTTGTAAACATAGTAGGTGTGCTCCTGCCCGTCCTTCAGTCCGCGAATGCGGCAGCCGATGCTGGTTTGGCCCTCGTAGTTCTCGCCCAGGTCCTGCGGGTTGGGCAGAACGGCCTTGAGGAATTGCAGGGGGACAATCTTCACGCGAGCCGTCTTGCCGCTGCCGTCGGCCAGCGGAGCCTCGTATTCCACCTCGTCGATGCGGCTCATGCCGATGTTCTGAATCACTTCGAGGTGTTTGAGGTATTGCTGTCCGAAGGTCATCCAGAAGCGGGCGCGGCGGATGGTGGGGTAGTTGATGACGAGCGACTCTATCTCCTCGTGGTGGAGCAGATAGCTGTCGCGCGGGCCTATCTCGGGGTAGGTGAGGTCCTTATGAATCTCCAGCGGTTCGGTCTCCACCCACTGTCCGTTTTCCCAGTAGAGTCCTTTCTGGGTGATTTCGCGGATGTTGATTTCGGGGTTGAAGTTGGTGGCGAAGGCTTTGTGGTGGTCGCCGGCGTTGCAGTCAACGATGTCGAGATACTGTATTTCGTCGAAGTGGTGCTTGGCGGCGTAGGCGGTGAAGACGCTCGTCACGCCCGGATCGAAGCCGCAGCCCAGTATGGCGGTCAGTCCGGCCTCGCGGAAACGGTCGCGATAGGCCCATTGCCACGAGTACTCGAAGTGGGCCTCGTCCTTGGGCTCGTAGTTAGCCGTGTCGAGATAGCTGCATCCACAGGCCAGACAGGCGTCCATGATGGTGAGGTCCTGATAAGGCAGCGCCAGGTTAATCACCAGCTCGGGCTTATAGTCGCTGAACAATGCCTTCAGCTGCTCCACGTCGTCGGCATCCACCTGTGCCGTGCGTATGGGCATGTCGTAGCCCTTGTTGTGGATGGCCTCCACCAGCTGGTCGCACTTGGCCTTGCGGCGGCTGGCAATCATAAACTCAGTGAACACGTCGGCGTTCTGCACAATCTTGAACGCAGCCACGGTTGCGACGCCTCCGGCGCCAATCATCAGTATTCTGCTCATTTAGTATTTAAATTAAAAAGTTACAAGTGTGTCGTGAAAATGATCGATGTTGCAAAAATACAATCTTTTCGCAACATCGCAAAACAAAATGGGAACTATTTTAATTCGTCGCCCCGGATGCCTAGTGCCGACATGAGCGAGTAGCCGAGGATTTCCGTGCGGAACTGGCCGCCCGTCATGGGCTGCATGCCGAAGAGTGTGACGAACATGTCGGTGGGGTCGGCCTTGCGCAGGGCTTCGCGCACCTGCGGCAGGTTTTCCTCAGCGGGAATAACCATCAGCCGCCGCACTCCGTTCTGTGAGGCCAAAAACTCCACTGTTTGGCGGAACAGGTCGTCTTTGGGAGCAATGTCGGCGCTGCTGACGGCGGACATGCTGAATTCGCCGAGAGTGCTGCCGAACGCCTTGCCGTTGATGTCGTTCAGGTAGTGGCCTGGCGTGAAGTTTTGCATGGCCAAGCGGCTTTGGTCGTGCAGCAGAATGAGGTGGATGTTGTGGCCGCCCTTGCGCAGTCCGCCGTCCAGGGCCACGCACTCGGCCCATCGGGCCAGGTCGGCCTTGGGAATGCGCCTCCCGATCATTCGCTCGAAATTTACGGTGAGGTCGAAGGCCACCTTGTCTATGTAGTCGCCGTCGGCCAGGATGATGTTTTCGCACCAGGATGTGCTGTCGTTTATTGTGTTCATGGCTGCGAAGTTACGAAAAAAGTAGATGAAAGGCAAAAAATATCCCTCCAATTTTTAGTCTGTCTTGATAAATTGTGCTACCTTTGCGGCATATTTCAGATACAAATCCTAAAAATCAAGCAATTCAAACCTCCATGTCAACCTTAACCATTGCCATTGTCGTGGTTTTCGTTTGCGGCTACTTGTGCATTGCGCTCGAAAGCCTTACAAAAATCAACAAGGCAGCCATTGCGCTGCTGATGTGTGTATTCTGCTGGACACTGCTCATGATAGGCAAAGGCGGCTTTTATCCCGATGTGGCCGCCGACGGGCTTTTGGGTCACATCAGCGAAATCATTGAGCACCATTTGGGCGATGCCGCAGGCACGTTGTTCTTCCTGATGGGTGCCATGACTATTGTCGAGATTGTCGATTCGAATGGTGGCTTCAACTTTGTGCGCGATGCCATCAAGACCCGCTCCAAGCGCAAACTGATGTGGCGCATGGCCTTCATGACCTTCTTCCTTTCGGCCATTCTTGACAACCTGACCACTTCTATCGTCATGATCATGGTGCTGCGCAAACTGGTGCAGCAGCGCGAGGACCGGCTCATCTATGCCGCCTTGGTCATCATAGCGGCCAACTCGGGCGGTGCTTTCTCGCCCATCGGCGACGTCACCACCATCATGCTCTGGATCAAGGGTGTCATCACCACGCAGGGCGTGATTACTGAAATCTTCATTCCTTCGCTCATCTCGATGGTGGTGCCGGCCTTCATCCTGCAGTACTCGCTCAAGGGCAAGTTCGACAAGTCGCAAAACCTGCCCAAGGCCGAGGTGACGCAGTTCACCAAGGTGCAGCGCGACGTCATCTTCTGGCTCGGCGTGGGCGGACTGGTGTTTGTGCCCATCTTCAAGACCCTCACCCATTTGCCGCCGTTCATGGGCATACTGCTCGTCTTGGGCCTGCTCTGGACCGTCACCGAGATTTTCCACCACAACACCTCCGAGGACGACACCATGGCCAAGCGTGTGAGCGACCTGCTCTCGCGCATCGACCTCTCCACCATCATGTTCTTCTTGGGCATCCTCATGGCCGTGGCCGTGCTGCAGGAGATTGGCGTACTCACCGCCATGGGCGAGGGGCTGAACGAGGCATTCTCGGGCAACTACTACCTCATCAACGGCATCATTGGTGTGCTCTCGTCGATAGTCGATAATGTGCCTCTGGTGGCCGGATGCATGGGCATGTATCCTGTGGCCGCCGAGGGCGCGATGGCCGTCGATGGCATTTTCTGGCAACTGCTGGCCTACTGTGCCGGTGTGGGAGGCTCGATGCTCATCATCGGTTCTGCCGCGGGCGTGGTGGTCATGGGCCTGGAGAAAATCACCTTTGGGTGGTATATGAAGAAGATAACGTGGATAGCCTTCGTTGGCTATCTGGCCGGCATCCTCTGGTACTGGTTGGAGACAACACTGTTCTAAAAGAAAACAGTTTGAACCAAAACATAAGAGCCCGCCCCGACACTCTCAGAAATGAGTGTCGGGGCGGGCTCTTATGTTTTGGTTCCTTTTACTTCACTATTGCCGCCCATCCGCCGCCGGGAGCCAGATGTACTGTCAGTTTGTCGTTGCTGCTGACGGTGCGCGTGGTGCGCTGGTAGTCGGTGGCATCCTTGTCGGCGTTCACTCCGTCGCAGAAAATCTCTGCCTGTCGGGTGGCACCGCCCAGGAACGAGCAGTCGATGGTCAGGTCGCGAGCCTTCCAGTTGGTCATGGCAGCCACGAACCATGTGTTGCCCTTGCGTCGCGCCACGGCAGTGTATTCACCCATCTGTCCGTCCAGAATGACTGTTTCGTCGAAGGTGGTGGGAATCTGTGCGATGAAGTCGGTGCATTCCTGGTTCTTCATGTAAGCCGTGGGGCTGTCGGCAAGCATCTGCAGGGGAGCTTCGTAGGTGGCGTACATGGCCATCTGGTGAACGCGTGTGCCCTGGCTCATGGGATGGTTGTTGTTGCCGAAGTAGCAGTCGCGCGTGGCGTTGGTCATGGCCCCCGGTGTGTAGTCCATGGGGCCGCAGAACATTCGCAGGTAGGGGGCCGTCACGTCGTAGCGGGGGAAATCGTGCAGTGGACCTTCTGCCGTGCGGGGCTCCCATTTGTTGTTTTCCAGACCCTTCACACCCTCGAAGTTCACCACGTTGGGGTAGGCGCGCTGAATGCCGAAGGGCTTCAGTCCGTGCAGGTCGAGCAGCAGGTGGTGGCGGGCGGCGCAGGCGGCCAACTCGTAGCACGAGCTGATGACTATCTGGTCATCGCGGTCGAAGAAGTCAATCTTGAATCCCTTGATGCCCATCTGAGCGTAGTGGGCGAAGGTGGTTTCGGTGTCCTTCTTGGCGTTGCGCCAGCTGCTCCAGAGGATGATGCCCACGTTTTGCTTGTTGGCATGGGCTATGAGCTGTTGCAGGTCGATGTCGGCGCTCAGATCGTCGGTCAGCGACTCCGTGCCGCTCCATCCTTCGTCAATGATGATGTACTCCAGATGGTTCTTGGCGGCAAAGTCGATGTAGTATTTATAGGTGTCGGTGTTCATGCCCGATCGGAAGCTGACACCCGTGAGGTTCAGGTTGTTCCACCAGTCCCAGGCCACCTTGCCGGGCTTTATCCACGATGTGTCCTTCAGTCGGCAGGGGGGAGCCAACAGCTGCGCTATGTCGTTGTTCATGAGGTCGCCGTCCTTTTGGCTCACGGCCACCACACGCCAAGGCAAAGCCTGTCGGGGGGCTATCTTCGCGATGTACTGGGCGCGCTCTGTGGGCACCAGGTTGAGCCGCTGGTGACCGCCAATCTGCCAGGCCGTGGGGTAGGGGGCGAAGGTTGCTTCGAGCGTGTTGCCTTCGCCTTTGAGCAAGAACATCTGGGGATAGTTTTCCACTCCAGCGTCCAGCACGACGGCTTTCTTGCCCCCGGGCAGCTCCATGGCCAGAGGCGTGATGGCCAGCGAGTCGCGGTGCATTTGGCTCAGGGGCACCTCGTCGTAGTAGGACTCAAACGAGAACGTGTAGCGCTCGCCCCCGCGGTTGTCGTTGATGTAGGGAATCCAGGCGTCGCCGTCGGCTGCGAAGCGGAACTGGGCTGTTTCGCTGTTGATGGTGAGCGGTTTGCCCTGCGTGGAAACCAGCCGGTAGGCCGCTGCGTCGTCGTAGGCCCGCACCACCAGGTCGAAGCCTCCGTTGGTGGTCAGCGTCAGCTGGTTGCAGTGGTCTTTCACCTGCGCCTTGCGGTAGAATGGTGTGCTGAATTGTTGGTTGATGGTTTGGCGCACGGCCTTTTTCACCTTCACGTCGTCGCCAAATGCAAAGCGTTTTTTGCCGCTGAGGCCGCTGATGCCTATCTCCGAGGGCAACAGCACGTCGGTGTCACCGTGGCTCACCGCCCAGCGCAGACAGTTTTCGCTGTTGATACTGATTTTGATTTTTCCGTTGGGCGACAGCAGCTCGTAGTCGGCAGCCTGGGCCACCCACGTCATGACCAGCATGGCCATTAGGGCAATCATTTTCCTTTTCATGGTTGGGTTTTTAGGTTGATGTGTAGTGATAATGACAAAAAGAGTACAGAAGCCTTTCCTCTGTGAGAAAAACACTTCTGTACTGCAAAGGTAAAATAATTTTGCGAAAATCCACCCTTTTCGCCGGTTGTTTTTTTATCCGCAGTGGAAATATTCCTTCACCAGGCAGAGCACCGCCTCGTGGTCGTTTTCCGTCTGTTGGCGCAGGGTGCGGTCGTCGTAGGCGCGCAACTGGGCAATGATGCCGTCAATCATGGCTGGGCTGAACACTCCCCGCTCCTCGAATACGGCCCGCTGCTGCTCAAGACAGTCGGCCGAGGCGGCACAGCTGTCGGGCAACTGCTTGAGTACGGCCAGTCGGTTGGCGTTCTCAGCGTCGTGAATGTTTACGTTCACGTAGGTGTGTTCGGCCAACTCCAGTGCGTTGTCCATCTCGAATCCGTGGCGGCATGCCACGCACAGGCCGGCCAGCAACTGGTAGAGGTCGGCCGACCCGTCGGGCGAGCGCATCTCTACGGTCTGTTTGGTGGTGGTGTCGTAGTTTGCGGCGGGCTGTTGCGGGTTGGCCGTGTGACACATGTCCACGCCTGTGCTCCATCCCAGCGGCACACGCACCAGCACCGAGCGGTTGCGATCGCCCCAGCAAACGTTGGTGGGTGCTTCCTGGTGGGGCACCAGTCGGAAGTAGCTCGTCGGATTCTTGTTGCCGAAGGCCGTGATGCTGGGGGCCAATTCCATCATGCCCGCAATCATGCGGCGCGCCTCCTGGCTCAGCTGCCCGTGGTCGAGCATGTGGTTGTGTCCGTCTTTCATCATGCGCATGTGGATGTGAAGCCCCGAACCGGCTTTGCCCGTGGTTATTTTCGGGGCGAAGGTGACGTTGTAGCCCTCCTCGTAGGCCAAGTTGCGGATGACCCACTTGGCCAACATCAGCTGGTCGGCGGCTTTCTCTGCCGGCACAGGCAGAAACTCTATTTCGTTCTGTTCGTACACCAAACCGTCCAGACGGAAGTTCCCCACCTCCGAGTGGCCGTACTTTATTTGTCCGCCCGTCTGCGCAATGTAGTGCATGCACTTGGTGCGGAAGGCGTTGGTCTTGGCGTAGGGCGCGCTCTCGTGGTATCCGTGCTGGTCGGTGGCGGGGAAGGGCAGTTCTGCGGCTGCGTCCAACGACTCATACTCGCTCGACTCGGGATAGATGACATAGTATTCCAGTTCGCCCATGGCGTGAAACTCCATGCCCGTCACCTCGGTGAAACTTCTGGCAGCCTTGGCCAGCGTGTGCTCGGGGGCACTCTCCAGAGGCTGTCCGTCCTTGTCGAAAAACGAGCAGAGCATGGTCAGCGTGGGTATCTCGGCAAACGGATCGACGAAGGCTGTGGCGTAGCGAGGCAGCACGTAGAGGTCGCTGCTGCCGGCCTGTATGAAGCTGAAGAGGCTGCTGCCGTCCACTCGTTCGCCGCAGGTCAGGATGGTGTCCAGATACGCCTCGTCGGTGATGACAAAGTTCAGCGTCTTCAGTTTGCCGTCGCCTCCGGGGTACATGAAATTGACCATCTTGATGCCTTTCTCGGCGATGAAGCGGATAAGGTCAGCCTTGGTGAATGTTTCGGGTTCTTTCTGCAGAAATGCCACCACCTGGTTGGCATTCATTCTCAGTTGTGGGTTGTTCATAGCGATTGAAAATTAATAAAGTGTGTGTTTTTGTTTATAGAATGGCCGGGCGCTCCTTGTGGCTTCTCTCGGCCGTGCATGTTCGTTTCAAAAGGGCTGTTGCCAATCAGTGCCTACAGGGCGGTTCCTCCTTTTCTCCACACTCGCAGGCTTTGCAGCAATACACTGAGCAGGATGAGCGTAATGCCCAGATAGAAGGAGAAGTTGATTTCGCGCCCCTCGCCGAAGATGATGAAGGCAAGTACAATGGTGTAGCAGGGCTCCAGATTGTAGGTCAGGTTGACGGTGAAGGCCGAGAGATGCTTCAGGGCCTGAATTTGCAGCAAGTACATGCCGACGGTGCAGAACAAGGCATGGCAGAGCATGAACCACAGGTTGCTGCCCTCGGGGACCACCACCACGGGCTGTTGGCTGGGGAAGAACAGCAGATAGAGGGGGATGATGGCCGACACGGCGACCAGTCCTCCCGTCATTTGGTACATCAGCACCGTGCGGCTGCGCACCCCCACGCTGACCTTCTTGTTGCAGATGGCATAAACGGCACATACTGCCGACGAGACCACACCGATGCTGATGCCGTAGCGATAGCGCGCATCGAGCGAGAAGATGCAGAGCACACCGACAACGGTGATGAGCGAAAAGAGCAGTTCGAGCCACGAAAACCGTTTCTTCAGCAGCAGCGGCTCGAAGAGAACCGTAAAGAACCCGATGAGCGAGAAGCAGATTACGCCGATGGAAACATTGGACGCCTTGATGGAGCCATAGAAAAGAATCCAGTGGGTGCCCAGCAAAGCACCACAACCGCAAAGCTGCAGGAATTTGCGCCATCCCACGCGTGGCAAACCCGTGAACACCAGCAGGATGCAGCTGGTGAACAGCATGCGATACCACACAATGTCCACCTCGTTCAGGGTGATGAGTCGCCCGAAAAGTCCTGTGAAGCCTGCCAGAAGCACACTCAGGTGCAGCTGAATGAATCCTTTCCTCGTATTGCTCATGGTTTGGGGTTATGCTGTTTTCCGTCTATTGGTTTGTTGTGATTTTTTTCTTCGCTCGGCAGAACTGATGCAAGCATTGTCCTGCATTCGCCTGCTTGTCGCAGTGAAAGGGTTGCCGTGTGGATTCTTCATCGTTCCAAGTCGGTTTGTATTAAATTTGGCATCAGTGTGCAAATATAGCAATAAAATGCAAAAGAAACGAAGTTCCACGTGTTTTTTTATTCTTATTGCATTTATAGGATGTTATTTGTCGTTTTCATCGCTCTTCTCAAGTATTTCAGGGAAGAGCATCATTTGTTCCAATGGGGCTGAGTTGCCAAACATAAATTCATTATAGCGGATTATATTGTCGTATGACGCCAAGAAACAAAAGTCATTGATGGCATAGATGTCCTTATGATTCTTGACGATTTGCTTTATAATGGTGTTCAGGCAACGGTAGCGCATTTGGTTATACTCCATATTCAGAATCATACCGTCACGTGATGGACTTTCTGCCATCTGCCTAAGTACACGCCATGTACGCCACACCTCATGCAGATAACGTGAGAACTGGCCCGATTCCATCAACGCTTCAAGCATAGGAATTGCCGGATGGGGTTCTTCGTATCTCTGCTGATGAGCATATTCCACAGTATAGAGACATTCCCTGTCAAAACTAGTTGCCTGCTCAGCCATCTGTTTCAGATAGCGTTCGTTTTCCTCTGTCTGTTGCATCCGCAGGTTATAGATGGAATCATAGTTTGGTATGAACTGCTTTATATCCATATATCCCTCTACGTCCTTCCCGTTAATCTTTCCGTAGCGGCTCAGTGCAAATCTGTTTGACAGTTTGTTGGCATAGGAATTATAGGCAGACCATACTTTTCCCCATAGAACGGAGTCTGCCTGATTCCATAAGGCCGTATCTCTTGGCAAAATGTCAACAAGCGTCTTTACATACCTATCTGCTGCAGCCCTCATGGTTTTGTCCTTGATGACGTTGGTCTTTAGCAGCCCTATCGTATCATTCACTACCAAGCCGAACCTGAACCACAATTCTGCATCACAATATGCAGCTCTTAAAATGGCATAGCCATTGGCTACATCCACCAAATCGTTGATAACAGGATCGTCAGGCAGCGGTGTGTCTGCCTTGAAATAGATGTCCCTATTGGACAACGTCTCGATGTCGAACATGTTGTTGTCATAGACGCTGTCCTCTGCGGCTGCCGCATTTTGTTTGCCGTCATTGTTTCCTTGCTTGGGTAAGAAAACAAAGACGATTCCAGCAATGATAATTGCTACGATGCTAAATATGAACTTCTTCATACACTGTTCTATTTAAAAATTCTTTGTCATTCTGTTTTTATTGTTCCACTGTGTGAAATGATACTTTTTGCATTGCACCATGATGAGCTCGTGATCTGTCATAATTCTATCTCTTTTTGTTTTTCTGCAAAATTATATTGCTTGCATCGTTATGCCAAGCGGTTGCCCTTCACAAACCTCGTGGAAACGGCAATTTGCACTTCTATACCACCACTCTACAGGCAAAATCTATAGATTACCTGCTGTTCTTATAACCGAATCATCTAACTCCAGCTTCTATCTCTTTCTGCGCATAGATCACAGCATCACGTTTCACCTCATCCTCACCTTCAACGGTATCCAGCACCTTGTCTGCCAACCAGATGGTCAGCAGTTCTTTTTCTTCGATTTCAAGGAGTCTGGCCATAATAGGGATATGGCTTCGTTTGGCTTTCCTTTCTCCACGCTCTATCTTGCTATACATAGGCGTGTCTATGTCCAGTGCAGCCGCAAGTTTCCGCTGCACCATCCCGTGCTCTTCTCTGAGCTCTTTTATTTTCTTACCGAATATCATACGCTTCCATTTATTCCTTTCTAACTTTCCGATACTTCTGATTCTTACTTTTGGGCTTGTCGGG
>OCTX012193443.1_pt1 | contig 12056 bp, 9 predicted proteins | sample 1539691 | NCBI WGS metagenome assembly OCTX01 (sample SAMN02144231, study PRJEB22623) | gut metagenome | biome: sheep rumen | host: Ovis aries | place: New Zealand
TTTGGCTCTCCCTCTGTCTTGTATAAGACCCAGAGCTTTTCAAATTCACTGTTACTTATCATACCTTTTTGCTTTTTGGTTTAACAGCGCGAAGGTACTATCTTTTTCTCAGAATGCCTTAGAACACTTTTGGACGCTTACAGAAGCATAACCGACAATAGCAAAAGGAATGGCTATAAACAAAATGGCCGATACAAATAGAACGAGTAGCAGTAATACAAGCATATCTACTTATTATAATTCAATAACTACCTCTTTATCCCCACCTGATTCAGGATGTCTTTCGTAAATTTCGCAAGGGGCTTTCTCTCTTGTTCTGGTATTTCTAAATAGCGCCCCCATACAAATTCGTAAACGGCTTGACTGCTTGTAAAGGGTCCCTGAAAAGCGTCTACCAGTTCATGGTTTACCAAATTATTATATGCTCTTGCCCTATCAATGACTTCCTCCACATAATCGCTATGCATAGCGTAAAGCTGGTCAAGACCAAGCGTTCTGATGTCCTCTTCCTCGCGCCAGTCACCTTGGTAGGTGATATAAACTTCGGCTTTGTCTTTAATATTGAGTAGTTGATTCTTGTCGAGTACGTTCTTATTATTGTCGCAAACATAGAAATGACCATCAAAACTTCTATCGTATGGATTTAGATGCAGCTGCTTGGCTCCTTTACCATGATTACAGCAATGACAAGACGGAACAAGATTATAAAAACTGATAGCTAAAGTCGGATATTGGCTTTTAGAAAAGAAATGATCGAACTCTGGACTCGTATGTGAATCCCCTTTTGTCTTTGGAACCAGTGTGAACGTATATTGCCGGTTACAATAAGGACACGTTCTAATATTCAGTTTCTCAAAAACCATATCCTGCATCCTGTCGCGCATCATTTTGTATAATTCACCAAATGGCTCTTTAAGGGCTTTATTCACATAATAGTAAAGCATAGTGCGCTCACAATTCTTTCGATATTGACTCGCTACTTGCTGAATCTGATTCCAGTCGGATTTGAGATATGTTCTTATATTTGTGAAAACACGTTGTAGTTCGTCTGTTCTGAACCCTTCCGCTATCTCATGATTAATATCAGATAGGCCAAAGTTCTTCAATATGATTTTACTGACCCCGTCAATCTTGTCATACAGTTTGTTGTATAAATGCGTTTTACCTGTTTTTACATCCTTATATTTATAACGTTCATTCCCCGCTTTGACTTCATCAAACAATTTCTCAGCCTCGGTACACCACATGGTACAGGCTTCGTCCATTTGCTGCTTATGCAGATGATATATTCCAATCATGATTGCGCTTCTTTATTTTGGCCATGCTGAATCCTGCGGAGGATTCTCTCTATAATTTCATCATTTACCTGCAATGCCCTGTAACCATTATAGAGACCAAGCAGCTCATTCCGTATCACGGGCTCCCCAACCTGCATAATATCATCATATATCTGTTCCAGATTTTCCTGAGGGAAGTTTCCTTCGTTAAGCTTGGCAAATATCACGTCAATCTTTCGATGCGCGAACTCACCCATTGGAAGTCCAGGCAAGAAGAATCCGTTCTTCAACAGATGGTGTATATTAGCCCCAAAGGTATTCATCTGCATGCCATAATTGGGTCTACCATCCTTTAGGAACAGTACATTTGTCTTAGGTATATCAGACAGAACAAAAGGAGAATGAGTCACCAAGATAACATTGATGTTACGAATATATTTGTAGGTAATACTTCTGAGCATTGCAATAAGCCAATATACCCATTTTCGCTGCCACTCCGGATGGAAGTACAATTCAATCTCCTCAAAAACCAGATTGATATTCTGGTATCGCATCTCATTGCTAGCTATACTGTCAATATTGTGCAGATGATAGAGCACAGCGCCAACCACCTGTAGAAATTGCTTCTCACCAGAGCTGAACATCCTGTATGGAATCCTCTGTGATTCAAGACCGTTCTTTGCTCTGAATATCAAATCCCATGTGAATATTCTAGGTGGCATCATTTCGAAATCATCAAAGACCTTCTCGCCATATTTTTCACGTACTTTGGACAAGTCCGTTTCGTATGTTTCAGCTTCCAGTTCTTCTCCATGCTTACGTCGTGTGACCTCACTATCCAACCAAATAGCTTTTTTGTCTTTCAAATCAGCATAAAAGCGCATCGTTTGGCGCAACTTTAAGGTGATATGAGACTTTTCGTCACAGTCTTTCTGCAAGGTCTTATATCCGTCATTCAGGAATTCATCAATGTACATTCTATCTTCTGAATGACCCCTGAAGAAAGCTGCATCTCGTGTAAATCCCATTGTCTGACTATATTCTGGATAAGTATCAAAAATGGATATGGTCTTGTAGACAATGTAATGTCGGCACTTCATCTCAATGTCCACTTTTTCATCCTTACACGAGACTGAGTCTGGGGTGATTTGGAAACAAGTCCTCTTTCCATTGTGCATCAGTCCTTTTGTCCAGAAGTCTATAACATTCATAATGAGCAAAGCCCACTGTATCTGAGCAAGACTCATTTCTCTAAACTCTTTAAGGGTACTGACAATTTCTTCTATCTTTTCCTGTATCTTGTCCTCAGCAATCTTCTTCCTACGAATTGTTTCCAATGCCGACAAGAATTTGTTCAAGTCACTTTCCACTGGCAGGTAAATCGCCTTATCCTGAGAAGCCAGTTCCAACATTGCTCTCAAGTACTCTATTCTGAACAAGTTTTTCTTTTCTCCTATACTAAGTTTCAGAGATTTTACCATCGAATAAAAACTACCAATAACATCATCTTTCTCAAGAATGCGATTCCTGCCCACGCTCTGATGCCTATTACCGATTTCTCGTAATTCATCAGTTATTGCGCCAAGCCAGTTAGTATTCTTATACCACTCAAAACGTTCTTTGATGGTTTTCTCACGCAACTTGGAACTCTTTAGCAGTGTTAGTTCGATTTCATAAGGCTCTTTACCGTTTATGTCCAAGAGTATGTTATCACCAGACGAAGAGGTGGATGACATTATAAGGGATAGCAACCTTTGGTCAGACAATTCCTTTTCCCTATTTACGTTGATATTCCCCCAAGTCCTATAAGGATGAAGACTAATGGGTGTCTGGTAGCCATCATTCTTATGGAATACTCTGTATAACCAGTATTTTTCTTCTTCACTATTACCTGTTGCCCCATAGGTTATTTCATCCTTAAAGTCATGAAGGTTATAAGCGTAGTGCGAATAGTTATTCACGAGCGTATAAAAGAAGTTTGCCTCCAGTTGTGCCTTGGTCACTTCCTTTGGGGCATGACAATTGATCACGTCATTGCCAATTTCTGCGAGTTGCTGTACTATTGGCGCTATCATGTCATTGCGCTCAACAATCCTGTATATCTTGTAATCTGACTGATAATATAGTTCAGCCTTTACGCCCTCAACTCGAATCAGATTCCTTTGAGGATCCATCATATAGCCGCATGCGCAGTTGTTGATAAGACGTATTATCAACTCCGTCAATGAGCTCTTTCCATCACCGTTCATTCCGACAATAGCCGAAATACTTATACGTGGTTTTGACGATGCATTACTATTTAGGTCGAAAAACTCAGTAGGTAACTTACGAACATAATCCTTTCGCCATGTGATAAAATCACCTGCTATCTGTATATCATTACACAGATAGTACAAGGTGTCCTCTACCAAGCATTTTTGTATATGTTTGGCACATCCATCAAGAACCCTAACTGCTAATAGACGGAATTCACTCATACTCGTATCAACCTTGTTTCAGTTCTCTATAATCATTTATAAAACCAACAAGGAGCCACATCCCTATTGTTCTTGCTCATAACCAACAGTTCCACGGCTCGCTTGTCAGCATATCTTTATTTCACTTCCAATATCCCTCCAATTTCATGCGGCACATACTGGCCCTCTTTGACCTCCATAATCGCAGTATTCGGTTCCAAACAACCTCTATTCCTCAATAAAATCCTATAAATACCATCTCACTCTGTGCGGCACATCTTACGTCATGCCTCACATCCAGTATCGCCTAATAATATCAATTGATAATAGCTATTCATACGATCATCATTCCCTACAGGTAATATGCAACTTAATATTAAGTTCCTGACAGCTGGACCACAATGAAGAAAGTATCCATAACATCGGGATCGCTTCTTTTTTCTTCTCGAAGTCAATCTCGTCTTTCAGATTAGTAAGGTTGGTTTTCAGTTCATCTAAAGACAGGAAGTCGATTACGAGGTATAGATCCTTCTGATAATTTCCATTCCTTTCTGCCAGCTTCCATAACTCAATAGCATCTTTAGACGTTTTGCCTTTAGTCCTGACTCTCTTGATATTAGTGTGAACTTTTTTCAGATTATAAGTTTTTCCCCATTTTGTTTGCTTAGATTTCCATTGAGTTTCTAAAGGGAAGAAGGCGCCCAAATTCTTCTGAGCCTGACCGACAACTTCATGAAAAGCACTGGCTGAAAAACACGGTTTTTTATGCTTGGCAGCGAACAACGAAACAGAACTATTTCCAATTCTTATATGGTCAGCCCATTCTGTTCCCAGATCATCACAAACCATAATAGTACCTTCCTTACTGAACTGATCTTCTACGAATCTGAAAAGAGATCGTTTGGGGAACATGATGTTGGCTTCCTTCAACTTTCCCTTCTCGCTATTGGTAGTCCCTAATTCTGGATAATCCTTAAACAAGTCGAGGAACAAATCTATGTTGCCAGTCAGTCTGTTGTCCCTGAATAGTTTTCTATTACTATACTTCAGCCTGGGCTCCTCAAACATGATGGTATATAATCCATTGTCTATGATATATTCATAAAGCGACATCTGGATAGCTTCACTTGACGATTTTCCATATAGTGTAACATCTTTCATCCAATCACACATGAAAGAGATTCCCCTCTCTCTGACTATAATTTGAACCTTTATGCCATCACAAATATCACATGAGTAATTGCCGTCACCATCATCTTGGAGTTCCATGGCCTTTTCAAATATCGAGCAGACTTCTTCCGTAGATATTTTCTCTTCTTTTGGTTCTCTATCGGGGCTGGATTTCTTAATCTTTATCCTTTTAATCCATTTCTCGTTATAGAGCCTATACAACGATACCAATACGTATTTTGCTTGCAGGTTACCGTCACTATATTCCTTATTATAATCTACAGGAGTCGCAAATACCGATAGGAAATTGTCAACTGTCTTGCCCTCATTTGCCTTAATCTTTTCTATGGTCCCTTTTAGCCACAACATCAAATCATTAAAAGGTGCACTATCATTTAGTTGATTGATTTTCGACTGTTCTATAGCAACTGAATACATACCGTCCTTGTTTTTTAATCTATAACTGCCAAGAGTATAATTATTAGCCCCTATCGTAGAAAAAACTGATTTCAGGTTTTCTGCCTCCAGCACCTTGCTCCTCATGGCAAAATCCGATATGTCTAGGTTGTTCATACCGAACCGTTTATATACAGTTTCGCTATCCGCTAGAACCCTACAAAGCACATTATAGTCTATTAGATTTACTTCACTCCTTATTTTTCTGATTGATTTAATGTTGCTCTTTACAATTGCTACATAGTTCTTATATTCCACAATCAGCATATATGCAAATTTTCTATCCCACCATCTATCCTCAACTTCTACTTTCTCTTTAAAGCATGTTGGTCTTACTTTCCTGACAAATGCCAGAAAAGAGTATTTCATATTGCGAGCTTTGGAAAACAGCTTCCGCCTCCTGTCTTCATACAAATCATCTTCCCTATCAACATTAAGTGCATCAGTAAACACACGATCAATAATCTCATCAGTTATTGACCTTCCCTCTTTCAATTTAAAAAAGAGTGCATTTTCACTGAACTCTAATTTTTTCATTATCCTCTGTGCTTACGATATGGTCTCAAACTTCTTCACCGCAGCCTTCAGCAACTTTTTGTTAATTCGCTTTTCTGTGGTAAAATTCCTGGCAGTACCTATATTCCTTCCTTCGTCATATAACCTATTGGCAAAGCCCTTGCGAAGTTGTTCACACTTATCCCACTCTAGTCCCAAGAAGGGTCTTGGACAATATGGAGAGATTTTACTCCAACAATATCCTATCTGACTTTTCTCAGTTGCTTCGTAGATTACTTGAAATGATCTCCTATAGAGAGAAAAAGCTAATTCATCTCTCTCTATGCAATACGACAACAGGAATAAGAACACTGCGAATTCCAATTTCATCGATAACTCCACAGGCGCACTCTGTAGTACTCTCCATTTCGCATTAGGCGAGTGTTTCACGATTTCCGACTCAGGGTCTATTATCTCCAACATTAACGACACTATCTGTTTGTTCACAGAGCCCTGTCCGCCAAGCCAGTCAATAAGCGCCATCGGGTTTCTCTTGCAATATCCCGACCAAACGCTATTCAATATATGACCTTCATTCATCTCAAACAGGATTTCTGCCGTCATATCAGGAATATGGCTGGATAATATCTCTATCTGGTATCTCTCAGCGGAATAATTGTATTCAAGCATTTTTTCAAGCAAAGGCTTCCAATAAAGGAAATCTTTAGGGACCTTCTTAAAAAACACACTAACCAACTCTATAAACTTCTCCTTCTCCATAGTCAGCCAAAAATCATTGTTCAGCACTTTAACATTTCGATTTGCCAAATTACAGAACAGATTCCAATGCTCGCCTGCCAAATACGCAACCTGCTGCTGATTATATTCTATATCAACATTGTCTAAAACTACATCCTTATACGGGTTGCCCTCTTTATTATCCAACAAACCATCCAACATTGATGCCCAATCACTTACGGGAGAAGATTTCAAACATGTCCTCGTCCTCAAGGCAAAGTCGAGTTTCTCATAGTCAAACGCTTCCCAATATTTCGTGATGGCCATTTCATAAATAAACGACCGCTCGTCAAAATAAAACTTGGTAATGGTAGGATCCAACATCGCCGACTTAAAGTTGGCCCCCTCTACCTTCGAAGCAAAGGCCTCTGCCAATATTCTCAAAGTCAATCTGAATTTTATAATATTGTCCTCACCAGGATCCCTCAGCCGGTCCAATATCATATATACCATCACCACAGCAGCGTATGCATCCATTCTGCCCCCAATGTCCGATGCAAATCGATGCAAGAGCATGGGTACGTTCAGTTTTTCCTCCTGTATAGACTGGGCGACATACTGGCACCAATCAATGCCTTCCTCAACATCTGCAATCTGAGAGTTAATTTTAGGTAGATTGTTCCTGTTGTTAACTATAAATTGCAGATCAAACAGTTTATTTTCATACTTCCTGATTCTTCCCGTTCCAGAACACATTGACATCTTCGACAAGATTCCTATCGGCAGATGATTCATCAGGGAAAGCAAGAATAACTGGTAGTAACTGGTAGGCTGATCGACGACAAACACCAATGGCTCATCTTTTTTTAATAAGACATGGAACCAGTGGGCCAGCGAAGGCATCTTAAAAGGCGACGGCATCAAAGTCTTCTTCTCTATCTCTCCTTTGATATCTAAAGGCTTATTATAGTATGTGTACTTATCACGCTGCGGTCGGACAAAAGCAAAAAATAAGGCTCTATAATCAAAAAAATCGGAACCTTCCGATATATCAAGCAGCAACGAGTGAGTCCACACACATCCTGGTCTTTCCATTTCGTTGGCATACCACGTCTTTGCTATCACATAATACGGGCTGTCAGGAAGTGGATAGGCAGTAATATAACTACTGTCATCTTCCTTTCTCGCGTACTCATCCCAATCACTCAACACGGCCATCTTCTTTCTGTCGCGCTGAGTTAGTGTCGAAATGGAACTTGCCAATAGTATATGACCTTCACTATAGCCGTGAAGTGTCTGATGTATCTTCATTGCTGATTATTCGTAAGATAATCAAGTGGGATTGAGAGATCGTATTCTTTTTCTGTCGTAAATATATACGCTCTTTTCCCATCTACTGTTATTTTGTCCAGACTTCCAGTATGCTCGTCGTATTTCAGTCCCTGTGCACTGACGCCATAGAACTTATAGTCTTTAAAATGGTATCTCACATAATTATACAGGGCAGAGCACTCACTCTTCATATATTCTTCTATACTCGGGTATGTAGATTCTATCATATCCCACGATGATACCGCAACGGCTAATCTGACATCACCTATCAGATTTCTCAGATACTTCAACACAAGTATGGCCTTAACCACATCGTTAACTTTTTCAATCGATAATGATACGGCACTTTCTTCTTGCTGATTTACAGCACCACCATCTGTAGATACAATATTCTGAACATGATCTTTCAACACAGGCTTAACAATGTCGTTTATAAAAAAGAAGATGCCTGATGCACCCTTACAGAATTCTGCAAGCCCCTCATTGAAATCGTTATTGATAATATCCTGATACATCTCCCCTTTCATATCTGGTATGGTAATGTTGATGACATCATCATTCCTATTCTTCAGAGGCCAATTAATATACTTGGGTTCATCATCCGTTGAATGGTCAACCACTTTGCCTTCCAGCCATTGCCTGGTTACCTTATTGACATACTGAAGTTCTGAGGTTTTTCCTGCGTATGACAGACTAAAATCTCCTCCTGTCTGAATGGCACCATTAAGTGCTGCTATATACGTCGTCTTCCCTGCATTAGGAAGTCCCGCTATCAATATCTTTATACCGTCCATATACTAGTCATTTAGTTCTTTTTTTACCCAATTGAGATCATCGGTAGTCTTTTCAACCTGATTGGTTAACGACATGATATCCTTGCATAATTTACTCATAGATGCAAAGTGGTCAGAGGCCCCTGTGGAATCTATCTCGTATTGATGAACCACCATTCCCTTAAACACATCTTCAAAGAAATCTATCATGATCTTCTTATTCTCTTTATAGGTCTCTTCTTGGTCCCCAACCATATCATGCTTGTTGAAAACTAACGATACCCTGTTCTTATTTGATATCATCTTATGGTCAACCAAATCTTTTACCAACCCGTTATAGCTATATTTTACCGATGCCATCGAATGAAGAAGTTTATCTGTATCAATAAAGAACAATATGTGATGGGCTAGTGACAATATCACATAATCCTTTATCTCTTCTTCAGAACCTGTAAAATCAGCATAATCCTCTCCCGATTTGTCTGAAAGAATTAGTTTATATCTCCCATTTTCCTTTGAATCCAAGGAAAGAGCCAACAGTGAGTCCTCTCCTTTTATAGTTCGTTTACTAGTCTCTTCCATCGGAGTATTTAGCGACCTGATAAGAAATCTGCGTTCAAAACCGATAAACGTATCACTGTCATACATCACATGGTCGCAAAACTCTACATTCGTTAGTAATTGATGATACAATGTACTTACAAAAGTAGTCTTTCCATAGTCAACGAATCCTACTATGGCCACGATATTCAGTCTTGAGCCATCAGCTATTTTGTTTACATTATGTTCGTTCAGAGCATCACAATAATACTCTTCAGCTACCATGGCTTTCTCTGCCATTTTGGTCTTTTGGCCATTGCCGACCTCGGCCTCTGCGGCTACTACCTTCGTAGCTTCTGGGTTATTTTTCTTTCCGGTTATCACATCGGTTGCCTTATTATCAATTGCCATCTTTTACCTCCTCTCCTATCTTGTTTTCTTCCATCATTCGTTCTGCTTGTAACTCATAGTACAGATAAACCGAGAAATCCATCAGTTCTATCTTATTCCCATCACTCATTACATTGCAGATATCCTCCTTTCCCTTAATAAGACTAAGAATTATTGATGTTGAATTAAAAACAGTTTCGCTTTCTGCATATATTGGGGTCAATTCAGCGACAATATCCTTAATCTCAACAGCGATATTATCGATACCTGATTTCGCAAATAACTTCTTTATCGTTTGTGCAGGTTTCTTGTCAACAAACATCCAAGGACTCTCATTCACAAGATTATCTACAAGGTCAAAGACTATCCTGATATCGTTCCCTTCTGTAAGTGTCAAATTATCAACAAGATTCTGATACTTATAGCTGGCAGCATCATACATTAGGCTCTTTATTTTTGCCGCGTCTCCAGCTTCTTTAAACACAAATTGCGTCGTTTTTGATGGTGCATCTAAGAATATGGGGAGTAACTTCTCTGCTTCGTTTTCTTCAAAGGTCTTTTCTTCGTCTAAATACATCGTGTACTTACCAAAGGTCGGCAGAATAACTTCTGGGCATATCACACGCCCCACGCCTTTCACTACTCCAAGCAGTGCATTCTTTAGCATCAGCGAGAATGTAGCTTTCTGCCCCTCAGTTTCTGCTTCGTCAATAAGAAGCAGCACAATGTATTCAATAAGTACAGGCATAATCACCTGCGCAGATAACTTTCCCTGCAATTCATGATCTTCCATATATTGCAAGAGTGCGCCCTCAATGTCCTCATCATTCCTCCTTAATAAAAAACAAAAGATGAGTTCTGCCATTCGGTCATAGTCTACTCCTGACATCTGGCTCCGGCAGAAATCATCTAGCATGGAGGCGATGTTCTCTTCAAAAGGAATAACAAGCACCTCTTGCGACATTTTTAGCAATACGCTTTTATCCATATCGGTTTCTATTTTAGTTGTTCATAAAGCTCTATATATCGGTCATCTTTTCGCAAACGGCAAAAAAACTCCTCGAAATCAGCTATCTGATTATGTTGTAACTCAAAGTCAGGATACATCTTTTTAATAATGCTCTCTCCATGCGGTTTCCTCATCAGTTTTATCTCTATGCCCCTAGCTGTTTCATTGGCAGGCAGTGTTATTTGCTTTCGTTTGGGTTGCTGTCCAGAGACATTATCTTTTACGTTGACATGATAGCTCATAGGCTTATCTTTATTAAATACGCCATCTTCCTCTTCAGTCCATTCCCATTTATAGGGGATTATATTAACATGAAGAGTGTCATTCTCCACGTCCATCTGAATAATATTGAAAATGGGATTATAAGCCTTATCTTTGTCAACTTCGCTAGCTGATGGTTGTAATGCACCAGAAAAAACTTTCAATGCTCCTCCGTTTTGAGTAGATTGTTTATGTATATGCCCGTAAAATTGTACGGCAAATTTCTTGTCCATACTATTCTCAAATTCATCCCCATCTTTAATAAAGTTCAATGGATGGTGCATCATGGAAATATTAATTTCTTCTCTATGTTTACTGATATTATACATCTGTTTCGACAAATACTGCAGATGTTCTTTTTCTTTAGGATTATCGGGATCATCAATATCTTCCCAGTCTGACACAAGACAGGAATTAAGACCATAGAGAAATATCTTATATCCACCTAAGTTTCCTATTTCGTCATTCCAGTACAGTTTGTCATTGGTCGTCAGTTTCTCTCCTAAAAATGCTTTCTGGTCTCCATTCGAAGCACAACGATATAAGTTAGCATATTTTATGTAATCCTCAAATGGCAATACCAACTTTCGCAAAGACTCAACTTCCTCTTGACATATTTGTGCCAGCAAATGGTCTCCATTTTTTCCATACAACAGACCATCTCTCATGAGCGCCCTCGTATTTCCATCCTTTGCATCTCTATTCTTATCATGATTACCAGGCACCATAAACACCTGTTCGTTTTCACATCCAGTTTTGGCAAGAAGTTCAGAAATAAAAACTTTAGCCTTTTCTTCATATTCGACTTGTCTCCCCGAGAATGCAATATCCCCACAAATTAGGATGGCGTTGATAGATTCGGTTTGACAATAGTCTTCTATTGTCTCAATCATTCTCACCCTCATCTGAGAGTATTCATCCAATTCATCAGGCTTTTTCCTAAAATGGATATCTGAGAGTTGTAAAAATGTCAGCATATTATATATAGTTTCATTGATAAACAATATAAGTCACAAACACGCCACCCATACGGTCACCCCACTCCTTAGGGTCACCCCATCACGAAACAGGGAGCACATTGAACACGAAATGATTGCCACATTCTTCATGGATGATTGACCTCCAAATGCACCGATGACTAGTAGTAACCGATTGCAAA
>OCTX011632064.1_pt1 | contig 12052 bp, 4 predicted proteins | sample 1539691 | NCBI WGS metagenome assembly OCTX01 (sample SAMN02144231, study PRJEB22623) | gut metagenome | biome: sheep rumen | host: Ovis aries | place: New Zealand
TTGAATTGAAATCAAGGTATTCTGATGTTCTAACAAGGCTCATTAAGATTCGTGGTAATGTATATAAGGTAAAAACCACAGGTCACTATGTAAGATGCCTTCTTGGACATGACCAAGAAACAATATCAGCTATTGATTTTGAAGGTGGTCCTATGCTTAGTGTTGGCAATGAGGTTCAGAATAACTTGTATGTTAATAAAATATGGCACAGTGGTGATAATAAAGCATATTTAGTTGAACTTTATGAGCCGACAAATAAAGTATAGAGTAACTTATGCATCAACTGTTGATAGAATTGTAAAGTATAAAACAATCACTGCCAGTACACCAATGGATGCTATCAAATCTGTTGAGAAAGAGGTTACTAATTGTAAAATACTATCTGTAACACCAGAATATAAATTTTCCTAATATGAAACTTATTAAACCATCCGTAGAAATACTTGAACAGCAATCTGGTATTGAAGGTATCTACGATATGATTGAGCTTTGCGGTAAAACCTCATACAAGTCTCCTGTTAAAGGAGGTAAAGTGGCTGAGGATTTTGTCTCCGCGAGGGTGAATGAAGGACATTATGCGGTTCTTGAATTTGGGACTGTGTATTTGATGTATCCATCTGAAAATCATATTGTAAAATATGATGAGAATCCATACTCCCGTATTCACTTGATGGATAATGGAGATTTTGCAGTTACAACAAATATGCGTGTCCTTGTTGAAAATGGCTGGACAACTGACCTTCAATACATTTGTGAGCCTACTGAATATCATGAAAAAAGATATACTGCAAGGTTCATTACTAACATTGGTGTAACAAGAGAAATGTGTCGCCACAGAACATTTAGCTTTTGTGAACAGTCTACAAGATATTGTAATTATAACTCAGGCAAGTTTGGTGGGCAGGTTACTTATGTAATTCCAGCATGGGCACAAAGTCTTCATGAGGGAGAAGAGCAAGTGTATTCACCCTTTGAGATTACACCAAAAGAAGCTGAGCTTATGCAAGCTTGGTATGACTCTGAGAAACGTTACAAAGCAATGCTAAAGAGTGATTCCATTCCCCAAGAAGCAAGAAGCTGCTTACCTTTGGGTACAGCTACTGAAATCTGTGTGTGTGGATTTAAGGATGCTTGGGACCATTTCTTTGCACTAAGATATTATGGTATCACTGGTAAACCACATCCAGACATGCTTAATGTAGCCACAATGTGTTACAATGCATTTAAGGAAAAAGGCGTTATATTTTAAAGGTTATTGAGATGTCACACGAATGGCATACAATTAAAGGTAGGAATCCCATGAATCTCATAAACGAGTTCATGGGATTTGCTTATGAAACTGATTCAAGTGGGATATGTACTGTCAGCGCTGTAAGGTTGTCTGGCAAAGTATTCAGTACTGAGGATGAAGCATTGAACTATGTAACATCAAGCAGTTACTACAAAGATGCTGCTTATATGGCAGCATATACTACAAAGAAGTTATCAAAGGCATATCAAAATGCTTATGACAACTTCCTTGTCAAGTATAAAGAGTACATAGCTTTTAAAGATAATCTTACCATAGCTTATGGAAGGAGTGCAAGTAAGACAACATGTCCTAATTGTGGGTCTTCTATTAATCTGAAATATGGTAAAAGGTTTAAAGCATGTCCTGTATGTGGAAGTAATAAGATTATTTCAGATTCAAACTGGAAAATGCTTGACACAAAGAGAAGGATGTGTGTAAAAGCTGCTGAAAATCTCAGCAAGGAAGCTGAAAAGAATGATGTCACTTTTATGTGTGGTATAGAGTGGCATTGTTAAGTAATTAAGTAAAAAGAAAAGAAGCTCCGGGAGGTTTTCTCAGAGCTTCTTTTTTCATACGAGGATTCCTTAGTATTATTCAAATACTTGGAAGATATAATCCTCTTCTCCAATTCTTGATTGTCTTACAATTTGACCGATATAAGGTATTCTTCGTTTAAGATTATGGATATAAAGATTTTCTCCATCATATCTACCACCCTCAATAGTTATAAATAACTTAGAAAGATTCATCAGGTTAACAATATCCTCTATTGTTGTAATTGCTGCAACAGGAGAGTTAAGCATACTTACCATATTACTGATAAATCCTTGTGAACCAAACCCAGAAAGTGGTGTAGAGGCCCTGACTTCCATCAACATACGTTTAGTTTGATATATAAGGTTTCTGTATGCCCAAGAGCCTCTTTTATCTTTATACTCACCAAGACAAAGATTTTGAACTGTAAGAAGTGTAAGCAATGCAGTTTCTGCAATGGCTCTTTTGATGTTGGCTTGCTCTTCAGCACTTAGTTCTTTCCACCTTGTACCAATATCAAACTTCATACGCTTAAGGTCATTTACAGTATCAACTGCAAACTTAAATGCTGATTGATAAAAACCACTTACATACTCACCAAGGTCAGCATCATAATGCATTGTTCTGTAACGCCGGCCATAATGTCCTGGCATCCATTGCCTAAAGTTCATAACCATTCTACCAAAAGCATATCTGTGAGCCATACCCTTATCAGCATCACTGAATGCACCATGCATGGTTTTATTACAATAGGCTATTTGTTTCTCAATCTTCTCTTCATCCTGCTTTGTAAAGGCTTTCCAAGTACCGTCAGGTTGCTGAATTTCAAAGTCTGAATATGTAAGGTCAACTATCTTGTTCCTCTCATTTCCTTTTATACCATATTGCTCGTAAGCCTGAAGCATATTCATTTCAGTTTCAGTACCAACTTTACGAACCTTTACCCTATGTAAAATGGCAAGCATTGTTTCATTATGAAGCATGTGTTCACCAATTCCATAAAGAAGAAAAAGGTTAGTATTACTTAAAATCTTACCAAGAGCTGATATTTGGAAACCCTTTTGACGAAGGTCTTGATAATAACCTTCCATCACATTGAATTTTTCAGACAGGAGACCAAGGGTTGAGGTTTTATTGTTGCTGTTATACTCCATTAAATAAGGCATAACCATTTGCCAGTACTTAACTTCAGCATAACCCATATCGCCAAGGTCAAAATATTGGCCGCAAGCACCCTCAATAGTCATTTGCAACTTACCAACAAGAGCATTTGCTTGAGCACCAAGGATATTAACAGTAAGACCGGTTCTTGATGTAAAACCTGTAAGCCAATCAGCTGCCTTGTCAAGTTTTACTGTAGTGCCAAAGATGTTTACCTCTTCGTCCTTTTTAAGTTTTCCATATACATCCTTTTCAAAGAAATCTACAATAAGGCTTGCTTCAGAGTTTTGTTCTTTCATCACACTCTGCATAAAAATATCCTTACCCCACTTAAACAAGTCAACAAGCCTTCTCTCACCCTCAACTTTGTCTTGTTGTCTTTTTGTAAGGAGCCAGTCTTTGGTCAACATGAGGGTATCAAGAACACTGTTAAGCTCATTATAATTAACAGCAGCTGATGACATTGCAAGCATTGTCCTGCTAAAGTCAGTGGACATGTTTGACCTGTCTTTCAGTCTGTGCGTAAAGAAAAGCGGAAGCCTCATTAACTCTGAGCCATCAATATCTTCAAGAACCCTCTTATAACCATTGCCATGTAACAAATCACCAAGAGTCTCTTCATAATTCTCATCCACTCTCTTCGAGGAGAAACTAAAGTAATTTGTCATAGCACTGAACATCTTACCGGGACTTGAACCAGCCTGCATGATTGTGCTTACAAAATCATTAGTCATTTGAGGTGCCTCAAAGAAATTAGTATCATAGTTAGGCATACCCTTCTGCATGACTGATTTTAGAGCCATCATATTAAAATAATAATCAAGCTCAGCCTCTGATAAACCATTCAGTTTATCATCCATATATTGTGCAGAAGGTACTACCAAAACATCAATTCCATAATCAGACACATTCTCTTCAGTAACACCAAACAACGCAGACACAACATTCCTCAAAGCCCTTTCATATCTGGCTTGATAGTCATTACCATTAAAATTTGTGAATGGAGCTGTGTGTCTTGTGTTATCTTTCTCCCACTTGAACAGTTGTGCCCTGAATTGTTCATCAGTTAGATTGAGTCCCCTAAGTTCTTCTATCTTTTCTTGTCTGGCTTTTTTATACCTTGATATTCCATAAGGGTCAATAATTCTTCCGGTAAGACCGTTTTCATCAGTTTCAAACATAAAGGAAGAGTTTCTTCCTGTCTGGTATAAATTATCTGTTTGAGTCCTTATGAAAAAGTCAACCTTTCTCATCATTTCATCTCTTGCACGCTGCCTGTCAAGTACAGCCTGATGGAGTAATCCTAAAGCTTCATCATTACTTTCATTCAATGAATAAATAAGTCTGTCAAGAATATTAGGGTCTTCTGCAAGAACTTCAAGAATGTCCCTTAAACTATGCTCTCCGCCTTGTGGGTCAATTTTAATGTCAGTACCTCCCCAAATAGGCAGATAGAAAGCATAGAGAACATCAAATTGCTTCCTTCTTGCACTTAATACTTGGTCTTTAAGTCTTGAAGAGAGGTCACGGGCAGTTTCTCTGACCTTCTCAAGAAGTTCGTGAGACACATCATTTTCATCAATATCAAGACCATTCAAATGGATAAGATTATCAAGGATATCAGAGCAAGCAGAGCTAAGCTTAAGAGTATCAAGAACAGCAGCACTTACTTTGTTTAAGCCCTGAATTGATGATACTGCAATACCTGAATTAAGAGAATCCAAAGCTTCATTAAGAAGGGCTGCATTACTTGTAAGACCCTTATCAAACTCTTCAAGCATGCCAGCTATACTATCTACATATTTACCCTTATTGTAAAGTTTTCTAAGGGTTTCCATGTGATTCACATAATCTTCATCCCTTTTGCCCAACCTTTCAAGTTTCTCCATTTGACGGATATTAACTTGCATAAGATTCTCTGCAATATCAGACAAGGATTTGATAGCTCTGAGACTACCATTTTTTATCTCCTTATCAATAAGGTACTTACTACGCAACTCATTGATAGCATCATTCAGTGTTTCTGGATTAATTCCAAAATATTCCCTTCCTTGTATATTAGCATCTGTAACAGCCCTCTTACCAGCATCTAAGAATCCTTGAGCACTGAATTTTGATGCCAAAGTATTGCTTGCAGTTGCCCTGTTTGCAGCCTCTCTGATAAAATTTCTTAGAAGGTTTCTAAGGTTTTGGTCCATTTCATCAGGGTCACCCTCCTTTAATCTTGATGTCTCCACGAGGACTGAGATAAGATTGTCTCCAAAAATATTCTGGATTCTTTGGCCTATGGGAGAATCACCATGAAAGGCAACAAGGAGAGCTGCTTGATTTTCAGTAAGATAAACCTTTTTACCAAACTGCTTGAGGTTTTTGGCAAGACTTAATACCACATCTTCAAAATACCTGATATTTGCATAATTGGCAAATGTTCTTCTAACAGTGTCATTAAACCTGATTGGTTTGCCGAGTATTCTTTCAAGATATGATATGTAACTACGAAATCTTGCCATATCAGTCTGCATGATTTCATTGGTCTTGTAATTATCAATACCAACCCTTTCCAAATCAATTACATAACCATTACTTGCAGCACTCCACCGCATTTTCATTTTGAAGCGGTCTTGTGAGTTATTGTATGTGGTTATTTTATCGAAGAGAACATCTGGGTCATTAAATATGACTTGATTGCCTTGCTGATTGACAACACCTTCCCTTCTCCTTTCTTGAAGAAGCTCTGTTCTTGATGCTATGAAATTATCAAGATTGAATTTGTCTGCAAAGGCTTTATAGAGAAGCTGACCATTTCCATCAAAGTCCTTCTTTTCAAACTGAGAAGTTATGGAATCATCCTTAGCTATTGCATATAAAAATGCAGCTGATGATTGCGAGTTGGTTCTCTTTTTAAGCTCACTGAAAAGTTTACTTGCCTTACCATTAACAGTAGGCATGAAGGTACAAACGTCTTTTCCCATATTAATGACATATATTTTCTTCGTTAAGTCTCTCTATAGCCCTTTGTACAAGTCCTTCAACTTCACTGGCAGGCAAATTGAATTTAACCTTATTCAAAACTTCCAGTACAAAGTTATCTTTATCTGTGATTTTATCAACAGCTTGACTTTGCCAAGTGTCAAAAAATACATCAGTCATAGCTTTAAAAGCACTGACAACATCAGTTTTTCCGTCTGTTGAATATTGAGACATCCAGTTTCTTCCAAGCATCTTGTCAAGAAGAATCTTAGTAGTTGTTGGTGTTTCTGAACCATTATTTACAAAATCCATAAGTCCACCCTTTGAATCTTCAGGAGTTTGCTGGCTTCCCTTTTGATTCTGAATAGTAGTTTCAAAAACAGATTTCATATTTCTTACATCAGTTCTGGGCTCAATTTCAAATCCTCTGGATTTTCCGCCAAGCTTTGACACTGGATACATAAGGAATTCTCCAGCATCAACATCAAAGTTAACAAGGTAATATTTTATACCAGCCTTTCCTTGTTTAACACCCACAATACCCTTGTTGGCAAACCCTCTTGCATTACCATCTTGCTCAGGTATGTATAAAGTACCATCTTCTCTCTTCTGTATGTTTAAGTCTTCTTGCAGAGGCATGTTTGTTTCACCATAATTCAACATGAATTGATAGATAAGGTTATCAATATCAATAGAATCACTGTCAATACCAGTTAAAGCCCTTGTGTTTGCTCTATAGTTTCCAAGATGGTCTTTAACATCTTCAGGGACAATTCTTGTAAAGGTCTTTGAGTCAAATCCAAACCCTCCCCTGAAATAATTATACTCAACTAACTTAAGTGCAAGGTTACCGTTTTGATAATCAAATGGGTCACTTCCAGCAAGCCTCTTCTCTTCAGCTTTGTAAAGGGTACTCCAAGCAGCTTTCAAATCAGAAATATCACCCTCTTCAAGACCTCTTGTATTAAGCTCAAGGTATGGAGTATGGTTATCCTCAGTGTACTTAAGGCTAATACCTTTCAGGAGCTTATTGTCTGGATATGCAAGTTTGGCCTTTTCAAATATATTAGGGAAACCAAGCAACATTAGCTTACGGTTATTGTATGATATATCAAACACAGGATTAACCCACTGTGTAAGATATGAAGCCATAAACTCTGACATCTTTTGTGCAAGGTCGTCGTTTATATATCCAAACATTTTTTCAACACCATCATAAATCTTATAAGCAAGCTCGCCAGCCTGAACAAGATTGTCACCAAGAATGTTTCTTACAAGTGATGATGTTGTATTCATGAATGAAGCAATGACTGGGTTGTTAAGAATACCTTTAACACCATCAAGAGCCTTCATATTAATAAACTTTGCAGTTTTAAGGTCATCTACAAAAGTGTTTGCAGCAAACGGACCTGGAGCTGCTGATATTGAATTGGACCTTGTTATATGAACAATGCTTCTTGTCATATCAGCCATTGCCTGCATTCTTCTGAAAACCTCAAGAAGTTGCCAATTCCTGTGAGCAGTTTCATACTTCCTTCTGATAAATTCATCGTCACTCTCTTCTTCCCTCTTCGTGGAGACAACATCCTGACGATGCATCTTGATGAAATCATCCTTACTCCAAGCATGATTTTCATCAAAAATCATTGGTCTCTGGTCAGCAATCTCTGTTTGAAGTTGTGAAATCACTTGCTCTATGGAAGCACTACCATCAGCATTAAATCTGTCATAACGCTTTACAAGCTCTTTAATTATAGGAGTTGTAAGGAACCATGCCATACTGTCAGTGTCCCAACCAAATCTAATCATTGTTGAGAATGCATTAACCGTAGCCATGTTGATATTCATGAGGTTAAATACAGGGTCCTTGACAGCATCAACAGAAGCTCCAATACATTCAGCAAGTATTGCGCTTATTCTCTTGAGTCCTGACCAATCCCATTCATTATCAATTGCAACATCACCAACAAGATTATGCTCACTTCCGTTTCTATCAAGAAGTTTAAGTCTGATAGAATCATCAATCTTTACTGTAGGAACAAATGTTTTATCATAAAGGAGTGATACAAAAGCATGTGACACATTTGCTTGTGCAAACACACCAATAAGCTTTGCAGCTACCATATTCTGTTTGAAGAATTTAATTTGTGTATCTGCAAACATAAGGTCAGAAGGACTATAAGCATCCTTTTTTAATTGCTTTGGCCCCTTACCAGCAAGACTGTTTACAAACTTTGTAATATCCTTTATTGAAGGGTCTTGGTTATCAGCAGCTGCAATTGAATAACCAACACGCTTCAAATCATCAAATTGACCGGCACTGATGGTTTGGTCAGTGTTAAGTTCTGATGTCAGGAATGCCCAATCAATATCGAGAATTATATTATTGTTTCTTTCATCAGTATCCCTTACATCTGTTGTATAAGTAACATTCCCAGTCTTTCTGTCAACAATTCTTTGGAATACTCTTCTCATAATGTAGAGCTTATCCACATCAAAATCAGAACCAGAAAGAACTGTAATTTCTTTAGGAAGCATGATACTCTCTGTACTTCTCGGTAAGAAGCCTACAATCTTCATTGGAAGCATTGAGTATTTAGCCTCTGTAGGGATACGGTATCCTATCATTTCAAGGATTTTAGGATTGACAGCATTGATTCTTTCAACACTCAATTCTCCATTCTCATCAAAGAATTCCTTATATATGTATTCTCCATTAGCATCCTTTTCATACCATTCATTAGGTGCTGAAATCATAACCTCAGCATAAAGGGGTCTGCCAGTATCTTTACCATATACAATATTCAAATCCTTAGAAAGACCAAATGAAGATACTTGAACAAGTGGGCCTCCAGCAATTTGTTGCTTATAGATTCTGTTCTTTATAAGGCTATTAAGCATTTGCTGAATAACTCCGGCAAGCATCGGGTCACTGAGTGGTGTAACAAACTCACCAAACCTGTCAACACTGACAGCTCTTATCATGTCAACACCATATCTTCCGTCCTTCTTTAGTTCCTCCACGAGAGCGTTGGAAAGAGCAATGTTTCTAAGTTTTCTGTTCTTCGTATCAAGAGCAAGCTCTTTTGCAAGTCTTTCAGCACTTCTGTTAATATTATCAGCATGTGCCTTAAAGTAAAGCGCCTTAGCCTCTCTGACGGTCATTTTTTGAAGTGTTCCGTCAAGAAGCTTAACAATTATAAAGTTATCTTTTATATTGCCTTCAGCATCTCTACTTGTATTAGGAGTATCAGCAACTGTAAGAACTCTTTGTTGAGAGCCTTTTTGCTGACTTCCCTCAAAGTGGTTAGGAACTTCCTGCTGTTGTGACCAATCACCAAATGGAATTTCATAAACATAATCGTTATTATATTTCCTTTGATTACCATTAATATCGGTTTGACCATTAACAGGTTGTATCCTTGCATTGAGAGTGTTTCTAACTTGTTCTGGAGACATCTTTGATATGTCTGTAGAACCATACAAGCCAGTCTTCAAGTTAGATGCAAACAGTACAGCGTCAATACCATCATTCTTTGCATTTCCACCTTCCCTTGAAGAGTTCTCCATTACATCATATAGTGCAGTAAGCCAGTTGTCAACACCAACACTTCTTGCCAGAGCACCGGCAAGAACGATTGGGAACATACTGTTCTTCTGTTGAACACCAAGGCTGAAGAAAGGCATCCTGCTTGAATAGGTATTTTTAGCAATTACTGAGTAAGAGAATGGCTTGATTACTGGCCATATAACATCAAGGTCAGCATTTGTAAAGTCTTCCCCACTTGTAATTTTATCATATACCTCATCCATATGAGCATCCCACTTGCCAAAAAGATGCATTATCTTTCTAAGACCTGTAGGACTTATAACAGCCTGACCATCAGTTACATTATCATCCTTAAACAGATTTCTGATTCTCTCAAGCATTGCACTCTTCTCTTTCCCAAGCGCAGTAAGGGTGCCATCTGGATTTGTAAATCTCGGGTCTGAAAGAATCTTAGCATGAACCTGTTCAAGTACAACAGATGCTGATGATGGTTTTACAATATCATCAAGAACAACAAACCTTTCAAAACCATCAGATACTGGTCTGTTTGATTTTATGTCAAGGGCTGCAATATCTGGACGCATACCCGGAGAGTGGAACTGGGCAGCACGTTTCTGTAGGTCTTCGGCATTAACATATTGGGCAGGGTCTCCGAACAGTATTTGCTGCATGTTAAGCTGAGCATACCAATCATTCCAGAAGAACTCCATAAGATTATTTCTTGCAGCAGTTCTTGTACCAACCTTATCTTGAACACCATATACAGCCACTATATTTCCACCTTCTCTTGTAATAGTTCCGTCAGCTTCAAGATTATCAAGGAACTCATTGAATCTTGATTCCATGAATTCTCTGAATCCTCTATCAAAAAGCCTTATAAACTCTACATATCTTGCATCTCTTGGGTCTGCTGACAGTGTTCCATCAATCATATCTTCTACAGCCCTACCAAGTGCTGTATTATTAGCAATATGGTCATTAAGGAACTTGAGGAAATAGAACTTTTCACCATTCACATCGCCAGTTTCAAGGCTTGCAACGAGATTGTCTTTACTCAGTTTTCCATCAGCAACCATTTGCCTTCTCTCACGTACAGTTCTTATACGATTGATTTCAGCAGGAAGTGTCCTCTTTATAAGATTCTCTATGATATGAGTATCATACCCTCTTGTAAACCTTACAAATCTAATGTACTCCTCTGAAGGTTTATTACTGAGAAGCATGACTCTATAATAAGCTGATGTCTTGTTTGTATCATAAAAATATGCAAACAAGAGAGACGCTCCCATTTGAGGACTAATCTTATCAGTATAACCAGTTCCTTCAAAAGCAAGTGAGGCAACATGTTGAAGCATGTCTCTATATTGCTGACGTTGCTCAAGCATTTCAAGCCACTCATTAAGCCAACCACTGCCAGCAAGACCAGCATTGTTTCCTGACGTGTAGAACCAACCATCATAGTTCTTAAAGTTTGTATTCAAGAACTCCTGATAATTATCAACATTGCCTTTGAGGTCATTAATATGCATATTCAGATATGAAGGTTGTACATAACCGTAATGCATTTTACCAGCCTCATAAGACACTGCTTCAAGGTTTGTATGAAGGACAGGTTCAAGTTTTTTAAGTATAGCTGAAAGATTATTCTTTATACTGTTGTCTCTACCAAAGAGAGTAAATCCATTCTTTGGATTAGTTTTATATGCATCAGCTCTTTCCTTAATACTTCTGCGTATAAACCAAAGTATTTGAGCAATCTCATTGTAAGATTTTACATCTTTTATTGCTATGGATAACTCGTCAATACTTGGAGATTGAATGTTAAGCAATGTAAGAGCCTTTTGAAGATTTCTCAAATCCTCATTACTCACCTCTTCTCGTGGAGACTGCATTCCTGTAGCAGGAAATCCATTTGCGGCCTTTTGTCCAATAATTCTTGACAATTCATCAAAATCATCAGACAAACCCCCCTCAGGTTTCCATATAGAAAGATAGCCCAAATCCTTATGTTCATCAGCAAGCATTAAATCATTCAAAGCACTATCAGAGAATTGCTTTGTATTGATTTCACGAAGCATAGTATTATTCTCATTATCCTTATACATTACAATATAAGGCTGGAAATACTTGCTGAAGTTAGTAAAGAACCTCGTTTTGAGCTGTCCGTTTTCTGGTCTTATAAGGATTCCTTGTCTTTCGGGTTTTGTAGGGTCACCATCTTCATGATACGTACCAACAAGTTGTCTCAGCCAAGGATTTGCAGGCATTTGCCTTTCAAGTCTGTCAAGCATGTCGTCAGAATTCTTTGCACCAGATACCCAATGCAACATGTCAACAACAGCTTGATGAACATCAAGAAGCTTTGGACCATAATTATCAGCAATTGCATTTCCGTCAGCATCAAGGTCAAGCAAGGAAGATAAATTTCTTCTAACCATAGCTGACAAGGAGCTTATAGCACTTACCTGTCTAAATCCAACCATCCAATGTTCAGCAGCAGAACCAAGAAGTTCTGCAACTTCCATTTCAGAATCTGTATTGAGAAG
>OCTX012263689.1_pt1 | contig 12052 bp, 16 predicted proteins | sample 1539691 | NCBI WGS metagenome assembly OCTX01 (sample SAMN02144231, study PRJEB22623) | gut metagenome | biome: sheep rumen | host: Ovis aries | place: New Zealand
ACAATCTAAGTACTTCACTCCACCACCTATCCGGTGTTGAATCTCATACAACTCCTTATCAGCAAGATGCATCAAATCATTACCACTGATTCTCTCCCCTTCATCTAGGGCATAGTTTTTACCAAACTGTGCGATTAAAAATGCAGATACAGGATACGCGTTCAATACTTCATTGAATCGAGCATAGCGCTCTATGCGCTTCTTTTTTGTCTTGCTTAAAACAGATTCAGGAATTTCAATTGTTTTATGAGCTAATGTAAAATATCCCAATAACGATACTTCTTCTTCATCAACAACCAAATAGGTAATGGATTTCTTTTCCTTTGCGAATTGAATCGCATTGTTCTTTAGAAAAATTTCAATATCCTCATTAAGATGTTTCTTACTATTTGATCTTTCCGTTGAAAACTTGGCTAAGATTCTTTCGGTTCTATCCAAGCCAATTCTATCAATACAGTCTAAAATATTAATCGATTTTCTCTCCAAGGAACTTTTCTGCAAACCGCCGAATTTCTTCAGGGTCGGTAACACAGCCGGACTTTTGATCCTCGGTTCTAGGTGTAAACGGTGCATTGGCACGAGCCTCCATCGCCTCTATATAAGCATCGACAAATTCCGGATTATTAATAACGATACGATCTGTAATACTGCATGTAGCCATGTTCATTCCTCCTCTCATTTTAATTAATAAACATGATTGTCATATTTCATAATATATTTAGAAACCTTCACCAGTTGAAGAAACCACTCTGTTTAACCCTATTGTTGAAAACTTGGATAAGATTCTATTGGTCCTATCCAAGCCAATTCTATCAATACAATCTAAAATATTAATCGATTTTCCTACCAAGGCACAATTCAATGATCCGCCGAATTTGGTCAGGATCTGTTATACAACCGGACTTTTGATCGTCTGTTCTTGGTTTAAATGGTTCTTTGGCACGGGCTTCCATGAATTTTACATATTCATCAACAAATAATTCCGCATTCTCTATTGTGATTGGTTCAATAATACTTGATGTAGCCATATGCACCCTCCTTTTGTCTTGTAACAGGTATGTATACCTTCTTTACACCCCTATTTTATAATACAATTGATCCCATATCAAATAACATTGATATAACAAGAATAGGTCATATATGCCTTTATATTTGAACTTTGAACCATATAAAAATTGATTATCTCACTTAAAATGCGATCACATATTGAAAATAACCCTTTTTTGACTATTCTTTAAAGGAATTTAAATTGAATGGAGGCAAACATGAATAAAAATATATATTGTATGGTTTGATTTTGATTGAAACAATCATTCAAACCATTGGAAGCATCTACTAGATTCAACGCCCAAAATTGTATGGACATGGGCTAACGCCATTATGTTTCTGGTACCTTTGTTATGGGGATTGAAGCCAGGTCTTGTCTGCCTGATTCAGCTGTAGTATCGGAGCTTGTATTCTTCTTTTCTTACCATATTTACGGACCGCTTCTTCATGCAGCGACCTTTACGATCACTACAATCGTATTAGGACTTCTTCATAATAAGCTCAAGGACTTAACATTAATTCAAAAAATAGTATTCAATACTGTTCTGGTATTGGCATCTTTAATATTAGAAGAATTACTGTATCGAGCATCTATAGCTGTATTTTTGCACCACGATGCCAAATGGGCAACGGTTATCGAACCATTCCAATCACCGGTAAATATTGTATTATTGATTGGATTTACCATCGCTTTGACATATTTTATAAATTTAGATACAGACAAAAAGATAGAGACCAATCAAGCCTAATCTCCTTTACAGGAGATTTTTTTATGGGAACAAAAAACCTCCTGTAAAAGGAGGTCTTATTAAACCACTCTTTATTCATCCGGCTGCTGGCCATCGTGGGCCTTCCATGCACATTCCGTAATTTCCATATTTGTAAAGACTGCCTTAAAACTGGAATCTTCCGGAGAGCAGGCATAAATCCCAAATCGAATGGTATCCTTTCCATTCCACATGTGGCAAACACGCATTTGGGAGAAATTCACTCCGTCTTTAGAACACTCGATACAATAATCATCTTCCCGTCGGCTGAAGCGATACCACATAACCTTGACATCGGCCGGGATTGCGGTGGTAGCCCAATCGGAATATCCCATATTGGTGACAACCGAACCAAGGTGCTGGAACTGTTCATTTTCATATTCCACAGAACCCTTTAACCAGTTTTCACTGTCTAAATACATCACAATACCGCATTGGTCAAAACGATGATGACTGTCGGTAAAATCCGTTTTTACGATAAAAGAAAAGTACTTTTCATCCGTTTCCATCTGTAATGCCGGGGCATTATCATTGCGGAAATGATAATACGTTCTCTGCCATAAATCGGTGTGCGGCTCTGTCACAATTTCAATTCGGTCTTCTTCGATCCGATACTCCTTTGGTTCACGAATCCATTTTAGTTTTTCAATCATACATACTCCTTAAAATCATAAATGATACTTTTTTACATTGTATCATGCATTTAAGCTTTCAAATAGATATTATGCTCTTTTAGATAAAAAAGGAAGCTGATAAGAGCTTCCGTTAAGACTTAATCGTAATCCATATGGCGGCAAGAATAAATCCGATGCCTCCGATGATTCCCACAGCTGCCGGTCCCAGTAATATATAAGATCCAATATCCGTTGCACAATACATTAAACCTAAGGCACCACTGGCATTGATAGCTCCATGGCATAAGGCAGGTGCCCATATGGATTTGGTGTTATCGTAGAACCAGTCACATAAGATACCGAAAGAAATAGTAATGATACAAAATGTTAACATACCGGTAATCGGGAAACCGATATAATTCAAGCCATACTCATATCCTGCAAGTCCAATTAAAGGCCAATGCCATATACCCCATATGATACCGCCTATAATTCTTCCCTTTTTGATGCCGTATTTGGATTTCAGATACGGATATAAGAAGCCACGCCATCCGGCTTCTTCACCTAGCGCTAAAAACATATTGAATAGCGGTGCATAGGTGATGCTGGAAATAACACTGATCAAAATATACATCGTAAAGGACACGCCCTGAGAGGCAAGCTGTTCCATGACATCCACTCCGGCCTGGGCAGAGATGTACGCTCCGCTGGTATCAAAAAATCTTGGAAAGATCAGGAAAAAGGCAGCAGCTCCAAGTATTGATAAGAGCGCCGGTATAAACCATGCGACAAGATATTTCTTCACATTTCCTTTAATGGATGGAGACCATCCGATCGAAGATAGAGGATATCCGCTTAGATATACACTCAGTAACGGTACAAACATAGAAACAGAAACCACTCCCTGAAATATCAACGTGGATCCCTGCCATGCGAAATACGAAGCAATAGCCTGCAGGACCCATGAAATAGAAAAACAGAAAATCATATATTTTTTAAATTGTTTTGAATCAGGCATTTTCATTAACCTCCTCAATCGGTACTTCTATACAATACCCATGATATCCGCAATGCGTACACGTTAATTTGCGGGCTGCCGGTGTATGTGTGGCAAACAATTCCTGCGTAAATGTCGGTTTAAAAACAGTATGACAACCGGGACATAAATACGCAACTCTTTTGAAATAATATTTAGAAATTAAAATTCCATAAGGTATGAATACGACCAGCCACACGGCTAGAATCCACCAGACACCTTTAAAGAATCCATAATACAATCCAATCCATTGAAGAACGGTTATTGGGAGACTGACAATCACCATATTCGTGCGTATTTCTTTAAGCTTCTCTTTATTTGACATGGTATATGCTGCATCGCCGATCGATTCCAATGAAATGGAATCCGTTTTCTTAAGCTCCTTTAATAAGGAATCAATCTGTTCAACCTGCTTGTTTCGCTGATCAATTTCTTCCTGTAAGTTCTTTTTCTGCTGTTCCATCAAAAGAAGGATAACTTCACCGGGATTCTCTTCGCTTAGAATCTGTGAAATCGCTTTTAAAGGTAATCCCAGATCTTTCAGAAAACAGATAATTTTCATTTTCTGCAGGTCGCTTTCAGAATAAAGACGTCTTCCTCCTTCGGAAAGCTCGGAAGGTACCAGAATACCTCGGGAATCATAATATTGAACCGTCCGGACTGTGGTTCCGCATAGCTTTGCCAATTCCCCTGTCGTATATTTCGACACAGCATTTCACCTCCTTGATCCCAATTTAGCTTATTACGTAACGTCATATGCAAGTAAAATCGAAAAAAATCCCTTGTTTTGAACAAAGGATCCTTCATTTACTTTAAATCATAAATAAATACTTCATGAATCTCTTCGGTATATCCATCATAGAAGCCCTTTGGCATACCAAGTACAATGCGGGCACCTCTGTTATACAACAACAAGAATTGATTGCGTTTTGTATCGTAATTCAATCCTTCAATCTCACCCTGTTTGATCACATCATCAAATGTCTTCTCTAAAACCATGGAACCGGTATCCGGATCAATACGATACAGATGGTCAGGTGCATCATCATCAGCTATACCATCATCAGCTGTGACATACAGATATCCATCATGATACGCAATTCCCTGTAACCACTGTGGTACAGGATCCATCTTCAACTTACCTTTGAAATCACCCGTATCTAAATCATACATATAGAGATAACTGCTGGAGTCATGATCAATCCAGGAAGTCATATAAACCGTTCTTGAATCCGGGTCTACCGCAATGCCCGAACATTCTAATTGACCGGTATCCGGACTGAATGGAAAAACGCGTTTTAACTCTAGAGTATCCCCATCATATACGGCAACCTGAATATTCTTTCCTTCCCCATCCATAAAATATTCCACACCTAGATACAGTTCATTGTTGTAGACATCGATATCCCCAATATGGTTGACTTCTAATTCATAACCTTTAAAAGGATCATCATTTTGTGCAATCACATTCCAATCTTTATCATATTTGGTTAAAGTGGTAGAACCGCTTACCCAATAGGTATCTTCTTCCACACAGATTCCCTGACGTCCATTTACACCATTGACCGAATTCAACGTATAATTATATTTCGGTCCTGTTTCCTGCTGAGTGTCTGTTTTAGTTGCACATCCTGTCAATAGTAAACTCAATACTAGTAAACCTTTATACCATTTATTCATAATAATACCTTCCTTAATGAAAATTGTTATAAACATTATACAAAATAACAGAAACCCCTTACGAGATTTCTGTATAATTTGTACTTATTAGTCTACCGATAGGTCTTCAAAGTTTTTATCTTTGTTTAAAACATTCAAATCGATATACTTCTCCCCACCGGAATAACCTTCTAATTCACCTTTGTTGAAATACTGCCAAATCATCCAGTCATCCTTGTAGTTCCACTCTAAAGGTGAATATAGACTGGATATCCATTTTGGATATTCATCAAATTCACCCTTCAGGTATTTTTCATAGATATCGACTCTGGTGTAAATCAAAGGCTTTACACCATATTCTTTCTCAATGATTTCCAGATATATCCGCAGTTCTTTTATAACATCTTCTTTTTCAGGTGGGTTTTGTTCTTTATCTCCATAATATTCTACATCAACTGCCGGAACCAATCTTCCATTTTTCCATTTAAGTCCGTTCCTACCGTATTAATAAAGTTTTCTGCCTGTGTTTTTCCTTTGCTGTCATAAGAGAAGAAATGGTACGCCCCCGACAACAGTTCTGCATTTTGGGCATTCTCCCAATTCTTCATAAAACAGCTATCCTGCATACTGCTTCCCTCTGTGGCTTTCATATAAATGAACTCGATATTCTGTTCTTTCGATACATGCATATCAATATTCCCTTGGTAGGAAGAAACATCAACACCGATTGTACTGTTGGTTTCATTCACAAACCATGGATTGATAAAAATCTTCTTCTGTTTGGCCAACAAGAACACCGAAAGAAACGTTATCAATATAACGGCTGTTAAAGTGGTAAATAGAACAATCAGTCTTTTTGGTTTTGAATTCATACTTTTTTAAAAAGAACTAACCACCCATGCGAAGTTTGATATGTCCACTCATCTTGCGAACCATATCCTCTTCTTTTCCCCGCTTTTCAAAAATTCGATTGCGATCATTAATAGATTGAATCACCCATTCAGCACCATCTTGAAATAAACTGATGGTTTCCGGTAAATTGGCAGGTTTTCCTAAATAAAGACCTTTTGATTCTAAATCTAAATCTTCTGTTTTCTTTAATAATTCATCAAAAGTCATGTTTACACCTCTTAATATTCAACACCTACACGCTTTAATGCGTATTCCGGCAATGCCGTATTAAATTGGTCACAGCCTCCGTCATAAACAATTTCACCATGTTTATCTGTCATCTCATCCGAATATCCACGTAAACCATACGCAAAATAATTTACATCTTCAATCTTTAATTCTTCCCTTACAGGATCATATTCGGATCTTTGAAGTTTTTCATACGTATCATGTAAAGCTTCCAATTCATCCGCTTCCATCGCCTTGATTTCCGATTTACGTTCTGTATTGATTTCATCAATAATCGCATTGATGGAATTCAATGCCTGTTCAGGACTTGCTTCATAATTCATCAATACATCAATCACATCAAAATAATGTTCATTATCAAAATGAACTTCTCTGTCTTTTTCCGGAATGTAAATTTTAGGAACGCCTCTTTCATCTAAAGTAGGAATATGACCGTCCTTTGCAGCACAGGTATAGTTATATCCTCCTTCGCCGCCATAACGATATCCTGTTTCCGGCAATTTTGCCTGATTATCTTCTCTTCCGATGGGAATGATTTCCTTTTCAAAATCTAAGCCCAGCTTATCTGAATAACTTAAATAAACCGGAGGGTATGGATTTTGTTCACTCTTTACCGTCCAATCTGAATACTCCGGAGATAATACGGCATTCGCATGGGATGGAACATCGACGGACTTTTGTTTGTCTTCCACACTTAGGTCACTTTGAAGTAATCTTTCTGCACATTTTTGAGCAGCTTCTACCTTTTCCTCGTTTGACATTTCAACATTGGCATAAATAGCGTTGACTTCTTCATTAAACTCGTCAACCGATGTATAAGGTTCCAATTTTTCTTCACTTTGTGCCACTGTTTCCTGCTGATTCTGCGGTTTTTGATTAAAGGCAAAATATAAACCGCAGAGAACTAAAGCCGCCAATAAAACTATAAAAATAATCTTCTTACCGGATTTTTTCATATGTATGCACCTTCTCTCTTGAAGTAATGCTTACTTCCACGGAAATAATAACATGCCTATAAAACCTTCTTCAAATTATTTTACTTAACTAAAAAAAAACAGGGTACATCACATCACACCCTGTTAGTCTATTTTATGAGCTGTAATAAAGGTATAACTATATGCGTTAATTGTGATGATATAGTCATCTGTTTTCACATACCGGTTTTTCCCTTTTCTTTCGATGTTGCTGCTAAATGGAATAATGGATTTACACCACGAAACCACATCATCTATGTCCAGCTCTAAATTCCTTTGAATTCGAATTTTCCCTAATTCTGTTGTATGCAGCTTATCTAAATTTTGAATCAGCTCATTTTTCATTATTTTTCAAATACTCAATAATACTTTCAATAATCTCCGGGTTTTTATATCCATCTCCATTTTGCCCTTTTGTTCCGAATGAAATCACAAAGGAGAAATTATCTGCCATACATTCTTCCGGATCAATCACATAATCCGTATTCTTTCCAAAGATTTCATCAAAGTTTTCTGCATCTTTCGGTGTATAGTAGACATCGCTTCCATCAATTGGAATTAAGGCAGTCGTTCCTACATCAAAGAATTGATCTCCCTTTTTCTCAAAATGTTTCGTTGTCACAAAATCTGTAAAGCAGTCAATATCTTCACCATTGATGCGGAATGTCGCATAGGAGTTATGATGTTCTACATCCGGGTTGGTAATATGATATTCAAATACGCTGGCAGGAATTGGATAGTCATTCTCTACAACCGTAAAGTGAATGATTTTATACATGTCTTTTCTAAAATCCGGATTACATCTTGTCAAACAGTGAAATAATTCATGACTTAATAAAGTGACCATATAATCATCATCGCCCAACATACATAAATCGATAACAGCCCCTTGAATATAAATCTGGGTTCCATGGGTATAAGCAGCAGCTCCACATTCCTCTTTCATCGTCGTTTTAATCAGGACAATTTCATCCAGATCCGGTAATACATACCCGTTTTTTGATACTATTTTCTCGATTTTTTTAAAGCAGGAATCCAAATACTGCTTTTCTTCTTTTGAGAAGCCTTGAACCTGTTCTTTAGAGAATGCCTGATACTCTTCCATCGTGGCATTTTTCTTCTGCATCTTGTAGTCCAAATCATTCTGACTGAATCTATCATAGTATTCTGTATTACTTAACAACAGTTCCTGCCCTTCTGTTTTGGATGCATAACGATAAGACAATTGCGTGCTGTCCGTTTGGCTGTCTTTTACACTTGCCTGACAGCCGCTTAAGACAAGAAGAAAGCTCATTATAACTACAATCCATTTTTTAAACATAGTAAACCTTCGTACTTTCTTCCATTATAACTAAAAAAAAGTGCAGTTCATAGAAACTGCACTGCTTATCCTAAATATTCCGTATCCAGAAATCGATTGCTCGAAAGATCCATCCTTCGGCAATGGTGCCCTCACCTAAACCAAATCCATGCGGTAAGCCTTTAAAGATTTCGATTTGAGCACTCGTTCCATTATTTCGAATTTTTTGTATACGGTGTTCCATTGTGTATGATGAGGCTATTCCATCATTTGTTCCTACACAGTTGTAGGTAGGCGGTTCATTCCCAAACACCTGAGAAAGTCCGGTATACTGCATGATCACTGCTCCTGCCTGTGGATAATCCGCTTCACCAAAATAAGCCGTTCCCAAGCTGCCTAACCAGGCTGCCATACGGGCTCCCGCACTGCCTCCCCATAAGGAATACCCATTCATATCGATTTTTAATTCCTTTTGATGATCAAAAAGAAACGCAATGGCTCTGGCAAGATCTTCACAAGCCGTATCAGATCCCGGTCGATAAATCAAGGCAAAGGCATTATATCCCATCTTGGAAATCTCCAAAGCATGCGGAAAACTGTCATGCATGGCTCCTACATACATGAATCCACCACCCGCACTCACAATCGCTGTCTTGGCATACTCTTTTCCTCGGAAGAAAAATAAACCGGCATTTCTCTTTTGAGGATCTTTTCTCTTTTCATCCTTGGAGTAAATTGAATAGAACACTATATTTCCTGCTTCCGATTGTTCCTTTAAGTAATTGACAATCTCAACTGTCTTATTTGGATTCATATAGTTGTACCAAATATAATAGCGGCCAATATCCTTTAACTTTACAGAATTTGGAATACTTTGATGAATTGGAAACAATAAATCTCCAAAGCTCTCAAAAGCAGGATGATTTCTTATTTCTCTTACTGTTGTATCTACTGTAAAATAATCTGTCATTCCATCTTCCTTTCTATTAAAAAGAGCTGACTTGCAGCTCTACTTTAATGCCAATCCTGCCTTAAAGGCATCTCCCACAACTTCATCGACTACACGGTATTTATTTAAACTGGAATCAAAGGAAATTGGCTGTACCTTGCTCCAATCGACTTTTCCGTTTTCGTTTAATACCGAATCATCCACAACCATACCGACTACTTCACCCCATAATCCATGATCATCAAAGGCAGTTACCTTACATTCTAAGGTTACCGGATATTCTTCAAACACCGGTGCGTTGACTTTACTGCTCTTAATGGCATGGAAACCGGCCTTTTCAATCTTGTTGACCCTGTGTCCTGTCTCTACTCCGAAATAATCCGAAGCAACCATTGTTTCCTTTGTGGCAAAGGCTACCGTAAATTCAGGATTCACCTGTAAGTTATCCGTTGTTTTATGTGAAGACAATGAAATGAATACTTCATTATAATCACTTTGAACACCCCATGCCGCGTTCATCAAATTGGGAACACCATCTTTATCATAGGTTCCAATCATCAATACAGGTAATGGTGTAAACAACATATTTCCTTTTAACTCTTTTTTCATGTTTTTTTCCTTACTCTTCTCCATAGATTTCATCGATTAAAGGGAATGTACTCCAAGCCTTAGGCCAGCCACAATAGAAAGCCAACTGGGTAACAACTTCTACAACCTCTTCTTTTGTGAGACCATGCTCCTTACCTAACTTAATGTGGCTTTTTAACTGTGGGAACTGACCTGCTGAAAATAAAGCCGCAATCACCGCCAGGGAGCGGTCTCTGGCGCTTAACTTGTCCTCACGGCTCCATACTTCTCCAAACAATACATCATCATTTAACTCGGCAAATTTTGGAGCTATATGACCTAAACGGTCTCTTCCTGCGGTTTGTTTTTTCATATGTTTTCCTACTTCTTCACTTTATATCGCAGCCAAATAGTATTATCAGCCACAATTTCTACATTCATTAATTCAAAATCTTTCACAATGCCATCATCTTCACTTTTCATAAACAAAGACGGCGTATCTTTAAATCCATCTACACTGGGTGCCATGACAATGCTTAGCTCATCAATCAAATCTTCCTTAAGGAAAGCCCAGTCAATATATCCTCCGCCGGCAATCATCATCTTTTGAATTCCAAATAATGTTTCCAGCTTTTTTACAGCTAAAGATGCATCCAATTTCTTCTGTCCTGCCACGATATAGGCAACGCCCAGATTTCTTAACTGTCCCAATCTTTTTTTAGAGACCTGCCGGGAAACTACCGCAATAATCTGTGATGTTTTCCCTCTTCTGGTAAATTTACCGGATGTATAATGCAGTTTAGCCTGCATATCAATGGCAACCACATAGCTTTTATCCTTAATAATATGATCTTCATGATCGAAGGGGGCATCCAGGATCGAATCCTGGGTGCCGATAAACTCACCCATTGTGGTGGTTCCATACAAAGTCGCATCAACATCATAATGATTTCTAAGCTGTCCGTATGTTCCGGCAGCTTTCATAGAAGAAGATGACCCAAAGAAATCACCGCTGATTTTTCCGTCAAGAGATGTCAAAATATGACATACAATAAACATTAATAATCTGCCTCCGGGTTTAACTGAATCGTTGCGTATGCGGCAACCTTTTCAGGATCTGGTACATAATAACGTTTGCCATTGTCCACTTTTGCGATTGCTTCCATTTCTTCCGGTGTTAATTCAAAATCGAAGATATCTGCATTATCCTTGATATGAGCCGGATTTTTACTGCCCGGAATCACAATATTACCGGATTGAACATGCCATCTTAAGATAATCTGAGCAGTGCTCTTGCCGTATTTTTCAGCCAATTCTTTAAAGATCGGCTGTGCCTGCAGTGTAGGATCTCCATGTCCTAACGGATACCATGCCTGAACATGCATATCCAGATTTTTAATTCTTTCCTTTAAAGCTGTCTGCGGATAGTAAGGATGTGCTTCCACCTGAATAACAGCCGGTTTAATTTCGGCAATTTTTAAGATTTCTTCTAAAGGTTCTCCTTCAAAGTTGGAGATACCGATGCTGCGAACCTTGCCTTCACAAACAGCTTTTTCCATCATTTTATAACCGGTGATATAATCGCCTGATGGCTGATGCAGCAGCAACAAATCAATATAATCCATGCCAAGTCTTTCCAAGGTTTCGTCTACTGCTGTTTCCTTTGTATAAACCGTCGGCCAAAGCTTTGTTTCAATAAATACCTCTTCTCTTGGTAAGCCGCTGCGCTTAAAGCCTCTTCCTACTGCTCTTTCATTCATATAGCCGTTAGCTGTATCAATCAAGCGATATCCGGCCATCAACGCATTGTATACCGCTTCTTCAGCATCTTCCGGCTTCATCAAAAATGTTCCAAGTCCAACCGATGGCATCTTATTTCCATCATTTAATGTGATAAAGTTCATGTTTTGTCCTCCTTTATTCATGAATTCTATGATTAGCGATCATCTTTACAATACCTGGATTGTAGTGATCGATAATTTCACTTGTTCCTAAATCC
>OCTX012242115.1_pt1 | contig 12051 bp, 6 predicted proteins | sample 1539691 | NCBI WGS metagenome assembly OCTX01 (sample SAMN02144231, study PRJEB22623) | gut metagenome | biome: sheep rumen | host: Ovis aries | place: New Zealand
CCCGCTCGTCTCATCCGTAGTGACATTCGGATGTCAAATGAACGCCCGAGACTCCGAAAAACTCCGCGGTATCCTTGATGCAGCGGGATTTAGGGATACAGAAAATGAAGATGAGGCGGATCTTGTCATCTATAATACCTGCACGGTCAGAGACAACGCGGACCAGCATGTGTACGGCAGGCTCGGCCACCTGAACGCAGTCAGAAAAAAGCGGCCGAGTATGATCATCGGTCTGTGCGGCTGCATGATGCAGGAAGACCACGTCGTCGCGAAAATCAAAAAGAGCTACCCCTTTGTCAATCTCATGTTCGGGACACACAATTTATACGCGTTTCCGGAGCTCCTCGTCAGGACCCTGAGCGAGGATAAGAGAGTCATCGACATTCGCCAGGAGACCAAGATCTTCCCGGAAAGTCTTCCGGTCAGAAGAAAGCACTTCTTCAAATCGGGCGTCAACATCATGTACGGCTGCAACAATTTCTGCAGTTACTGCATCGTACCATATGTACGCGGACGGGAGATCAGCCGGGCACCTGAGGAGATTCTGGATGAAGTCCGTCGCCTCGTCGCGGACGGGTGCGTCGAAATTATGCTTCTCGGGCAGAATGTGAACTCATACGGAAAGACACTCCCGGAGAAGACGTCATTTGCCGAACTCCTCCGTGAAGTGTGTAAAATCGAAGGTCTGCAGCGCCTCCGATTCATGACTTCCCATCCGAAGGATCTTTCTGATGAGCTCATCGAAGTCATGGCGGAAAACCCGATCATCTGCCCCCACATGCACCTGCCGGTCCAGTCGGGAAGTGACGAAATCCTGAAAAAGATGAACCGTCACTATGACCGGGCAAAATATCTCGATACAGTCAGGAAGCTTCGCGAAGCCATCCCCGACATCTCCTTCACCACTGATATAATCGTCGGTTTCCCGGGGGAGACAGAGGAGGACTTTGAAGACACACTTTCCCTGATCCGCGAAGTCGGATTCGACAGTGCTTTTACTTTCATCTATTCAAAGCGCAAAGGAACGCCCGCTGCCGAGATGGAGAACCAGGTGCCCGAGGAAGTGGTAAAAAGAAGATTCAAAAGACTTCTCGATGAAGTCAAGGTCACGGCGGAGGAGCGGTGCGCCCGCTTCACCGGCAGGATTATGGACGTCCTCATCGAGGAGGAGAACCGTGAGCCGGGTCTGGTCACGGGAAGGATCGGGCATAATATCGTCGTCCATCTGCCCGGAGACGCTTCCATGATCGGAAAAATCATTCCGGTACATCTCAAAGAGTGCAAGGGCTTCTATTATTTCGGCGAACCGGTCAGGGAATAAAGCAAAGGCTCATGCGATGACCAGGGCTCGCGGGGTCAGAGGACGATTCCTACTATATAGAGGATAAAGACTATGGCATTATCACCAATGATGCAGGAGTACGTGAAGATGAAGGAGCAGTACAAAGACTGCGTCCTCATGTACCGGGTCGGGGACTTCTACGAGATGTTCTTCGACGATGCGGTCCACGTATCGAGACTGCTGGAACTCACATTGACAGGAAAAGAATGCGGTCTGCCGGAGCGGGCACCGATGTGCGGCGTTCCGCATCACGCACTCGACGTGTATGTGAGCAGACTTATAAAAAAGGGCCAGAAGGTCGCGATCTGCGATCAGGTCGAGGACCCGAAGCTGGCCAAAGGACTGGTGAAGAGGGAAGTGACCCGCGTCGTCACACCCGGGACGAATCTGGAGGTAGATGCCGGCAGTGAAAGTCGGAACAATTACCTCATGAGCATTGTCTGCACCGAGGATCGGTTCGGCATCGCCTGCGCAGATGTCACAACGGGCGACTTTATGCTGACAGAAGTCGACAGCATTCGCAAGCTGACGGATGAGATATACAAATTGTCTCCGTCAGAGATCATTTGCAGCGAAGCCCTCATGATGTCCGGTCTCGATATAGAGGATCTGCGCGGTCGTCTCGGCATCATGATTTCACCGATGGACCCGAGATATTTCGGAGACACTGTCTGCAGAAAGACGCTTCTCGACCACTTCCATGTAGCCACGCTGGAAGGCCTCGGTATCGGAGAGTTCACGTGCGGCATGAACGCCGCCGGCGCGCTGCTCACATACCTCTTCGAGACACAGAAAAACGATCTGACGCATATATCAAGAATTCAGCCTTACCACACCGAAGAATTCATGATTGTTGACGGGACGGCAATGCGAAATCTTGAACTCATAGAGACGCTGCGCGAGAAAGAGAAGCGAGGGTCTCTGTTTTGGGTGCTCGATAAGACGAAGACTGCCATGGGCGCCCGCATGCTCCGCACGTGGATCGAGCAGCCCCTGATCAACGCAGACGCGATCAACGCCCGGTATGACGCGATTGAAGCGCTGAATGCAAATGAAATCACCTGCGCCGAGATCCGCGAATACCTTAATCCCGTATATGACCTTGAACGCCTCGCAGCCCGTATCAGCTACAAGAGCGCTAATCCGCGTGACCTGATCGCGCTGCGCTCGTCACTTGAAATGCTGCCCCATATAAAGGCTCTCCTTTCGGAACTGTCCGGATCGAGATTTATGACATTTCTTGAGACCTTCGACACGCTGGATGACCTCTGCTCGCTGATCGGCGATGCCATCTGCGATGATCCGCCCCTCGCTATGAAAGAGGGCGGCATCATTAAGGACGGTTATGACCCCGATGTGGATGAGTACCGCCACGCAAGGACCGAGGGCAAGGACTGGCTCGCCCAGCTCGAGGCCGAGGAGAGGGAGAAGACCGGCATCCACACACTGAAGATCAAGTTCAATCGCGTCTTCGGCTATGTCATTGAAGTATCTAATTCCTTTAAGAACATGGTGCCGGATACCTACACAAGAAAGCAGACACTCGTCGGAGGAGAGCGCTATACAATGCCGCGCCTCAAGGAGCTGGAGGACAAGATCCTCGGTGCGGAAGATAAGCTCAATTCTCTCGAGTATGAGATCTTCAGCAGTATCCGCGATCAGATCGGCGACAATATCGTGCGCATTCAGGACACAGCCAGAATCGTGTCAGAGATCGATGTTCTGGCATCGCTCTCTGAAGTTGCCCGCAGGAACCACTATGTGCGTCCGAAGCTGAATACGAACGGCACTATTGAGATCAAGCAGGGCAGGCATCCCGTTGTGGAGAAGATGATCGAGAATGAAGCCTTTGTCCCCAACGACACCTTGCTTGATAATAAGAAAAAACGCATCTCTGTCATCACAGGCCCCAACATGGCGGGCAAGTCCACCTATATGCGGCAGGTCGCGCTGATTGTACTTATGGCGCAGATCGGCAGCTTCGTCCCGGCCAAAAAAGCGGATATCGGTCTCGTCGACCGAATCTTCACCAGGATCGGTGCGAGCGATGACCTCGGCAGCGGCCAGAGCACCTTTATGGTGGAAATGACGGAGGTTGCCAATATTCTGCGGAGCGCCACCAGCAAATCTCTGCTCATTCTCGATGAGATCGGCCGCGGCACATCCACATTCGACGGTCTTTCCATCGCATGGGCCGTCATCGAGTACGTGGCGGACCGAAGAATCATCGGGGCGAAGACACTGTTCGCGACCCACTACCACGAACTGACAGAGCTCGAGGGCAAGATCGACGGCGTCAATAATTACTGCATAGCAGTCCGCGAGAAGGGGGACGGTATCGTATTCCTAAGAAAGATCGTGAAGGGCGGTGCCGACAAGAGTTACGGCGTACAGGTCGCGAGACTGGCCGGCGTCCCGGAGGCGGTCCTTTCGAGGGCCGGGCAGCTTCTCGATGAGCTGTCCAGCGCGGATATCACAGCCGCCATTGAAACTGTGGCAGGACAGCCGAAGCCGAAAGCGAAAAAGCCGCAGCACTACGATGACGTCGACCTCGCGCAGATGACGCTGTTCGACACCGTGAGAGATGAGGACATTCTGAAGGAGCTGGCGGAGATGAAAGTCATGGAGCTGACTCCGATCGAAGCCATGAATGAACTGTACAGGCTCCAGAATAAGCTCAACAATCGCTGGAAAGGATAAGTGAATTGAGCAGCATACATGTATTAGACCAGAACACTATCGATAAAATTGCGGCCGGTGAAGTCGTCGAGAGACCGGCATCCGTGGTCAAGGAACTGACAGAAAATGCCATCGACGCGGGAGCGGCAAGAATCACGATCGAGATCCGGGACGGCGGCATCAGGATGATCCGTATCACCGATGACGGGGCCGGCATAGCCCCGGATGAGATCCGTCTGGCCTTTTTGCGCCACGCCACGTCCAAGATCAAATCCGTCGAGGATCTCAAGGGGATCGCTTCCCTCGGCTTTCGAGGTGAAGCCCTCTCGTCCATAGCAGCTGTCAGCAGGGTAGAACTGATCACCAAAACGGAAGATGAGATCACTGCCATGAGGTATGTGATCGAGGGCGGCCGCGAAAAGCTGCTTGAAGAGATCGGAGCGCCGGACGGAACAACCTTCGTCATCCGCGACATTTTCTATAACACTCCCGCAAGAGCGAAGTTCCTCAAGACAGCGATGACAGAAGCTGCCCATGTAGGCAGCATTGTCGAGCAGCTGGCCCTGTCGAACCCGAGCGTCGCCTTCGAATATATTGTGAACGGGGCGTCACGCCTTGCGACGACCGGCAGCGGCAATCTGAAGGACACGATTTATCACATCTACGGCCGCGAGCTTGCCTCGGAGCTCCTTCCCATCGACTACTCTGAGGAAGGAATACAGATTAAAGGCTTTATCGCAAAGCCGTCGATCTGCAGGGGCAACCGAAACTTTGAAAATTACTATGTGAACGGCCGCTATGTCAAGAGCCGCGTCATTTCCTTAGGGATAGAGGACGGTTACGGGAACAAGCTCATGCAGCACCAGTATCCGTTCACCTGCCTCATGATCACTGTCACGGGTGACGCTGTCGATGTGAATGTACATCCGACTAAAATGGATGTGCGCTTCTCCGACGAGCGATTTATTCTGAATCAGTTATCGACCTGCATAAAAAAGGCTCTGTACGAGCAGGAGATGATCATCCGGTCTTCTCTCAATCCTCCCGTAAAGCCAAAAGTTGAAAAGAAAGAAGTCAGGTATGCGGCGCCTGCACCATTTGAAAAGAATTACCTGCGAGAGAAACCCACTTACGGGGGCACCGGTGCAGACACGCCAGCGCCGGGTGCTTTTGAGAGGCAGACGCCTGACAGAACTACAGCGCAGGAATCGAGTTCGATGAATGTGCGGACAGCAGGCGGATTCGGCTTGCCGGCTGTGCGTGACACGGAGATGCAGGCTGTGGGGCAAACAAGCCTGCCTGCTGCCGGTGACCCGATTATGCAGTCAGCGGGTGCTTCAGGCATACAGACTGCGGACAGCAATGAGGCGACGGGAGAAGCCGCAGAGACAGTGCGCTCCGCGGACGGGCCGATGGCCTATAAACAGCAGAGCATATTTGATGACTTTCTTGATCCTAAGGCCGAGCCTGACAGGGTCATCATCGGCTGCGCTTTCAACACATACTGGATCGTTCAGTATCAGAACACTCTGTTCATGATCGATCAGCACGCAGCTCACGAGAAAGTCCTGTACTGCAGGTTTATGAAGCAGTATGAACAGAGCGGGATCACATCCCAGATGGTCTCGCCGCCTGTCATTTTCTCCGTCACCGAAGAGGAGAAAGCCCTGCTCGATGAGTATATGGAAGCCTTCAGCAAGGCCGGCTTTGAGATAGAGCCTTTCGGCGGCAGGGAGTACAAGATCAGTGCGGTCCCATATTCAATGGAAGCTCTCGGATCAAAGCAGCTCTTCACAGAACTTCTGGACAGTCTTGAAATCACCCAGGATCCAAAGAAACTGGAAATCTATGTGCGCCGCGTCGCGACAGAGGCCTGCAAAGCTGCCGTCAAGGGAGGCGACAGGATTTCGGCTTCCGAGGCCAGGGCGCTGATCAACGAGCTGTTCGACGAGTGCGATGACCCCTATCATTGCCCGCACGGTCGTCCGACAATCATCTCATTTACGGAAAGTGAACTGGAAAAACGTTTTAAGAGAATAGTGTGATGACTAAGAAAGATAAACCTATGCTGATCGTTGTAGCAGGTCCCACCGCATCCGGAAAGAGTGCGGCCGCTGTCGAACTGGCCCGCATGATCGGAGGAGAGATCATCTCCGCCGACTCCATGCAGGTCTACCGCCACATGGATATCGGCTCAGCAAAAATCACAAAAGAAGAGATGATGGGAATTCCCCATTATCTGATCGATGTCGCCGACCCAACGGAGGAATTCGATGTCGTGAGATATGCGCGTATGGCCAAGGAAGCGATATCGAACATTATCTCCAGAGAAAAAATCCCGATTCTCTGCGGGGGCACCGGATTCTATATTCAGGCAGTGACCCGCGATATAGACTTCTCGGAGACCGGTTCTCTGCCCGAATACAGGGAGGAACTTGCAGCTTATGCGGCGGAACACGGAAACGAGGCTCTCCACGAGCGGCTCAGAACGATCGACCCTGTCTCCTATGAGACGATCCATCCGAACAATCTGAAGCGTGTCATCCGCGCGCTGGAATACTACAAAGAGACCGGCATGACGATCTCTGCCCACAACGAGGCAGAGCGGCAGCGCGAGACTCCTTATGATCTTCATTTCTTTGTGCTGAACGATGACAGAGCAGTTCTGTACGACCGGATCGATCGGAGAGTCGACTTTATGATGGCGGAGGGACTCTACGACGAAGTCCTGTATCTCCGCCAGATGGGACTCACCCGCGATATGGTCTCCATGCAGGGGCTCGGCTACAAGGAGATGCTCGACTGTATGGACGGAAGATACGACCTTGATGAGGCCGTGCGGGTCCTGAAGAGGGACAGCCGCCACTACGCAAAGCGGCAGGTCACCTGGTTCAAGCGGGAAAAAGACGCCATCTGGATCGACCGCGCTGACTTTGGCGGAGACAGCATTAAAATTGCGGAGTTCATGGCCAGTACGATCGGGCTTAAGAAAGGACAGTAATGAATAAGACAAATATTTATAAAGGCCTCGGCATCGACGAAGATGTCTTCCGATACGGAGAGAGCATCTGCTGCGAGCTTGCCGGCCGTTTCGCAGTAATAGACGAAGTCTCAGAGATCAACCAGCTGAAGGTCATCGGTGCCATGCAGGAATGCCGCGTGAGCGAAGCCTGCCTCGGAACGACGACCGGCTACGGCTACAATGACATCGGCCGTGACACGCTGGAGGAAGTATACGCCAAGGTGTTCCACACGGAGGCAGCGCTCGTCCGGCCACTCATCGCATGCGGCACCCACGCTCTCGCGATTGCACTGTTCGGCAATCTGCGGCCGGGCGACGAGCTCATATCGATTGCGGGAAAGCCTTATGACACCCTCGAGGAAGTCATAGGGATCCGCCCGTCAAGAGGCTCTCTGGCTGAGTACGGCGTCACCTACAGGCAGGTCGACCTGCTGCCGGACGGCAATTTTGACCTTGCGGGTATCAGAAAGGCAATCAGCGATAAGACAAAAATGATCACGATACAGCGTTCCAAGGGCTATGAAGTGAGAAAGACACTGTCCGTAGCCCAGATCGGTGAAGCCATTGCCTGTGTAAAGAGCGTCCGTCCCGATATCATCTGTATGGTTGACAACTGCTACGGTGAATTCACTGAGACGATCGAGCCGTCCGATGTCGGAGCGGACCTCATCGTCGGTTCCCTCATCAAGAATCCGGGCGGCGGCCTGGCCCCCGTCGGCGGTTACATCGCCGGCAAGGCTCTGTATGTTGAAAACGCTTCCTACCGCATGACGTGCCCCGGCCTCGGCAGCGAAGTCGGCCCGTCACTGGGCGTGAATCCCGCCTTCTATCAGGGCTTTTTCATGGCCCCCATTGTAACGGCATCCGCTCTCAAGGGGGCGATATTTGCAGCAAATGTCTACGAGCGGCTCGGATTTTCCGCCCTGCCTGACGGGAAAGAGGATCGGCACGACATCATTGAGTCGATCACCCTCGGCTCACCGGAAGCGGTCGTCGCCTTCTGCAAAGGCATTCAGAAGGCCGCGCCGGTCGACTCCTTTGTCACCCCGGAGCCATGGGATATGCCCGGTTACGACGACCCGGTCGTCATGGCGGCAGGGGCGTTTGTTCAGGGATCCTCGATTGAGCTTTCCGCTGACGGGCCGATCCGCCCGCCGTATTCGGTCTATTTTCAGGGCGGTCTCACCTGGCCGTCCGCTAAGCTCGGCATCCTCATGTCTCTGCAGGAGATGAAAAACGCCGGGCTTGTCACCCTGCCGTAATTGTAGATCAGACCTTAAGACAGTTCGGACAGGCTGTACCGAAGTCCATTAAACAGGCTCAAACATCATCTTCATCGAAAAGCGCATATCCTTCCCTGCAAGCTTGAAACATGCTACGCATGTTTCGATCTTTCAGTCGGATATGCAATGCTTTTCTCACGAAGATTGATGTTTGCGCCTGTAACGATATTCCAAATCAGCCTGCCTGAACTGTCAACCACGAATCTATCTCATTCTCATATGGACAGGATGCCTTACGCCGACAGCAAAACTCCAATACTGCCTTTACTGTACTGTCAGCCACGCATCTGTCTCTCTGAAAACTGAACCGACCACTTTGCAGGAGTTATTTATGTCAGATATTAAGCAGGTCATCATCATCGGTGCCGGCGCGTCCGGTCTCATGGCCGGAATCATGGCGGCAAGAGGCGGAGCCGCCGTCACGATCCTTGAAAAGGAAAAAAAGCCGGGCAGAAAGCTGCTCCGCACCGGCAACGGCAAATGCAATCTGACCAACACCGGTGACCCCCGCCACGCATACCACGGCACTGACCCGGGATTTGCCGCCCGCGCGCTCGACGCGTTTTCCGTGCAGGATACGATCCGCTTCTTCACCGAGATCGGTCTCTACACGACGAGCAGGGACGGATGGATCTACCCCTATGCGGGACAGGCGGAGAGTGTTCTCGCCTGCCTCCTCCGGGAAGCCGCAAAGCTCAGAATTAAAATCAAGAATAATGAGACAGTCACCGCTGTAACCAAAAAAGACGATCATTTCGACGTACAGACGTCCACCTGGACCTACAGAGCCGACAGTGTGATCCTAGCGTGCGGCACCGCTGCCTCTCTGGTCAAATCCCAGCTTCCGTGCAACGGTCTTACGCTCGCCGAAAGTCTCGGCCACAGCACAGTACCCCAGCGGCCATCCCTTGTGCCGCTCGTGTGCGAAGGAGCGGAGAAAAAGGGCTGGGCAGGTGTCCGGATCCAGGGAACTTGCTCTCTGTGGTCAGAGGGCATTATGCTCGCCTCCGAGACAGGCCAGCTCCAGCTGACCGAGCAGGGAGTCTCCGGCATACCGGTGTTCAACATCTCGGGGAGAGCTCTGATCCTCATGGGCGGCGGTCTCCCGGTAACACTCAAACTCGATTTTTTCCCCGACTTTGACAGGGAGATGACGCAGGCTTTCCTTGAGTCAAGACGGATTCTTCTCGGGACAGACGACATGAAATCGATCCTGACAGGTCTCTTCCCCGAAAAACTCATTCCCGCGCTGACAGGCGGCGCTCACAATATCGCGGAGCTCACGGAGAACATCAAGGCGTGCACGCTTTTTGTGAAAGGTTCTGCCGGAGCCGGAAGCGCCCAGGTCATGTCCGGCGGTATCCGCACATACGAGGTCGATGCGGCCACCTCAGAGTCCAGGATCTGCCCCGGTCTCTTTATCACAGGAGAGCTTTTGGACATCGACGGCGCCTGCGGTGGCTGGAATCTGCAGCTTGCATGGTCGACGGGAGCAAATGCAGGGAGACACGCAGCAGACTGAACCTTTTTTCAGGGATTCATATGCAGAAAGACGCTCTGTATCGGAGGGTATATGATAAAAGTATCTGACATTAAGCTGCCTGTTGAAGCCGATCAGGCAGCTCTTATAAAAAAAGCTGCTCACGAGGCCGGCATCAGACCGGAAGACATCCGGGAGATCGTTATCCTCCGCCGTTCACTCGACGCACGGCGAAAACCTGACCTTTACTATATCTATACCGTGCTGCTCTCATCCAGGAAAGAAGAGCAGCTGCGGAGCAGGAGCAGAAAGCGTTCGGGCAGAAGTAAACATAATAATATTATGTTTACCGAAAGAGAGACGTATACCATACCCGATCCCGGGGACGAGGTGCTGCATCAAAGACCCGTGATCATCGGGTCAGGCCCTGCCGGACTCTTTGCCGCCTATGTGCTCGCTCTGTCCGGCTATAAACCGCTCATTCTCGAGCGGGGCGCGGACGCTCTCACAAGGACGTCGCGGGTCGAACACTTCTGGGCGACAGGCGAGCTGGACACAAGGACCAACGTTCAGTTCGGAGAGGGCGGTGCCGGCACATTCTCCGATGGCAAACTGAACACCTCCGTCAAGGATCCGGGCTGCCGCGCGCAGTTCATGAAAGAAACATTTGTCCTGTTCGGCGCGGACGAGTCCATATTGTATGAGCAGAAGCCCCACGTCGGGACCGACGTCCTGACACAGGTATTAGTACGCATGAGGGAGCGACTCACAGAGCTCGGTGCCGAATATCGCTTCCTCTCTCAGGTGACTGATCTTGAGATAACGAACGGTAAACTGACCGCTGTCCTGGTCAACGACAGTGAGCGCATCCCTGCCGAGGTGTGCGTTCTTGCCCCCGGTCACTCTGCAAGAGATACCTTCCGCATGCTTAACGCGCGGGGGCTTCGAATGGAGCCGAAGGCATTTGCCGCCGGAGTGCGCATCGAGCATCCCCAGGAAATGATCGATCTGTCCCAGTACGGAAGACCCAGTGATGAGAGTCTCGGTCCCGCCCCCTACAAGCTGACATGTACGGCTGCCGACGGGCGCGGCGTTTACTCATTCTGTATGTGCCCGGGCGGCTATGTCGTCAATGCCTCCTCCGAGAAAGGGCTTCTCGCCGTGAACGGGATGAGCTATATGAGGCGTGACAGTGCAAATGCGAACTCAGCCATCCTCGTCACCGTCACCCCGGACGACTTTATGCCGGGTAAGCCGGATGATCTGCCGGAAGCCTTAGCGGGCACGGCTTTTCAGGCCGAGCTTGAAAAGCGGGCATTTGCTGCCGCGGGCGGATGCATTCCTCAGCAGCTTTATGCCGATTTTATGAAAAAGACCGTCAGCACGAATTACGGTGAGTTCGGGAGCTGTGTGCGGGGCAGTGCCGCATTTGCAGACCTTTCTTCCGTCATGCCTGCATTCATGGTGAGAGATATAGGTGAGGGAATCTCGGCCTTCGGAAAAAAGATCCGCGGATTCGACCGGCCGGACGCAATTCTGTCAGGGATTGAGAGCCGCTCTTCATCCCCTGTGCGCATCACAAGGGACGAAAAATATGTCTCCAATATAGACGGAATCTATCCCTGCGGGGAGGGCTGCGGCTATGCGGGGGGAATCACCTCCGCCTCCATGGACGGAATGAGGTGCGCCGAGGCAATTATAAAAAGATTTCGAAAACTGACCTGAGCCGTGTACAGTAACCCTATTTTGTGTTAAAATGCATATTGCCTAATTTTCGATTATCGCTCCCGGAGAGTAGATGGAGGGATATTTGAAGAACTTACTGGCAAAAAATAAAGCGGACTTTGACCGTCCCTACGAGAGATGCCTCATGTACGGACCGGGCGCTCTGTCAGATTCGGAGCTCCTGGCAGTCATAATAAAGACCGGCACAAAGGGCGCCTCCGCAGAGGATCTGGCAGGTAAGATCCTGCATCTCCACCCGAACCCGAACGGACTGCTCGACATCTGTCATCTGACGATCGACGAGCTCATGTCAGTCCCGGGCATAGGGCAGGTCAAGGCAATTCAGCTTAAATGCGTGGGTGAGCTTTCCAAGCGGATCGCCACCTACAAAGCGAGAGAGGAGCTTTCATTTTCCGAACCGTCGTCCATCGCTGACTACTACATGGAGCAGCTGCGGCATGAGGAAAAAGAGAGCTTTATCTGCATGATGTTAGACAGCAGGAACCGGCTGATCGGAGAA
>OCTX012273982.1_pt1 | contig 12049 bp, 12 predicted proteins | sample 1539691 | NCBI WGS metagenome assembly OCTX01 (sample SAMN02144231, study PRJEB22623) | gut metagenome | biome: sheep rumen | host: Ovis aries | place: New Zealand
GTTGTCGGTGAGCCGGCCGTCGTCCAGCACCTGCAGAAGCACGTTGAACACGTCCGGATGGGCTTTTTCAATCTCGTCCAGCAGCACCACCGAATACGGTTTGCGCCGCACGGCTTCGGTGAGCTGGCCGCCCTCGTCGTAGCCCACATATCCCGGAGGCGCACCCACCAGACGGCTTACGGTGTGCCGCTCCTGGTATTCGCTCATGTCGATACGCGTAAGCATGTTCTCGTCGTTGAAGAGGAATTCGGCCAGGGCCTTGGCCAGTTCCGTCTTGCCCACGCCGGTGGTGCCCATGAACAGGAAACTGCCGATGGGGCGTTTTTCGCTGGAGAGGCCCGCACGGCTGCGCCGCACGGCGTCGGCCACGGCGCGGATGGCCTCATCCTGGCCCACGACCCGCTTGTGCAGTTCGGTTTCCATGCGCAGGAGTTTTTCCTTCTCGCTCTCGAGCATCCGCTTCACGGGGATGCCGGTCCACTTGGCCACCACCTCGGCAATGTCTTCTGGCGTAACCGCCTCGGTGACAAGCGGATTCTTGATGGCTTCGGCCTTGGCGGTAAGTTCATCGATACGCTTCTGGGTGTCGGCCATGCGGCCGTAGCGGATTTCGGCCACCTTGGCGTAGTCTCCGCTGCGCTCGGCCGTTTTGGCCTGGAGGTTCAGGTCTTCCAGTTCCTGACGGGCCGTCTGCAGGCCGCCGAGGGTGTCTTTTTCCTCGTTCCAACGCTTCATGAGGCCCTCGCGTTCGTCTTGCAACTGCTTGAGTTCGGCCTCGAGTTTTTCCAGTTTCACGGAAACGCCCTCGCGCTTGATGGCCTCGCGCTCGATCTCTTTCTGCCGGATGGCCGAATTGAGTTCGTCAATGGGTTCCGGCACGGAATTCATCTCCAGCCGCAGTTTGGAAGCGGCCTCGTCCACCAGGTCGATGGCCTTGTCCGGGAGGAACCGGCTGGTGATGTAGCGGTGCGACAGGTTCACGGCGGCGATGAGGGCGTCGTCTTCGATGCGCACCTTGTGGTGGTTCTCGTAACGCTCTTTCAGGCCACGGAGGATGGCGATGGATTCGGCGGGCGAGGGTTCGTCCACCATCACCATCTGGAAACGACGCTCCAGGGCCTTGTCGGCCTCGAAATACTTCTGATACTCGTCCAGGGTGGTGGAGCCGATGGTACGGAGTTCACCGCGGGCCAGGGCCGGCTTGAGGATGTTGGAGGCATCCATGGCGCCGCTGCTGCGGCCTGCGCCCACCAGGGTGTGAATCTCATCGATGAACAGGATGATCTCTCCGGCGCTGTCCACGACCTCTTTCACGACGCCTTTCAGCCGCTCTTCGAATTCGCCCTGATACTTGGCACCCGCGATAAGGGCGCCCATGTCCAGGGAATAGACTTTCTTGGATTTCAGGTTTTCCGGCACCTGCCCGTTCACGATGTTCTGGGCAATGCCTTCAGAGATGGCGGTCTTGCCCACGCCGGGCTCGCCCACCAGGATAGGATTGTTCTTGGTTCTGCGGGAAAGAATCTGCAGAACACGGCGAATCTCGTCATCACGGCCGATCACGGGGTCCAGTTTGCCTTGGGCCGCACGCTCGTTGAGGTTGATGGCGAATCGCTCCAGGAAATTGCTGTTGTTATTGTTTTCTGCCATAGTTCTTTTCTCCTTTTTCCCGAACTATGGCAATCTCCGTTCCCGAACCCGATTTTCTGCCAAATTGTCAGATTGGCAAAACAACTACCGCCTCGACAAACAGACGAATCTCTCTGTCGAGGTGGCAGGTAAAACGAGAAAAAACAATGTTTTAGTTCGCCGGGGTTTCAGGGGTTTCAGGGGTCTCCTGGGCTTCCGGATTCTCCTGGGAGATCGGGAAAGCGGGGGCCTCGCTGGCGGACTGCTCGGCCTGGTTGACGATTTCCGTGCTCACGGCGTCATTGGAACCGCTGTTGGTGCTGCCGCGGCCGACGAAGACGGTGATGATGGAAACGACCAGGATGAAGGCGACCAGATACCAGGTGGCCTTTTCAAGGATGGTGGCCGTCTGGCGTACGCCGAGAGTCTGGTTGGCGGAGGTGAAGTTGGTTGCCAGGCCGCCGTCCTTGCCGTTCTGCAGGAGGACGACCGCAATCAGGAGAATGGCCGCGATGATGATGAGAACGACCAAAACTGTAAACGCTGCGTTCATATTGTTTTATCTTTTATTTGTCCAAATTTTCGATAAGGGATGCAAAGTAAGCACTTTTTTCCGGGATTTCCAAAATCAGACGCGAATAAATGCGCCGGGCTTCCTCCGTCCGGCCCTGCTCCTCGAAGATGCGGGCCAGGGTTTCGGTGGCGAAACGGTTGGCCATCTCGGAGCCGCTCATGTCCTCCGGAGGGGTGTTCCGGCCGGCTTTTCCGGCAAAACGGGAGAAAATGCTGTCACCGCTCTGCCGCACATTGTCATACTGGGCCTGGGAAAAATAATCGCCGCCCACCACGCGCACTTCGCGCATCGGCGTTTCCGGAACATTCCCGGCCGACGGCTCCAGGTACGAGGAAAGGAGGGTGGTGAGGTCTTTGTCGGAACAGTCCACCGTGCGGGCCTTGCGCACCAGGACGGCCAGTTTGCTGCGGTCGGGGACATAGAGGGCTTCGGCGGCATACTGCTCTTCTCCCCAGTCCTCCCCCATGCGGGCCATCCGGCGGCACAGTTCCACGCGGGCCGCCCCGTACCAGGGGTACAGGTTCACCACGCCGGCCAGTTCGTCCATCGTGAGGGTGTGAATGTCGATATAAGAGGAACCTACCATTGCGCGACGGTTGCATTGAAGATGTCTTCGACCAGTTTTTCCACGATGCTTTCGCAGAGGCCGCCTTCCACGCTGTCCAGCGTGAGGGTGGCGTCAAAGTCCTCGTAGGCGCTGAAACTCTGGTTCTCTACGTTGTCCTCGGGGTATTTGTTGTTGGTGAAATTCACTTTCACCGTGACGGTGAGGCGGTTCTGGGACGCCAGTTCGTCGGCCGTGACGGCGGTGGCCTTCACGTCGTAGCCGGTAATCTCGCAGACCAGTTCCAGGTCTCCGTCTTCATCGACCTGCTCCAGGCGGGTGAGGCGGCGGAATTTCTCCTGCAGGGCCTCGGTCATCTGGTTGGACAGGGCCGGGTTCACGCGGAGGGCACGGTACTCCACATAGGGGATGGTGATGGTGTTCACATCGGCCTGGATGGAGGTGCCGGTGAAGGAATAGATGCCGCAGGCCGCCGCGAGACAGCCGGCCAGAAGCATGGATATGAGGGCCTTCAGTTTCATTTCTTACGGAATTCGGGCGGAAGTTTACGGTAGAGGGTGCGCTCGCTCATCCCCAGCTCCTCGGCCGCTTTCTTGCGGTTGCCCCGGTACTTCTCCAGGGCCTGGCGGATGAGGTCTTCCTCCTTGCGGCGGACGCTGAGGCTTTCCTCCTGGGCCGGAGGCTCCGGGGATTCCATGTGGAAGATGGGGGCATGGCTGGAAAGCTCTTCCTGGCCCTGCCATTCGGCTTCTTCCTCCACGGGATCCGGCGGTGCGGGAAGGGAACGGCGGTCCAGACGGGCCTTCAGGGCGTCCACTTCCTGCTTGAGGTCGAAGATGGCCTTGAAGATGGCCTGACGCTCATCGGCATTGAAGGCCGACGAGGGCTGCGGCCCCTCGTAGAGGGCGGGAATGGGGTCTCCTTCCTCGCGGGGCATGAAGGGCATGAGGTCCTGGGCGCCCAGTTCGATGCGCTGGAGGGTGGGGGTCACCTTCACGGAAACCTGCGCGGTAAGGCTTTGGGTAAAGCCCTGGAGCTGGCGGATATTGCCCGGCCAGCGGTACTGTTCCAGCAGGCGGATGGCATCCGGCCGAAGGCTGATTTTGCACATGCCGTTCACCTCGGAGAAGTCCGAAGTGAATTTGCGGAAAAGAAGGTAAATATCTGATTTTCGGTCCCTTAGTGGAGGGATACGGATTTGGGCGGCGGAAAGGCGGAAGTAAAGGTCTTCGCGGAATTTCCCGCGTTTGACGGCCTCGTACAGGTGGACATTGGTGGCCGCCACGATGCGCACGTCCGTATGTTCCACCTTGTTGGAGCCCACCTTGCGGTATTCCCCGCTCTGCAGCACGCGCAGCAGGAGCGCCTGGCTTTCCAGCGGGAGTTCGGCAATTTCGTCCAGGAAGAGCGTGCCGCCGTCGGCCTCTTCAAAATAGCCCTTGCGGGTGTCCACGGCGCCGGTGAAAGAGCCTTTGACATGGCCGAAGAGTTCCGAGTTCACCAGTTCCTTGGGCAGGGCGCCGCAGTTCACGGCGAAAAAGGCGTTTTGCCGACGCGGGCCGAACTGATGGATGATGCGGGCAAAACTTTCCTTGCCCACGCCGCTCTCTCCCTGAATAAGGACGCTGAGGCCGGTGGGAGCAAATTTGACCGCCGTCTCCAGGGCTTCGTTCAGGGCCGGATCGTTGCCGATGATGTCGTATTTATTCTTGAGTGCCTGTAAGTCCATAATAGTTCTTGCAAAGATACTGATTTTTTAAATAAAATGTGTATATTTGTAGGACTAGCATCTGCTTATTAACTTAATGTATCATATGAAAAGATTTTTTGTATTTCTCGCTGCCGCAGTGCTCACCGTAGCCTGCGCCTCCCCCGAAAAGATGGCCAAACTGGCCGAAAATGTGAAAGTTGAGTGCCAGCCCGCCGTTCTGGAAGTGGTGGCCGGTACCATCGACGCAACTGTCAATGTCATCTACCCCAAGGATTATTTCAATCCGAATGTGGTGGTGGAAGTCACTCCCGTAATCGTCTATCAGGGCGGTGAAGCCGCCATGAAACCCTTCAAGTATCAGGGAGAAAAGGTTCGCAACAACTACAAGGTAGTCTCCAAGGACGGCCAGAAAGTGAGCGAAAAGATCCACTTCGACTATGTGGAAGGCATGGAAAAATGCTACCTGGAACTCCGCGGCAAGGTGATTGCCGGCACCAAGAGCATCAACCTGCCCACCAAGAAAGTGGCCGACGGCGCCAACACCACCTACATGCTGGTCAAGAACGCCGGCAACGTCTCCTTCAAGGCCGACAATTACCAGGAAGTGATCTCCAGCACCACCGAAGGCCAGATCAAGTATCTGGTGAACAGTTCCGAGGTGCGCGGCTCCGAACTCAAGGGCAATTCCGTGAAGGAGTTCCTGGCCGCCCTTGACAAGATCGCCCAGGACGAGCGCACCACCGTCAAGAGCACCGAAATCGTTGCCTACGCCTCCCCCGAAGGAGCCGTTGACAAGAACAACAAACTGTCCGACAACCGTTCCAAATCGGCCACCAAGGCCTGGGACAAGGTGACCAAGGGCCACGAAGCCGCCGATCCCACCGTCCGCAGCGTCGGCGAAGACTGGGAAGGCTTCCAGCAGCTGGTTTCCCAGAGCAACCTGGAAGACAAGGACCTCATCCTCAGAGTCCTGTCCATGTACAGCGACCCCGCCGTCCGTGAAAACGAAATCCGCAACATGTCCCAGGTGTACACCGCCCTCAAGGGAGAGGTCCTGCCGGAACTGCGCCGCGCCCGCCTCATCGCCAACGTGGAATTCAAGAACTACACCAATGAAGAACTCCTGGACCTCCTCGAGAACAACGAGAGCCTGCTGGACGAAGAAGCCCTCCTGAGAGTGGCCTCCCTCGTTCGCAAGCCCGCCCAGAAGGAAGAAATCTTCAAGAAAGCCATCAACAAGTTTAACAGCGAGCGCGCCAAGTTCAACCTGGCCGCCCTCTACCTCCTCCAGGGCAAGGACGAAAAGGCCCGCGCCGGCTTCAATGAACTGAATGCCAACGATCCCGACGTGATCAACGCCAAGGGCGTGCTGGCCCTCCACAACCAGGACTACAAGGCCGCCGAAGCCGCCTTCCGCAAGGCCGGCACCGACGACGCCAAGGCCAATCTGGGCATCGTCCTTATCGAGACCGGCCGCTACGAAGAGGCCGCACAGGTGCTCAAGGACGTGGACGGCTGCTGCAACAACACCGTCCTGGCCTACATCCTCACCGACCAGTTGGACAAGGCCAAGGCCACCGTCCACTGCAAAGACCCCAGGGTCCACTACCTGAAGGCCATCATCAGCGCCCGCGAGGGTGATGCGGCAGGCGTAAAGGCCAACCTGGAGAACGCCTTCAAGAACAAGGCATTCAAGGAGCGCGCCGCCACCGACATCGAATTTGCCGGTTATACGCTCTAAAACCGTGAAAGACGGTCTCACCATTCTGGACATCATCTTCTGCATCTTCCTGTTGCCGGGGATGATGTTCCTTTTCCCCATCGGGGACTGGATTCTCTGGCACCCCAGCTATGTGGCCATCTTCGCCGCATGGCTGTACGGCGTTTGGGCCCTGTGCCGATACGCCCTGGGGCCGCTCCTGCGCCAGCAGTGGCGGGGCGTCATCACCGTGGCGGGCATCCTTTTCCTGCTGGGGGTGGTGAATTTCCTGATGACGCTCACCCGCGTGGACTTCCCGGAAGTGGCCGAGGAAGTGGAGAAAACGTATCTCCACGTCCGGGCCATGTGGGTCCTTTTCCTGGCTGTCGTAGGCAACGGCATTCCCGTGGGGGTGCTCCGGTCGCGCATCCGGGATCTGGAGGCCGACAAGGAGACCAGCCTGGCTGCGGCCGATGCCGTCCGCGCCCTGGAAACCCGTCGGGCAGAGGCCGAAACCGGTGAGGAAATCCAGGTGAAATCCGGCTACAAGACCGTCCACATCCCCCTGTCGGCCATCCAGTATATCGAAGGCCGCAACAACTACGCCTGCTTCCACCTGGACCACCGCGACGACGTGGTTTCGCAGATTCCTCTCAAGGATGTGCTGGAACTGATGCCCCCGGGAACCTTTGTGCGCATCCACCGGTCCTACATCGTGCCCGTCTGGCGCATCGAAAAGCGCAAGAGCACGGAGGTTCGGCTCATGGGCATCGACACGCCCATTCCGGTGGGCCGGTCCTACAAAGACAATTTGAACAACACGAATGGCTAAAGATTTTTACGCAACCCGCTCCACAGCCTGGTGGAAGGTGGCGATCGCCATGATCGGCTCCTGCCTCTCGGGCGTTACGTTCGTTTCCGTTCCGGGCATGGTGGGATCGGTGGGCTTCGGCTATCTCCAGATGTGCGTAGGGTTCTTCCTGGGCTATCTGGTCATCGCTTTTGTGCTCACGCCCCTGTATTTCCGCCTCAATGTGGTTTCGGTGTACGAATACCTGGAAAAGCGCTTCGGAACGGCCTCGCACAAGACCGGCGCCTGGTTTTTCTTCATTTCCAAAATGCTGGGGGCGTCCGTGCGGCTGTTCCTCATGATCGCCACCCTGCAACTGCTGGTGGCCGGGCCCGTCGGCATCCCCTTCTGGCTCACCACCCTGGTGGTGGTGGCCCTGGAATGGCTCTATACCGTGCGGGGCGGCGTGAAGGCGGTCATCGGCCTGGATATCGTGAAAACCGCGGCCATGCTGGTGGCAGTGATCCTGTGCCTGGTGCTCATCGCGCGCGAAGTGGGGAAGCCGGACACGTCGCTGATGCGGGTCTTCTATTTTGACGACGTGAACCATCCGGAATACTTCTGGAAACAGTTGCTCGGCGGCCTGTTCACCGTAGTGGCGGCCACCGGACTGGATCAGGACATGATGCAGCGCACCCTGGCCTGCAAAAACGTCCGGGACTCCCAGAAGAACCTGATTGTGAGCGTTCTGCTGCAGATTGTGACCATCGCGCTGTTCCTGTTCCTGGGCGTGTACCTGTATCAGTTCGCCGCCCTGCACGGAATCGACGCGAAGGGAGACGCCCTCTTCCCGGCCGTTACCTGGAGCGGCCTGCTGCCGGCCTCGGGCCTGGTGGCCACCCTCTTCATTGTGGGGCTGGTGATGGCCGGTTTCCCGGCCGGAGGCAGCGCCCTCACGGCCCTCACCACCTCTTTCACCATCGACATCCTGGGCGGGAAAGAGGAAAAACGCACCCGGGTCCATACGGGGATGGCCGTCCTGATGGCCGTCTGCATCCTGGTGTTCAACGCACTCAACAACACCAGCGTCATCGATGCCGTTTACCGGCTGGCCAGTTACACCTACGGGCCCATCCTGGGGCTGTTCGCCTTCGGCCTGTGCTGCAAGAAGCCGGTGCGGGACCGCTGGGTGCCCGTGGTGGCCGTGGCCGCCCCCCTGTTGTGCCTCATGTTGGACGTGAACTCGGTCCGCTGGTTTAACGGCTATCACTTCAGTTATGAACTGCTGGCCATGAACGCCGCCTTCACCATCATCGGCCTGTGCTGCCTGATTCGCCGCGAGCGATAATATCTACAAACGACTCAACATCAATAATTTAGCAAAAACATGAAAGCATTCAAACACATTGTGGCCGCTGTGGCCGCCCTCTCCCTCTTCACTTCTTGCGGCATCCTTGGCGGCGGCCTGTCCACCGGCACCACCGCCTCGACCGGCAGCACCACCGGATCGGCCCTGGCCACCATTTTCAACGTGCTCAAGAACACCGGCGCCCTGGACCTCGGAAACCTGACCAACCTCATCAACCTGGGCCAGATTCTCACCGGCGCCAACTCGCTGGTAGATGCCAGCAAGTCCTACACCGACCAGTTTGCGGCCGACCTGATCAAAAGTTCCAACAACATGATCACCTCCGCCAATGTGAACAAGGTCATCGACGGGCTCAAGAAACTGGCCGGGACGGATACATCGGCCCTCACCAAGGCCACGACGGCCGCCTTTGCCGGCAATCTGGTGCCCGTTTCGTCCTCGGACAAGAACGTGAAGGCCAACCTTGCCGCCATCGACACCATCATGAAAGCCATGAAGAAATAAGGTCCGGGCGGCCTTGAGGATCATATAACCAGCCCTGCATCCTGCACCCCTTCTGGATACACCTTCTCCCAACTTCCTTCCAGATTATCTGCCAGGTTAATCTCAGGAATCAGATTCTTCTCACACCCGCACAGTCCTGCCACCAGCATAAGTGGCAGAAACAAAAAAAACTTTTGAAATCCGACATCTTTGATACAGTTTGTATTAACTTGCTTTTGTTTGCTCTAAAATCACGTATGCTAACAGCAGTCATGGTTACATCATTTTTACAAATATAATGAAGACTTAGATTTTACTGCATACGCTTGGAATTATAGTAATAATAGTTATATTTGTATGAAATTTCTAACAAATATAACTATGCAAGAGAATGACGGCAAATACATCTTCGGTGTGGTGAAGGTGGGCGAAAAGGGCCAGATTGTGATTCCGCGCGATGCCAGGAAGGTCTATGATATCAAGCCGGGAGATGCGTTGCTCCTCCTTGGCGACCAGAAAGGTATGGCGCTGGTGAAGACCGAAATCTTCCAGAGTGCAGTAGATCAGGTAATGGGAGACATCACGAAATGAGAAAGCATTGGATAGACAATCTGCGCTGGGTGACGGTCCTCCTGGTTCTGCTGTATCATGTAGTCTATTTCTACAACAATAAGGGCGTTTTCGGGGGAATCGGTGGTTTTGGCGCTTACCCGGACGTGCCTCAGTATCAGGACGTGGTGATGTATGTCCTGTATCCGTGGTTCATGCCGCTGTTGTTCCTTCTGGCAGGGATTAGTGCGCGCTATGCGCTGGAGAAGCATTCGGCGCGGGATTGGCTCAAGGCTCGCACGCGGAAGCTGCTGGTGCCGGGGACTATCGGCCTCTTCGTGTTCCACTGGATGGTGGGGTATTTCAATACGGTAGAGGCGACGAGGCAAGGGGTGTTTGACGGGGTTCCCGCTGTCGGCCGTTATTTCATTATGGCGTTTAGCGGCACCGGACCGCTCTGGTTCATCCAGGTTCTTTGGCTGCTGTCCCTGGTGCTGCTGCTTGTGCGCCGGATTGACGGGCAGGACCGTCTGCACGGAGCATCTGGCAAGGCTTTCTCTGTAAAGTATGGCCTTGTTTGGGTCATCCTCCTTGGCCTTTTCTTTTGGCTGGGCGAGAAAACACTCATCATGGAGCCCCGTCCTCAGTCGTTCGACGGCTTATGGAACCTGTATAAGCCTCTTTTCTATCTAGTGCCCTTCCTGCTGGGATACTTTGTCTTTTCCCATGACGCGGTGCAGGAGAAACTCTCCAAAGCCTGGATTCCGCTTATGGTCTGCGCCATTGTATCCGGGGGAATCCTTATCGGTACTACCTTCGGACAGGACAATACTTCGCCGCAGTATCTGGGCAGTCCTTTGAATTGCCTGTACGGCTGGCTGATGTGCCTTGCAATGATGGGCTGGTTCAAGGCAAAGTTTGACCGTACGGGGGCTTTCGCAGCCTATATGACCCGCTCCAGCTACGGCATCTATATCGTCCACTACTTGGTAATAGCCAGTCTGGGATATATGATGAAGATCTATACCCAATTACCGCCGTGGTCCATGTACGCAATCCTGACGGTCGCGGTGTTCACACTCTCTCCGCTGCTGTATGAAGTGATTCGCCGCATCCCCTTGATGCGTTGGTGTGTGCTAGGGGAAAACAGGAAACAGTCCTGATTTTGTGCAACTTTTCGTGCCACCTAAATAAACAAACCGCCTTGCAGATATCTACAAGGCGGTTTTAAGGTGCCCCGGGCGGGAGCACTTTTGCTATTGATAATTAATTGGTTGGCACTTTTACAAGCTAATTTATAAGCCCTCAATTAAAGGGACAAGGAGGTCTCGTCAATCTTTAAGACAGCCTATCGGAACAACGAGTACACCATCTTCAGCCCGGCGATAGGGATACTCTCCGATGCCGGTAAGAACCATAAGGAAGGATGGAGCTTTCATTTTCTCCGTGTCAATCTTGCCCGCCAGTTCGGTCAAGGTTGCCACACCTTCTTTTATCAGTGTCTCGCCTCCCAACTTTATCTCCACTAATCCATAGGATCCATTCCTTAAATGGACGACTGCATCACATTCCAACCCCTCCTTGTCTCGGAAATGATAAACATCTCCACCCAAGGAATCTGCAAATACACGCAAATCTCTGACAGCCATCGTCTCGAATAGGAGTCCAAAAGTATTCGGGTCATTCAATAAATCCTCAGGGCCAACACCCAGGGCAGCCACGGCGATGGACGGATCAGTATAATATCGGGTGTCCGACGTTCGGATTGCCGTTTTGCTCCGAAGATTGGGATTCCAGGCTTTCATATCTTCAATGACGAAGATCTTCTTTAGAGCCTTTACATAAGAAGCAATTGTCTCGTCGCTGATACCATTCTGTTCGTTGGATGAAATATCGGCCAGAATGGTTGGAATGGTAGCCTGAGAACCCTGTTGCCGAGCATAAGAGCGCATGATGCGTTTTGCCCTCTCTTCGTCACGGGAGACTCCGTCTGCACGGGAAATGTCAGTTCTCGTGATAGCTTCATAGTATTCAGTGGCGATGGTCAAAGCCGCTTTGCGTGTCTTCTTCTTTGTTGCGCTTGGCCATCCTCCGCGGCAAGTCAAATAGGCAAGATCCTCGATAGAGATAGAGGATCTTCCATCCAAGGTATTGACCCCACGGAACAGTTGGCCAAGCGAAACACTGCCAGAAGATTCACCCGATTCCCAAAGGGACATCGTGCGCATCGTTAGGAAGCCATATCTTGCGGCTCCTGAATGAAAGATCTTTTCACTATCGGCCGGGACAGCGGATCCTGTCAAAATGAATTGCCCGTCTTCGTCACGACGGTCCACCTCGTGACGAATGGCATCCCAAAACTTAGGAGCTATCTGCCATTCATCAATCAGTCTCGGGGTTTCCCCGGCCAATAGGAGTTTAATATTGGTATCAACCAACTGCAGATAGGTGTCCATTTTATCTGGATCATCCATATAAAGCACGCTGCCGGCTATCTGTTCGGCCGTTGTTGTCTTGCCGCAAGCCTTGGGGCCTTCAATAAGAATAGCGCCCATTGCGTCCAATTTGTCACGGAGCATGCCGTCTGCGATTCGCTTTTTGTATTCCATATAATGCTTCTATCTACCTGGCAAAGATATGAATTGGAAATGAAACAAACAAGACAATTTGGTTATTTGGC
>OCTX012252274.1_pt1 | contig 12048 bp, 8 predicted proteins | sample 1539691 | NCBI WGS metagenome assembly OCTX01 (sample SAMN02144231, study PRJEB22623) | gut metagenome | biome: sheep rumen | host: Ovis aries | place: New Zealand
ATCTGCTGGAAGAGGAGCTGGCAGGTGCCGAGCGCGGCAAAGTCGCAGAACGCATAGGCCTTCCCCGCCCCAAGGCCAAGGAGGTCCAGGTGACGCAGCATGTTTTCGCGGGCCTCCTGGGCGGCGCGGGCGATGGCGTCCGCGTTGTCGAGCGTCGCCATCCGGCGGTCGCGCTCGTCGTCGGCATCATGGCCGGAGGCAACCACGAAACGGTCCTCGGACAGGCCCACGAAGTCGCGCAGCATCTCACTCGGCGTGAGGCCCGAGACGCAGCTGGGAAGCATGTCGCGGAACTCGGGTTCGTCGAGGATGGCCCTGAGCGCCGCCTTGCGGGAGATGGGCAGGTAGCACGATGGAGGAAGGGAAAGGCTCGACCGCGCCTCCACAAACGCCTCGTACGCCCTGCGCATGAGCCAGCCGTCACGCGCCGGGAAGATAACGCCATCGAGCTCGTGGACGTTATTCGCAAGCCAGGACACGTAGCCAACGAGCAGGGGCCCCAGGCAGCGGTAGCCAAAGGACCACTGCGGGGATGTCCCCTCGCGGCTTGGCCCACGCTCCAGCATGTCGAGCATCACTCGCTCGGCCCCGTTGCCCGGACGGGACAACGTCGTGCCGACCAGACGCTCCTCGAGGGGCACCTCCTCGCCCTCGAGGAGGCAGTAGCCATCGACACCCACAAGGCGTGGCATGAGGGCATCGCGGTCGCGACCGCTGCCCACGTGGGCAATGCGCTTGCCGGGGAACCGCGACCGGAGGACGCGGAAGACCCCGCTCTCCTTGGTGCAGCCAAGCTCCCCCGTCCTCAACACGACGTCGAACCCGTCGAGGAACTCCGAGGTATAGGAGCCGACCCCCCACTCCTCGACCAGGGTGACGGTGGTCACGCCGCACTCCTTGGCATGCCGCACCAGGCGAAGGATCTCGTCGCGCGGCACCACGATGCCCGCCTGACGGGTCACCCAGTACTCGAGGCCGTTGCACCTGAGGGAGGCGGCGTCGACGCAGAGCACGTCATATCCTTCCACCAGCCCAAGCAGGCGGTCCAGGGGCAGCGCCTCGTCATGGGACATGAGCTCGGGGACGTCGTTGCCATAGAGGTCGAGAAGGGCAATGCCCCGCTCTGCGCAGAACGCCCCGATGCGCCTGGCCACGTATAGCTCCACCGAGGACTTGGTGGCTATGACGATGGTGTCGACGCCTCGGTCAACGGCATCCTCGAGCGACAGCACAGGGATGCCCTCGACGTCGTCGCGCGAGGGATGCTCCTCGACCAGGGCCATGATGTCGACCTTGTCCGCATGCTGGTGGATGACCTCGCGGGCAATCGCCCCGGCCCCGTACAGCGCAAGCCGCCTCCCGACAAGGTCGGGGATGACCTCGCCAAAACGCCTGACACGATACGCCAGCTCGGAGAGGAGGGGGTCCGTGCCAAACGGGTTTGCCGGGGCATCAGCCATCGAGCACTCCCTTGAAGTACCTGATGGTCCTCGCCAGGCCGTCGATCAGCGGTGTCGTGGGCTCCCATCCCAGCATCTGCTTCGCGAGCGTGATGTCCGGCTTGCGGCGCGTGGGGTCATCCGCCGGGAGCTTCTCGTGCACGAGCCGCGAGGAGGAGTCGGTGAGGCCGATGACCGCCTGGGCGAGCTCGAGCATGGTGTGCTCCTCGGGATTGCCTAGGTTGACCGGGCCCGTGAAGCCGTCCTTGGCCATCATCGCCAGCAGCCCGCGGACGAGGTCGTCCACGTAGCAGAAGCTGCGCGTCTGCATGCCGTCGCCATAGACGGTGATGTCCTCGCCCTTGATGGCCTGGCAGATGAAGTTGGACACGACGCGACCGTCGTCGGGCCTCATGTGCGGGCCATAGGTGTTGAAGATGCGCACGATGCGGATGTCCACGCCGTACTGGCGGTGGAAGTCGAAGAAGGTCGCCTCGGCAGCGCGCTTGCCCTCGTCGTAGCAGGCGCGGATGCCGTCGCAGTTCACGTTGCCGCGATACGTCTCGCGCTGGGGATGCTCGAGCGGGTCGCCATAGACCTCGCTGGTCGAGGTCTGCAGGACGCGGGCGCCCGCATGGCGGGCGAACTCAAGCACGTTGTAGGCGCCGACGACGTTGGTGTGCATCACGTGGATGGGGTCGCGCTGGTAGAAGGGCGGGCTCGCGGGGCAGGCGAGGTTGAAGATGTGCGTGACCTCGCCAAGGCCCTCGAACGACGACGGGTCGCACACGTCGGCACGAATGAAGCGGAAATGCTCGTTGTCCCTGAGGTGCGCGACGTTCAGCTCCCGACCAGACGAGATGTTGTCAAGGCAGATGACGCGGTCGCCCCGCTCGAGAAGCCGCTCGCACAGGTGCGACCCGATGAAGCCGGAGCCCCCCGTGACGAGAACCGTGCGGTCGGACATGTCGTTCATTGCCTACTCCCTTCAAGGGGTCCCGAGGCTTCGCGCGCCATAGGTCCCAATTCGCTCCTGTCCATAGTAGCCGTCATCCATGGTCTTCGCGAAGACATGACAATTCGCCCGTGCCACGACGGGAAATGTCGCACCCCAGCAGCAGCCCGAGAAGGGCGCCTCCCACCGGGTTGCCCCCCGACGCCGCCCGCGCGACACAGGGGGCGAACGAGCGCCCCTCGCCAAGCGGTAGGGTCACCGTCCCCTCCAGGTCACTCTGGTAGGGCACGAGGCAGACACCGCGCCGTCCGCCGCGAAGCTCGTGGAACTCCCGCTCGACGTCAGGGTCACAGGTGCTCATCTCGAAGAAGACGTTTCCCCAGTCCATGCGGACGCAACCGCTTCTCCACCTCTCCCATGCCTCGTCGAACCCCACGTCGGCCGGAAGCCTGACCTCGACGTCCTCGAGCAGGCACGCGTGATAAGCGCTCCCGCCCGACGAGATGCGCACCCCCCGATACCCAGGCGCATCAACGGACAGGTAGCGAACCGGGTCCGACAGCAGCTTGAGATAGTCGCGGTCGGCAAGCGACGTCCCAACGAGGGGCGAGGCGCCGGTGATGCCAAGCGTCGCGCAGGCAAGGCCGCCCCACAGGTCGTTCGACAGGATGCTGGGCACCAGGCGGCGCAGCTCCTCAAGACGTCGCAGGTCGAGCCCCGTGACGCCAAGGATGCCGTGCCTCAGGATGCGCTCGCGTGGAATGCCGAGCCCAACGGCACGATCCGCTATCTCCGCGGCATGGGCCGCGTTCATGATGACGAGGTAGTCGGGGTCGCTCCCGACGAGGTCATCTGGCATCATGACGGGAATGCCGTCGCGCCAGGCGTCGTCCTGCGGGGCGGAGTCGATGGCCGCGACGAGCCTAATCTGACCCTCGTCCTGCATGCGGAGAAGCGTGGGGATGCAGCGCTGGTAGACGCGCCCCAGGCCCCAGACGGCAACCCGCACGGGCCCACGCGAGATCACCTCGATGTGGTCGGTCACCGTATGATCACCCCCGGACTCTTCCCATCATCGCTGAGGGAGAGCACCGCCCGCGACACCCGCGCGATCCTGACGTCCTCGCCGAGAAGCTCCCTGCAGGCGTCCTCCATCTCCTGCGCATAGGCTGTGCTGGCGATGATCACGGTGTCGATCCCCTGGTCGGTGGCATCGCGGACGCACATGACGGGCCTGCCCATGAGGCTTTCCTCCCGAGGCTCCCCCGTCTCGAGGAACAGGTCGGGAAGCCCGGGCTCGCCGAGGGCCTTGAGCAGCAGCCGGCAGACCGTGCCCGTCCCATAGACGGCGACCGTCCCGTTGCCCAGCGACGCGAACGGCATGCCTATGAGGACCTCGACGAGCAGGTCGCGGTCGATGGACAGTGGTCCGGAGGGCCACAGGGAGACGCCACGAGCGAGGCTCAGGTACGCGCGCAAGTGCCATTGGCGCACGTCCATGGGCAGTTGCGGGTCGGCTATCGCCTCTTGAAGCGTTGCCGCGAGGGAGCTGAAGCGCGCCACGTGGTCCTCGTCGGGCTCGAGGTCCCTGATCCCGATGAACCACCTGCAGATGCCGCCACCGACATCGGACACCATCGACCTGCGTTCCGGGGTCGTCTGCTTCATATAGAGGTCCAGAAGCAGCTGATGGATCCTGGGACAGCAGTCGGCAAGGGGCCAACTGAGCCCCGAATGGGCGGTGGAGCCAGGCCGGTCGCGATAGCGATGCAGCTTGAGGGGGACATAGCGCATGCGCCGCGCAGCAAGGAAGACGCGCAGGATCCAGTCGTTGTCCTCGTAGAAGATGCCCTCCTCGAAGGTGAGCCCCTCCCGCAGCACGAAGTCACGCCGGAAGAACTCGAGCCAGCACACGTAGGGCAGGTACTCCTTCCTGCAGTAGCGAGACCAGAACGCCGGTCCGTCGAAGACGACCTCCTCGACGTGACCCGCCCGGTCCGTCACCTCCTTGAAGAGCTCGGGACGCTCGACCTCTGGGTCCTCGTGAAACCCCGCCGTGTCAAACGTCATGAAGTCGAGGTCATCCGCCTCGCAGATGGCCACGCAGGTCTCGACGAGCTCGGGGACGATGAGGTCATCCGAGTCCAGGAGGTAGAGGTAGGTGCCCCGGGCAGCGGCAATGCCGCGGTTGCGCGCCGCGCCTTGGCGCCGGTTTTCCTGCTCGATGACCCTGATGCGGGGATCGCGCGCGGCATAGGCGTGCTCGATCGCGAGGCTGCCGTCGGTGGACCCATCGTCGACGAGGATGACCTCGATGTCGCGCTCCGTCTGGGCAAGGACGCTGTCAAGGCATGCCGCGAGGTAGGGTTCGGTGTTGTGCACGGGAATCACGATGGAGGCGACGACCTGGTCACCCATGTCTGCGCACCCCCTCTCCCTTACGTGCTTCCTGCCAGCTCGATCGCGTTGCGGATCGCCATCTCGAGGATGGCGGGGTCGACCTCGTAGTCCGAGACGTTGTCGACCACCATCGCCGTGATCAGCGGGCTCTGGACGACCGGCAGGTAGTGGACCCCCTTGTGGAGAAGCACGTCCTTGCACCACGGGAAGACCCAGCCCTCCCCAAACGTCTCGATGAACGACGTGCCCGGCCGCATGTAGATCGCGTTGGCGCTGTTGGCGCCATGGGGGCTCAGGATGACGTCCGCCGAGCGGAAGAGGGCGATCTGCTCGGCAACGCCATGCTCCTCGGGGATCATCTCCTCGAAGCCATAGCGGGCGATGAGGTCGTCGGCGCCAAGGAGGCGGCGGTTCCCGACACGACGCACGTACAGGCGCTTGGGACCGGCGACGCAATCCTGGGGAACCCGAGCGGCGATGGTCTCGGCCATCTGCGCAAGGACCGGGGCCGTGGCAGGGAAGTCGTATTCCCCGGTCCGCTCGTCCCGCGCCTTCAGGACGTGCATGCGCTCGAATCGATAGACCTTGCCCATCTCGAGGTCCTCGTGCCAGACGACTCGCCCCATGTCGACGCCGAGGAGTCCCAGGAGCTGGGGGACGAACGACGAGCGCGGCATGAGGTACTTGCCCCGATAGCCCGCCTGCTCCATAAGGAAGACCTGGTCAAGGGACTGGTAGATGAAGTGGCAGAAGTTGTGCCCGCTCATGCGGGTGGCAAGGCACCAGTCTCCCCGCAGGCACTCGAAGCCCTTGGGCTCGACGTCGAGCGGCTGCGGGTAGTTGAGCACCTCGGCGTACCAGTCCGGGTCGGTCAGGAACCAGTTGTCGTCCACGACACGGCCACTCCCGTCGAAGAGGTAGCAGAAGAGCTGTGCCCTGTTGCGGCTGGTGATCCCATAGATGCCCTCGAGGACGGAGTACTCGTAACCTTCGGTACCAAAGCCATGGATGGTCTCGACGCAGCAGGGAAACTCGCTCGCAGGGCACAGGTCATGCGGCGAGCCAAGGCGCGTGATGGGGATGTCGCTCGCCACGAGCCTCGTCCGCACGTCCTCCATGTCCTCTCGCCTGGTGGCAGCAATCACCATCGCGTCGTACATGCCACGATGGTGCAGCTCCGCCGCCTCTGCGGGATCGTGGACCACGCCATCGGCGACGTCGCATGGCTGGCCCACGAGCGCGGAGTCGAACACCGCCCCGACTCGATAGTGGCCCGCCCACGCACCGCGAACCGCCGCGATGATGCGCTTGCCATATCCCCCGTATCCCCAGATCCCAAGGCACGTCCGCCCGTCGGTCATCTCGGCTGTCCCTGTCTTTCCCATGTCCATCAGTCCTTGAAACCCGCGTGATTCCAGCCAGCGGCATCGAGACCCGCATCGATCTCGCCGCGGAAGCGGTCCGTCACCGCGACGATCACGAGCTCCCCACCGTCATCTGGACGCCTGGCACAGGAGAGCTCCGTGACGGGCCTGCCCATGAAGGCGGGCGGGTTGTCCTTGGCGCTGGTGACGAGGAAGCCCTCGACGATGGCGCCACGGTCGGCGAGCAGTCGGAAGACGTCGCGGGCGACCACGCCCGTCCCATAGACGTAGAGGTGCGGCGTCGAGAGGGCACGCGCCAGCAGGCCGTCGCTCAGCTCGATGGGGGTCGCCTCCATCCTGATCTCCTCGTCGAGGAGGCGATAGAGCATGAGCCCCTCGTCGGTGGGGAACAGGCCCTCCAGATCGACGCCCCGCGCAAGCAGGACCTTCCTGTGGTGGACGACGGAGCGGCGGATGCGCGCGAGCAGGACGTCCAACTCGGGGACGTCTATGCCGTGGTCGCGCGCGAAGCGGACCATATGGCAGAGTCCCACGAAGTAGCTGTAGAATCCGCGTGCCGAGGGGGGCGTGGTCATGACGGAGCCCTCGCGGTAGCGCCTCAGGAAGGCGCGCGACGGCACGTAGCGGACGCGCGGTGCGAGCGCGATGGCCTCGAAGGCAAAGGCCTCGTCCTCGTGCGAGGACGCGTCGGGGAACCAGAGGCCGTTCCCGACCAGGTACTCCCGCCGCCACAGCTGCCGCTGCACGTAGCAGGTCCAGTCATGCTGGCGCATGAACGAGCGGAAGAGGGAGAGGCCGTCCGTGACGGCGTCGGGGTAGCTCCCGGTATGGCACTCCTCGTAGAAGGCGTTCTCCTGGGCGAGCTTGTCGCTGTCAAAGACCACGCGGGAGTCGAAGAAGAGCCCGTCGAGGCCATCGCGTCGCGCGATGTCGACAAGCTCGACGAGGACGTCGGCATCGACCATGTCGTCGGAATCGAGGAAGTAGACGTAGTCTCCCGTCGCAAGCTCGAGGCCGCGGTTGCGCGCGTAGCCCTGCCCGTGATTCTCGGGAAGGTGCAGCACGCGGATGCGCGGGTCGCGCCTGGCCCACGCGTCCAGCATGGCGGGGCAGGCGTCAGGCGAGCAGTCGTCGATGCAGATGACCTCCGCGTCGGCAAGCGCCGGGACGCAGACGCTCTCGAGACAGGCATCGAGCCAGCGCTCGACCCCATAGACGGGAATGATGACGGATACCCTGTGCATCATGACTCCTCATCCTTGTAGTAGACATGCTGCCAACCAGCGGCGTCGAGCAGCCCCTCGATCTCCTCCTTGAACCTCATGGAGACGGAGACGATGACGAGGTCACCCTCGCGGGGTTCGCCCGCTTCCGAGAGCGTGATCGTCCTATGGCCCATCACGGTGTCTGGGTTGTCCTGTCGGGAGCTGACGAGCACGCCCTCGAAGGGGACATCGGCCATCTCGAGGGCCCTCATGACGCGTTTGCCGATGGTCCCCGCCCCATAGACGAAGACCCTCTTGGCCTCGCGGGCCGTGGCGACGATTCCCTCGATCATGCTCGTCAGGTAGTTGGCGACATCGACCTTCCGACTCTCGACGAAGAACTCGAAGAGCAGGCGCTCGTCATGCTCGTGGAACCAGGGGCGCAGGGCGTCCTCGCCCAAGAGGGAGAGGAAGCCGCAGAGGTAGTCGTAGATGCGGGCGGCGTTGATCTCGGCAGAGCGCAGGGTGATGCCATGGGCGCGGTCGAACTCGACCATGCCCATGTAGGCCCTGAAGTAGCTGTAGAAGCGCTTGGGGGTGGGAGGCGACGTCATGACCGAGCCCGCACGCCAGCGGTGCGCGAAGAGCTGCTCGCGTACGTAGCGCATGCGGCGGGCCGAGAGGAACGCGACATGTGAGAAGAGCTCGTCCTCGTGGGACGAGGCGTCCGGGAAGCGGATGCCCTCGGTCATCAGGAAGGAGCGCCTCCACAGCTGCCGCTGCGGAAAGCAGGCCCACTCCTTCTGCATCACGAGGGCATCGAAGAGCTCGGCACCCGTGGCGACGCCCTCCGGATAGACGCCCTCCGTAGGATGGGATGTGCCGTACTCGCGCATGAGCTCGTGATCGGAGGAGAACGCGCTCATGTCGAAGAACACGCCATCGAGCTGATCCTCGTCGGCCAGGCGGGTGCAGACGGAGAGGGTCTGCGGCTCGCAGACGTCGTCGGAGTCGAGGAAGTACACGTACTCACCCCGGGCAATGTCCAGCCCGACGTTGCGCGCGTAGCCCTGGCCGTGGTTCTCGGGCAGATGGACGGCCACCACGCGCGGGTCACGGGAGGCATAGGCGTCGATGACGGCACCGCTGCCGTCCGGCGAGCAGTCCTCCACGCAGATGACCTCGATGTCTTGCAGGGTCTGCCCCAGCAGGCACTCGATCGTCTCGCCCACGTAACCCTCGGTGCCATACACCGGGATGATGACCGATACCTTGGGCATGTCGTCACTCATGACTGCCCCCTATCTGCCTCGAATGGGAGGACGCACTCATTGCAGGACCTCCCTGACGAACTGGGCGATGTGCCCGTTGGCGATGGCGTTGAGGTGCTCGGGGACCACGCCGTACTCATGATGCTCGTCGCAGAAGTGGTGCGGGACGTCACGTGCATCCACGAAGGCGAGCTCGGGATGACGCGCGCGCAGGTACGCGTGGTAGCCGTCGAGCGTCTCGTTGGTCGCACGGATGGCCTCGGCGTGGTCGAACGGGCGCGTCCCCGCAAGCGAACCCACCCGCTCGGCGAGGTGCGCCTCGACCACCACCACGCGCGTCTGGGGTGACACGGCGCGCACCCGGGCGAGGAAGGCGTCGGCGGAGCGCTCCCACAGCTCGCGGCACTCCTCGCTTGCGCGGGGAATGCGCCGCAGCTCACAGCCGGAAAGCGAGGAGCCGCCAAAGGCGTCGGAGAGCGTGACGAAGCGACCGTCGAGCTCGCCCATGTCGTGGCGCTCCTCGACCAGGTCCCAGAAGAGCCACGAGGGGCGAAGCTCCCCCAAGGCGCGCCAGAGGTCGCGCGAGAGCTCGCGCCCGAGCATGAGCTCGCGATAGCGGTTGGGATGCGACGCCTCGCGGGCGAGGGGCTCGTCGGCGAGGGCGATGACGCTCGAGAAGTTGAAGCGGCAGCGCGGGTCCTGCAGCAGGTCGAGGTCGAGCAGGATGCGGTTGAGGTTGTAGCCTCCCAAGACGAGGTAGGGACGCTGGTGTCCCTCCCCCACCAGGCGGGTGACCACGTCGCGGTAGGCCGCGACGAGCTCGTCGAAGGCATCCGCCCCCATGCGATGGTGGTACATGGCGAGCATGTCAGAGAGCCGGTACGTGACCACGCCCGGCAGCACGTCGCCATAGCGGTCCATGAGACCGCGCGTCGCGAAGCCCCGCACGAGCTCCTCCATGGCCTCAACCCCCAGCGGCTTTGCCTGGGAACCGCCGTTGGAGGCATAGGCGGTCTCGACGAGCGAGTTCTGGCGGAAGCGGCGGTAGTGGTAGAGGGGCTCCGGCACATAGGCGAGCTTGCGCGCCAGCGCCACGACCAGGGCATACACCGCGGGGGACTCGTACGGGCAGTCGGGGAACCTGACGCCGTTGCGCTCCCACACGTCGCGCAGGGTGATGGCCTTGTAGCTGGCCGTGGGACCCAGGCGCATCTGCTCCTCGCGCGTGAAGGGCACGCCCATGCGGCCCCCGCACGACCGCCGCGTCTCGCGGCCCGTGCGACTGTCGAAGCGCCAGAGGTCGCACTCGACGCGATCCGCACCAGTGCGCGCAACCTCGGCGAGCAGCCGCTCGAGGTAGGTGGGCTCCAGCCAGTCGTCGGGGTCGACGAACGCAAGCCAGGTGCCCCGCGCGACGTCCATGCCGGCGTTGCGTGCCGACGAGACGCCGCCGTTTGGCTTGTCGACCACGCGGATGCGCGGGTCGCGGGCCTCCCACTCGCGACAGCGCGCGAGGGTGCCGTCGTTCGAGCCGTCGTTCACGAGGATGGCCTCGAAGTCCGGCATGGTCTGCGCGACGACCGTCTCCATGCACTGGTCGAGGAAGCCCTCGACGTCAAAGGCCGGCATGACGATGCTGACCAGCGGGTCGTTCGAGAACAGGCGCGCCTGCTCCCCCGTCACGGCGTCGAGCTCCGCCGGCGAGAGGCCGGCCCGCCCAAGCGCCTCGGCGGTCATGCGGTTGTCCGCGCCAATGAGGCGCCCAAAGGAGCTCGAGGGGACGACGACGTCGCAGGGAACGTCGTAGAGGCCGTGATGCCAGGCGAGGACGAGCCGATGGAGCCCGTCGATGACGTTGAGGTCCCCGTCAACCAGGAGGGGGTGCCCGCCGTCGAAGCCCCGCTCGTCGAACGACCGCGCGAGGCGGAGGAAGGACTCGAGCCGCCGCTCGGCCGTCTTGGGGGAACAGTGGAGCCCCTGCGCCTTGAGGTAGACCTCGCGGCCGAGGCCGGGCTGGTCGAGCACGAGCTCCCGGACGGCAAGCCAGAGGCTGTCCGCACCCTGCGCGCGCACGAGGTCCCGCACGGGGATGCGCCGATGGTCGACGGGCTCGCCATAGAGAAGCGGGTAGAGATGGGGATATGCCCACACCCAGCCTTCCGCACCAAGGGACGAGAGCACGTCCGCGACCTCGGGAAGCACCGCCTCGTGGACGGCGACGACGATCACGGGACCCTCGTCATCTCCCGAGATGCCCTCAGGACCAACGACCGGGACGCCATGGAACGCAGACCCGGGCGTTGGGTTGGAGACCACGCAGCGCGCGACCGTGTCCCACAGGCCATGGGCCGCGAGGGCCTCCTGGAGCATGCCTGCCACGAAGCCCGTGCCGTACACCACAGCCCCACGCTCCCGTATCATGGCAACGAGCTCGTCGGTCGAGACGTCCCTCATGCGACCACCTCCTCGGGCAGGCGGATGTCGCTCACGGGATGCGTCTTGCGCTTGTCCTCGGGGGGAAGCTCGCGCCAGTTGCCAAACTTGAAGCCGAGGTAGCCGTCAGCGTCCTCGATGCCGGGGAACTCGATCCCCTCGAAGGTGACGGGGGACGACGTCTCGTACCAGCGGCGCAGGTAGCCATAGGCGTTGTTGGGCGTGGGGAACATGAGGATGCGCACCCAGTCGCTGCGGATGCCCGACGCCTGGCGCACGAGCCTCCGATACCAGCCGCGAAGGCTCTTTTCGGGGATCTTGTCGACGAGGGCGTACACCGCGCGCATGGCGGCGCTCCTGTCGGCCACCTTGCCCACGCGTGACCAGAGGGCCTTGCGCAAGAGGAAGCAGCGGAAGTTCCACACGGCACGCCCCAGCCTCCCCTGCGGGACGGCGTCAAGGGGGAAGACGTCTATGAAGACGCCCTGCTCGTAGGGCATGTGCTCCTGGTGCTCGCGCAGGAAGGTCGTGCCGCGCATGCGGAGCTTGCCGTAGCCCCATCGATACCCCGGGGTCTCCTCGATGTCCTGGAAGTAGAAGCGCCCGTGGTCGAGGTGGGTGCGGCAGGCCTCGCGGAAGCGCTCGTACTCGGGACGGAGCAGCGCCACGTCGGCATCGTCGTCCCAGGGGATGAAGCCGCCATGGCGCACCGCGCCGAGCAGGGTGCCGGCGATGACGTCGTAGTGGATGTCGCAGGTGCGGCACACGCGGTCGACCTCACGCAGGAGCTCGAGTTCGGTGAGCTGGAGCCGGCGCAGCGTCGTGGCATCAAGCTCCACCATGGGCCACCCCCCGCTCCTCGCCCGCCCCAAAGCGGACGAAGTCGGCGCGACGGCGGTCGGCAGAGACGACCACGACGTCCCACAGCTCCTGCGTCACGTCGCCCAGCTTTCGGGCCGG
>OCTX011162753.1_pt1 | contig 12040 bp, 11 predicted proteins | sample 1539691 | NCBI WGS metagenome assembly OCTX01 (sample SAMN02144231, study PRJEB22623) | gut metagenome | biome: sheep rumen | host: Ovis aries | place: New Zealand
CGAGAAGATCCGTAAGATGGCCATAATCTATGACGGACAGGTCAAGATGGCGCATATGGCAATCTGCGCATCATATTCGGTTAACGGTGTTGCAAGGCTTCACACAGAAATCCTCAAGAAGCAGGAACTGCGTGATTTCTATGAACTTATGCCCGACAAGTTCAACAACAAGACAAACGGTATAACACAGAGAAGATTCCTGCTGCATGCCAACCCCCTTCTTGCGGACTGGGTAACTGCCCATGTGGGAGATGAATGGATTACGGATCTTACCGTTCTTCGCCATCTCAAAGTATATGCGGATGACAAAAAGGCTCAGCATGAGTTCATGAATATCAAATATCAGAATAAGGTAAGACTTGCAAAATATATTCTTGAGCATAACGGTATTGAGGTTGATCCGAGATCGATATTCGACGTTCAGGTAAAGCGTCTGCATGAGTACAAGCGCCAGCTTTTAAATATTCTGCACATCATGTACCTGTACAATGAACTTAAGGAACATCCCGATATGGATTTCGTACCGCGCACGTTCATATTCGGCGCAAAGGCGGCAGCGGGCTACAAGAATGCAAAGCTTACGATAAAACTCATCAATTCCGTTGCGGATGTCATCAATAACGACGGATCTATTGGAGGCAAGATAAAGGTTGTATTCATAGAAGACTACTGCGTATCAAATGCAGAGCTTATTGTAGCGGCAGCAGATGTTTCAGAGCAGATATCGACTGCGTCCAAGGAAGCTTCCGGAACAGGTAACATGAAATTCATGCTTAACGGAGCTGTTACGATCGGAACAATGGACGGCGCAAACGTTGAGATGTATGAAGAAGTCGGAGAAGACAATATATTCATATTCGGACTGTCATCCGATGAGGTTATAAACTACGAGCAAAACGGTGGATATGATCCGAACGAGATATTCAACAACAATGCAAACGTCCGCAAGGTTCTTATGCAGCTTGTAAACGGTACATATTGTCCCGAAGATCCGGAACTGTTCAGGGATTTGTACAATTCCCTGCTTAATACACAGTGCACCGCAAAGGCTGACACATATTTCATACTGAAGGATTTTGACTCCTATGCTGAGACTCAGAAGAAGATACAGGAAGCCTACAAGGATACCAAAAAATGGAACAAGATGGCAATTATAAATGTTGCAAGTTCCGGCAAGTTTTCATCAGACAGAACCATCCAGGAATACGTTGATGATATATGGCATCTTGATAAGGTAACAGTCAAGAAATAATGTATGAACATACCGCGTGCAAGACAACTGCAGATACAGGGTCCTGACAGAAAGATCAGTTACGGAGGTGACCAGAGGTGGTTTTCGTCAAATACGAGAGCCTTGGGAGGTTGCGGGTCCGTGGCGGGAGCTAATGTGTTGCGCTGCCTTGCAAGGTGTGACAAAGAGTTCGTTGATGCAATAAGAACATCGGGAAAGATTCCTGCACAGATAAAGGATGCATTATGCTCAGATAATCCCGGTCATGAGAACTTCTCACTTCTTATGACCGGGGTATATGAGACGATGGGATCGTTTGAGATATTTCCGCTTAATCGTATCTATGACCGCAAAGAGCGGTCATCAAAAGTTTTTACCAGGTTAAAAAGTACATTCGGCCTTACAAATGTAGGGTTTATTATAGGTATCATCCGGTTTGCCAGAAAGTTGGGTCTTGATATTACGGTAGAATACAAGGCTTGTGCTTTTATGTCCAAGGAAGAGGCAAGGGATTTCATTAAAGAGGGACTGAAAAAAAGCGGAGCAGTGGTTCTGCTTACATGCCGAAATACTCATAATGTGAGACTTTTTAAAGCAGATTCCGACCTTGAAAAGAGGCTTGCCGGGGGTTCTGATTCTGTAATAAAGAGTCATTTTACAACAATAACAGACATTGATGGCGACAGACTTCTAATCACAACATGGGGAAAACCGGGAGTTGTCGATCTTAATGAACTTGCCGGAAGCTGGCAAAGCATCAGGGCTTACGAGGCATCGCTTATGTATATTCTGCCCGGCAGCCGCAAGGAAGCAACATCGTGCATGATGGGTGCGTGGAAGTTATTTATGGCCGGAATAGGGCATTCCATAGCTCGATCGTAGATCGAGCCAGCCTGAGCGGCGCTTGAGCGGGTACGGAAATAATAAATAAGAAATTTACAAAAGGGTATAAAGATTATTAAAGAATGGTCGATAAATATTATGAAACTTGTAAAATGTTTTATTGCGAAGCCATGGATGGCATCGCGAGGGGAGCACTCCGGACAGGGAAGGAGGAGAAAACATGCGTATAGAAGCATATAATGCCGTAAGTCAGATATACTCGGCAAAGAAGCCCGGCAAGGTCAACAATGTAGCGTCTGCATACGGAAGAGACCAGGTTCAGATCTCCAGCATCGGAAAAGACATTCAGACAGCAAAGACGGCTGTTGCAAATTCATCCGATATCAGGAGCGAGATCACAGAGCCTATCAAGGCAGCTATTGCAAACGGTACTTATAATGTAAGCAATGATGATTTTGCATCAAAATTACTTGCAAAGTATGAAGAGAAGTTCGGCTTCTGATCAAATGATCTGATCGGAAGCAGGGCGGCGCTTGGCGAAGGGGATAAACAGTGGCAAGCCTTATTGAGGAACTCATTGATACACTGAACAAGGAAAACAGTGAATACGAAAAGCTTCTGGAGTTGTCCAAGCGCAAAGCGACCGTTATAGTCTCAAGAGACATAGCGGCATTGGAAAAAATCACGGATGATGAACAAATCGTTGTGACGACGATCGGAAATCTGGATAGTAAACGAGCCCAGGTAACCCGTGACATCGCGGACGTAATCAACAAGGATGTTGAGACATTAAAACTTTCTGTGCTGATTGAATTGCTTTCTAAACAGCCGAATGAGCAGCGTGCACTCTCCGAGATACACGATAAGCTGAAGATGACAGTCGAAAATGTACGAATGATAAATGAAAGCAACAGACAGCTGATAGACCAGTCACTGGAGATGGTTGAATTCGACCTGAACATGATCAGGGCCATGAGACAGGCTCCGGAAACAAATAATTACGGACGAAGTGCCGTAAGTACAGGAGAGACATTAGGATCGGTCAGAGGTTTTGATGCGAAACAGTAGTTAGGGTTACAGAACATGAGGTGATTACATGTCGTTGATGAGCGGCCTGTTTTTAGGGGCAACCGGACTTCAGACCAGTCAGAATTCGCTGCATACAACAGCGCACAACCTTTCGAATATAGAAACACCGGGTTATGTCCGTCAGCAGACGTTGCATGCGGACATGTCTTATAACACGATAAGTACGTCCCCGGCTGTTTCAAAAATGCAGATAGGCCTCGGTGTTGAATACGATATAGTAAGACAGGTCAGGGATGATTTTCTTGACAAGTCATATCGCAGAGAAACCGGAAGGTCTAATTTTTATGAAGTTTGTCAGGAAACAACCCAGGAAATAGAAACACTTCTCGGAGAATTTGACGGCGTTGCGTTTCAGGAATCAATTGCCGGTTTATGGACATCTGTTCAGGAACTCCAAAAAGATCCGTCAAGTTCAGTCACAAAAGGCTCTTTCGTCAATACCGCAGCACAGTTTTTGGAAAGGGCACAGGCGGTATATAACGGACTGACCGATTACCAGGATAATCTTAATGCAAGAGTGAAAGAGTATGTTGACAAGATCAATGATCTTGGAGATACGATTCATGTTCTAAACGAAAGAATTCATACGGAAGAATTGGGAGAACAGGAAGCAAATGACCTTAGAGACCAGAGGAATAAGGCACTTGACGAGCTTTCTGCCCTTGCAAATATATCATATTTTACTAACGCTGACGGAGCTACGGAAGTTCTTGTTGAGGGAGTATCTCTCGTTGCAAGAGACAGGGTATTCCATATGGATACCGTTGTTGATGAGGGTACGGGGTTCTACACTCCTGTATGGCCTCAGAACAAGAACGCGGAAGTGTTTATCAGAAACGAGGAGATTGCTACTGCATACAATACCGATATAGGACAGCTTAAGTCGGTAATTCTCGCGAGGGGTGACAGAAGAGCCAACTATACCGACATGGCTTACAACACCTATATGAACGGTATATATACATACTATAATCCCGATACGGCTACAGACGTGACTCAGAATCTGATCCCCACTTCTTCATCGATCGTAATGAAGGTGCAGGCACAGCTTGACCAGATGGTACATTCGCTCATGACGGAAGTCAATAATATCCTTACGGATGAGAAGAGCCTGATCGATTCCGGCGGAACTCCGACATATGAGTCGGATGAGGATCTTCCGAAAGAACTGTTTGTAAGACTCGGAACACCAAGATACGAGTATGATTCGGTTTCCGGTAAGTATAAATACGTTAAGGAAGATGATAAACCGTCTCATGCGGATATCGATAGTTTATATACTATATCAAATATGAAGATCAATCCGGATCTGCTCAAGACCCCGTCACTGCTCGGCAATGAGTTTATGACAGAAGACAGGCAGGTTGATCATGCCAAGGCAGATGCTTTGGCGGATGCTTTTACAAATAAGTTTTCCAGCATCTCACCTGAGCTTACGCAGAAGTATGATTACAGGGATTATTATGCAGCACTCGTAGGACAGGTGGCAACTGAAGGATCGGTTTACACGAGTATAGTGACAGCCCAGCAAGTGGCAACGCATCAGCTTTCGGACAGCAGAGATGCAATCATGGGAGTATCTTCCAACGAGGAACTTACCAATATGATCAAGTATCAGAATGCATACAATGCAGCGTCAAGATATATCACGGCATGTAACGACATGCTGGAGAGACTGTTGGATTCTGTTTGATAAGCGACGCTCCTTGCATTTCTAGAGACAGGAGGAACCCGATATGAGTACTTCACAATTTTTCGGACTGAATATAGGATATACAGGGCTGCAGGCTGCAAATGCAGCTCTTAATGTTACGGGTAACAATATCTCCAACGTGGAGACAAAGGGTTACACAAGGCAGGAAGCGATTCAGGCGGCTGCCGATGCACTTCGCACCAACACTTCATACGGTATGGCCGGTGCAGGTGTTGATACCAAGTCAATAGACCAGATCAGGAACGCATACTATGACCTTAAATACTGGCAGAATAATGCCAGCAAGGGAATTTACGATATCAAACAGCAGTATTATCGTCAGATAGAAGACTATTTTACCGATACAGATGATGTTCAGGGATTTAATGTCGTATACTCGGATATGTTCGATGCTCTTGATGAGGTGTATAAGAGTGCGGGAGACGATACGAAGAAGGCTGCATTTTTATCAAGATGCAAAGCTCTTACCGAGTACTTCAACAATATGCACACGTCCCTTCAGAGACTGCAGACCGATGCCAATAACGAGATCATGAACAAAGTCAATGAGATCAACTCCATCGCATCTGAGCTTGCTACTCTCAACAAGCAGATCAATACTATAGAAGTTAATCATGTCCGCGCAAATGAGTTGCGTGACAAGAGAAACCTCCTCATCGACCAGTTGTCGGAGATAGTTGACGTTAAGGTTACGGAAGTTCCCATATACACAACTGAAGGCGGATCGGAAGAATCCGGAATATACAGATATATCGTGGATATTGCAGGCGGACAGAATCTTGTAAACAGTTATGAGTACTCTACCGTTGAATGCGTTGCAAGGAGTGGGGATGAGAAAGTAAATCAGTCCGATGCTGATGGACTCTATGACATTTATCTGGGCGGACTTCCGCTTAACCTGTACGGAGGAAGCCTTGGAGGACAGCTTAAGGGACTCATTGAGGTAAGAGATGGTAATAATGGTGAGAATTTCTCGGCAAAAGGTGCTTACGTTAATACTACACCCAGTTCAGTAACAGTCAAGATAGACAAGTCAAACCCGAATCATGATTTTCTGACCGATATGAATAAGGTCACAATGAACGGTTCAGGGACTATTGTAGTCGGAAATGTAAGACTTGTATATGAGTCATGGGTTTATGATGCGGATAAAGAGGAGTATACGTTTAGTCTTGCGCCCGGGACACCCGAGAAGCCAAATGATGCATCAGGTCTTTCCGGTAAGGATGCTTTTGTCGGAGTATCTATAGATTATCAGGGAATTCCCTATTATATGGCTCAGATGAATGAGTGGGTAAGGTCCTTTTCACAGGCTATGAACAAGATAGAGAAGACTGCTCAGGATTCAAACGGTAACCTTGCCGAGGCTATGTTTACAAGCGGAAGTGATGAGAGAAAGTTTGATGATTACAATTATGAGACCGGCTACGACGGAAGCACGCATCTTGTAAACACATTAAATAACAATTACCTGCAGCTTACGGCAGGGAACTTTAATATAAACAGTGATATGCTAAAAGATGTCAACCTGTTAGGTACAACTGTTGATATTACTCAGGGACAGGATGCACAGGATATTACTCTTGAACTTATGAAGGTTAGGACCGACAAGTCCAAGATGACATACAGAGGCTGTTCTTCCGAAGAATTCCTGCAGTGCCTCACAAGTGATGTTGCACTCGGTGCATCATCTGCCAACAATTTCTACTCGAACTTCGACAAGATCAGCAAATCTATCGTTGCCCAGAGAACTTCGGTTTCGGGTGTCGATAACGATGAAGAAGCACTTAACCTTGTGAAGTTCCAGGAAGCATACAATCTGTCATCAAAGATGATACAGATCATGACGGAAATATATGACAGACTGATACTTCAAACCGGAGTATAAGGCTCTGATAATTTAGTTAAGATTTAGTCGGAAAATGTCGATAAACAATTATATACATCAGGCAAAAGGGAATTTGCCATAGCTATTTACAGTAGGCTGAAAGGGAGTTTGGCCGCCTGTAACAGTACTTGTTTTGTAAATTTTACGGAGGGTACGGTTATGATGCGAATTACCAATGGCATGATGACGTCTAACACAAAGAATAACATCAATATCAACAAACTCAACGAAGACAGGCTTAATACACAGATTGCAACGGGACAGGTCATTTCGAGACCTTCAGAGGATCCTGTTGTGGCTATCCGTGCACTTCGCTTAAATACCAATCTTTCACAGCTTACCCAGTATTACAAGAAGAATATTCCCGATGCGGAAGCATGGCTTAACGTTACTGAGACCGCGCTTAAGCAGACAAACCAGATATTTACCAATATCAAGGGAAATCTCACGACCGGTGCCAGTGACGATAATACGCCCAATGACAGGCAGAAGATACTTGAGAGCCTCAAGGGGCTGCGTGCGGAGCTTTATTCGTCAGGTAATGCTGATTACGCCGAGCGTACGGTATTTACGGGATATCGTACCGGTGAATCGCTTACATTTCTGGCAACGGACACGGATCTTAGCAGTGAGTACATGATCCATGAGACATTTGATGCCAAGGCACTTGATACGTTTAACTATATAACATCGGATCCTGGTGACGAGACAAAGGTAACACAGAATGAAATAAACAGAATCAGATTGTCATATGACAATATAATGAGTTCAGGGACACCGACGAACATCACGCTTGCGGATGGAAGCACCATACCTGTAACTATGCAGTCAATATCCGGCAAGACGCAGGCTCAGATTGACAGCATTTACACAGGTGCTCCCGACAACGGTGCTTATCTTATTCCCGAGACGGGAGAATTGATACTCGGAAAAACTGCTGCAACAAATTATGCCAATGCTGCCGCAACCGGCCGGGCGACGTTTGAATACACTAAAAATCAGTGGAATTCAGGGGATCTGCGCCCGGAACATTACTTTGCATGTACCCAGACAACAGGTACACCGCTCAAGACAACGTATTTTAACTATGATCTTATGGATGACGGAACGGGTAAGATGGTTCCCGATCCGACGAAGCCGAATTTTAAAAACCAGAATATGGAAATTGAAATCAGCTTCAACCAAAAAATAACTATTAACACACACGCAAATGAAGTGTATACTCATGATATAGGAAGAGATATTGATGATCTTCTTCGCGTAACGCAGGATGTTGTTGATGCGGAGGAGAAGTTAGCAGCTGCCGAGAAGAAGCTTGCGGCAGCATCTGATGCGGATAAAGCGACAGTACAGAAGGAAGTTGACGCCGCAAACAAGGAGTTCTCCCTTAAAAAAGCAAGAATGCAGAAGACATTCTCCGAAGGTCTCGACAGGTTTGATGCATATGCTGACAGAAACAATGTTGCAATAGCCAATATCGGAAGCATGCAGTCAAGACTTGCGATTACCAAGGAGAGAGTGGCCGACCAGCTTCAGAGCTTCAAGGAACTTGCTGATAACAATATCAATGCGGAGCTTACCGAATCATCGATAGATTTCTCAAATGCAAAACTTGCACTTGAAGCTGCACAGCTCGCAGCCGGCAAGATATCACAGCAGACACTTTTAAACTATCTGTAGTATTAATTATATTTACAAGGAGGTTAGGCATGAAGATTACTACTAAACTGTTCGGAGAAATAGAGGTTGATGATGACAAGCTCATTAAATTTCCTCAGGGCATAATAGGATTTCCTGAACTTACGGATTTTCTTCTTGTGCATGACAGTGAGTCCGAAGGGGGCATCAGATGGATGCAGTCGATACAGGAGCCTGCATTTGCAATGCCTGTTATAGATCCGCTTATCGTAATGCCGGATTATAACCCTAATATAGAGGATGATCTTCTCACACCTCTCGGAGAAGTGAATGATGATAATACTCTTGTTCTTGTAACGATCACGGTTCCTCATGAGATAGAAAACATGACGGTTAATCTCAAGGCTCCGATAATAATAAACGGAGAAAATCGCAAGGCCAACCAGATCATTACCGATGATGAGAAATATATTGTTAAGTTCCCTATATATCAGATACTTAAGGACAACATGGAAAGGGCGGGTGAATAATTATGCTGGCATTATCGAGAAAGAAAAACGAAGCCCTTGTCATTGACAATAAGATAGAAGTTACAATCCTTGAGATCAAGGGAGACCAGGTTAAGGTCGGAATAAGCGCACCCAAAGAGGTTCCTATCTATCGTAAAGAAGTATACCTTCAGATTCAGGAGGCAAATAAACAGGCTCTTGAAACCGAAGGTCTTGAGGCTCTTAAAAAAATATTTTAAAAAAGTATTAAGTTTTTATATAATTGCGCCGATATAAAGCACAAGAAACCATCTTTATCGGTTTTTTACAGTGTTTTGTTTATTGTCACATGGAGGTGATAAAAATGGCAATAGAACCAATCAATAGTGCAATGACGTTTAATGCACAGCCGGTAGCTCAGCAGATGACTGCGCCGAAGCCGGTAGAGAAGAGTGCAGAGGAATTCACGGAAGGGTCTATGCAAAATTCCGCAGCGCCGGTAGATAATGTAACATTATCAGTGAATGCGGCACAGGCCAAGGATGGCGAATCAGGGAATCAACAGGGTAATCAGCAGGAACAGCAGCCAAGTGCATCTGCGGAAGCAGTTAAGAAGGCTGTTGAAGAGATGAACAAGAAGATGATGAATTCGGTTGCTCAGTTCGGTATACATGAGGAAACGAATCATCTGACTATCAAGATTGTTGATAAAGAGACCAGAAAAGTCATCAAAGAACTTCCCCCTGAGAAAACTTTGGATATGATCGCCAAGGTTTGGGAAATGGCCGGACTCCTCGTGGATGAGAAGAGGTAAGGAGGACAGCATATGGGCAGAATACGAATAACAGGTATGAATTCCGGGCTTGATACCGATTCAATGGTAAAAGAGCTTGTTAATGCATACGAAAAACAGGGTGAAAAATATACCAAGGCTAAGACCAAGACCGAGTGGAAACAGGAAGCTTGGACAAATCTTAACAATAAGATTAAGAACTTTTTCACAAAACAGGCAAGTAACATGCGGTTTTCTTCCTCTTATTCGAAGAAGAAGACCACGGTTTCTGATTCCTCAAAGGCTTCTGTTATAGCAGGCAACAGCGCAGTCAACGGTACACAGACTCTTGAAGTAAAGGAATTGGCCAAATCTGCATATCTTACAAGCGGTGAGATTACCGTTAAGGATGAGAATGGCAAATATGTTAAAGCTTCGAGAACAACAACTCTTGCTGACCTTGGGCTTGATATCTCCGGTGAGATAAAACTCAAGATCGGAAAAGGTGCCAAGGATGCAAGCGGTAACTATACCGAATTTGTTAACCCACCAATCAGAGTCACAAAAGATACAACTCTTGCGGAACTTCAGGGTCAGATCGGAGCAGCAGGCTTCAATTCCAGTTATGATGAAGCTACGGGAAGATTCTTTATCAGCAGCAGGGAGTCCGGAGAGGCGAATGACTTCGGTTTTGTTAGCGACACGGACGCAGGCAGGAAGGTTCAGGAACTTCTCAAGCTTGGAACTGCGAACGGAGCATCTAAGATAGATGGTTCGGATGCTGAGATTAAGCTTAATGGGGCTACGTTCAAGTCAGCGACCAATAACTTCTCGATAAACGGACTGACGATAACTGCAAAGGAGAAGACAAGCGGAGCAATCTCTCTTGTAACCGATATGGATTACGATGAGATCTACGATAACGTTAAGAACTTCTTCAAAGAGTACAACAGTCTCATGAACGAGATGGATAAGCTCTATAATGCCGCTTCTTCAAAGGGTTATGAGCCGCTTACTTCCGAAGAGAAGGATGCAATGACGGATGATGAGGTAGAGAAGTGGGAGACCAAGATCAAGGATTCACTCCTTAGAGGTGATTCCGAACTGGATACTATATCATCTGCAATGCGTCAGGCTATGCTGTCCACTTTTGATATCGGCGGCAAGACATATTCGCTTTCAAGCTTCGGTATCAATACCCTTGGTTACTTTGAGGCAGCTGACAATGAAAAGAATGCTTACCATATAGACGGAGATAAGGATGATTCATCTACGTCAGGTAATGATGACAAGCTTCGTGCAATGATTGCGTCCAACCCGACAGCAACAGCAAGCTTTTTCCAGCAACTGTCCAGTAAGCTGTATGATGCAATGAATAAGATTCAGTCAAGATCTGACAGTTATACATCATTTGGTAACTTCTTCTCCGATAAAAAGCTTCAGAATGATTATGTGGAGAAAGATAAACAGGTCACAAAGTGGGAGAAATATGTAGCCGACCAGGAAGAGAAGTATTACAAACAGTTTACCGCAATGGAATCGGCAATGTCTTCACTTAATTCACAGCAGTCATACATCTCTCAATTGTTTGCCGGATGATAGAGAAATAGTGTATAATATAAGTAATATTTGTCAGCGCATCCCTTATGGATGTGCTGACAGTTTGTAAGAGTTGGCATCATAAAATCACGGATATTTCAACAAGGAGGTTACCCTCATGGCAGTCATGACCGGCAATCCGTATGCGCAGTACAATCAGAGCAAGATCCTTACAGCATCTCCTGCAGAACTGACACTCATGCTCTATGAGGGAGCGATAAAGTTCTGTAATATTGCTATAATGGGAATTGAGCAGGGAGATTTAACAAAGGCTCACAACAATATCATGAAGGTTCAGAAGATCATAGAGGAGTTCCAGATCACATTGAACTTCAAGTATGAGATCGCCAATGATTTTAATAATGTATACAATTATCTCATGAAGAGACTTCGTGAAGCCAATATGACCAAGGATAAAGAGATTCTTGAGGAAGTGGATGAACATCTTCACACTATGCGTGATACATGGAAAGAGGTAATGCGGCTGAACCACAAGGCATGATCGTGATTCTGATGACAGATCGTGTATGAGGACATATATATGCCAGTTGATGATTATATCCAGATAATGATAGAGAGTCTTACCAAGAAGTCAGAACTTCTTGACCGTATCATACGCAACAATGAAGAACAACACGAATGTGTTTCCGGCAAGAGCTATGAAGAGATTAACTGGGATTCCTTTAACCTTATAGTTGCCCAGAAGCAGGCTTCCATTGATCGTATAGTCAAGATGGATGAGGGATTCCAGAGCTTGTATGACAGGGTAAAGGAACAG
>OCTX011929719.1_pt1 | contig 12036 bp, 1 predicted proteins | sample 1539691 | NCBI WGS metagenome assembly OCTX01 (sample SAMN02144231, study PRJEB22623) | gut metagenome | biome: sheep rumen | host: Ovis aries | place: New Zealand
CCATGGAATTAATGTATAAAATAAATTAATAATTAAATAATTTATTTTCACAAGATTATTTAAATATACAAGTAAAATTAATTAATCTAAAACAAAAGTTTTATATTTTTAAAAAAATGAAGAAAAAAATGTTAACTATAATATTGCTCTACAATATTGTTTTTTCTTTAAAAATTCCACCTGATGAATTTAAAGTTTTGGATAATCCATATCGTAATGACATTGATTTTACAACAGAAAAAGATCATCATATTATAACTGCTATTGCTGCTAAAGAATATATTGACTATTATAAAGGTATTTTTTACAAAGATTTTATGTATTGTAATTGGAGTACATATTGTGGTTTGCATCCAACAACAGGTCCTAATGATATAAAAACTTATCCTGATTATAATGAAATTTTAAATATTAATGATACTAATTTAAAAAAATTGCATAAATATGGTTGTACTGGAAGTAATCCTTTGAATATAGCCTTTGATTATAGAAGAGAATCAGAAGATTCAAGGATTTCGGTAGCCATGAGACTTACAAACTTAGACCCTGAAAATGAAGTAGAATTCCAAGTTGGATTATGCTCTAAATTTGAGGCAGGATATGGTGAGACTTGCATGGAAGTAATAGAATTTGATAAATATACTGTAGAAAAAAATAGTTTTATAGTAGTCAAAGTTCAACTTGGAAAAGATGGGTTTTATAAACAAACAGAAAATTTTGAAATTTTTCATCAACAAAAATTTGATTGGACAACTCATTTAAGACTGTTTATTTTGGATGAAGAAAAAAAACTTACTTTAAATAGTTATATTATATCTGTAGATTTGTTTAAATATGTTTTATCTCTAGAGGGTCATGCTCATAATTATTGCACAAACCATGGATGTCTTGGTGGACAATATTGTGTTGGTTATACTTCTACTGCTCCTATTTATTATCGATGTAGAAGTGAAAGTTGCAACACTTATAGATATTTTACTGAGTGCTCTTTATTTGGTTGCATTCCTGGAAGTTTTTGTGACGATAGTTATACTTGTATAGAATGTGATTATCAATGCAGAACCTGTTTTAGTAAGGGTTATATGGATTGCAAAAGTTGTTATAGTATTGCAGAATATCCTCAATGGGATTATTATCATCAATTTAAAAAAGGAACCCAATGCTCATTTGAATTTTATCCACTCAATAAAATAGAATCCTATAATATAGATGTTCCTATCCCTTTATCATATAGAGTCACCATGGAATTTTGGATGTTTATTCATGATCCGACTTATTTAACTAATAAAGATCTTCGTTCTTCATTATCATCTTTTATTTTAAAAGACTTTTTTACTTTTTCTTTACGTCAAAATACAGCTGATTATAATTCAGTTAATTTGATTATAACTCCATTTGAATTTTTTTACCCTTTCAAAAAGAGTTATACTACTGCTGATGATTTTTTAAAAGATTATTTAGTGACATATCCTGCGCTAAAATATTTGGATATTAATGTTAAAGAAGTTACCTCAAAATGGGTATATATAAGGGCTGGAATTTCTTACACTCATAAAAAAATGTTTATTAATGAAAATGAAGAAGAATTTGACTCCATACCTATGTATTACCAAAATGAAACAGTAACTTTTAAATATCCTTTGAGAAAGTTTTATAGAAGATATGATAAAACATATTTAAGAGTTCAAGGATTTGAATATATAAATACAGATGTTTATGTAAGAAATTTGAATTTTTATAGTGATTATATGTTCAATCATGTAAATTATCCAAATTATTTTAATATGCACTTAATTAAAGAAAATAATGGGAGCATTTTAACATATCCTCAATTATTGTTCAGTATACCTTATACTAAGATTAAGGTTGATCCAACAAAATTATTTGTTTATTACCATTTATATGATTCAAGTGGACAATATACCGACTATAATAAAAATCCAAATCAAATTATTGTAACTGAAATTAAAAGTAAATTGATTAGAGATTATTTAGCTCCAAGTAAAAATTTTTATAGACTTAACTTTTTGGATTTTAAAAATTTGGAATTTAGTACGACAGATTTACATAGTCAAAGTATGGAAATTGAATGCCCATTATCTGAACATAAAAAATATTGTTTTGATGATAGCACTTCATATATTTGCGAAAATGGATATGATTTAATAACTAATCACTATATTAGTTATGAGGATGTTGAAATTTTTGAAACTGATGGTAGTAGTAGTCAAATAACAGTAGAAAAGCCAATAACAGATACTCAATGTGTAACTAATTGCACTCTAATAGATGAAGAAAATAAAGAGCATGTTTTAATGAGATTACCTAATATAAAGGTAGATCAATCTGATAGTTCCCAAATTAAAAAGATTTCTCATGACTTATGTACTTATGAATGTAATCCAGACATAGTTGAAAGTTGTCCTTCTGAACATGGAAGAGATATTAAAGATTTTAAATGTCAAAATTCATCTTATTCATATTTTTACCAATGTTTAGATTATGAAAAATATCCTCCGAAAGAAAGCGGATTGCAATTTAGTGGAACTTTAAATACAAAGTCTATTTATTTCCCCTTAAATAAAGATCTTTATTGCTTTTATATTGAAATATGGTTTCACACTGACTTATTAACTCAAGAAGAACCACCTCTTTATACTAAATATTTTTTTATGACCAATAATCATCATATTTATTACGATGTTTTAAAGCAACAATTTATATTAAAAGTATTTAATGAAGCTAATACTCCTTCAACATTCAATTTAGGACAAAAAATATATTATTTCGGTTGGAATCATTTGATATTATATACTAGAGAGCAATTTGTTAAAGATACTATTTATACTACATTTACTGTTTCTTTAGCAAATAATTTAATTGATATTGGAACTATATCAGGAAGAAGTACAGCAAATAAAATATGCTTTTGCAATAAGGATAACAATTGTTGTGATCGTGTTTCAAAAGTTCTTTGGTTTGATCTTTATTATAGAGAAATTAAAGTATGGGATGCTAAATATACTAATTATTATACAATGAATGATTATGATAAGTATAGTTATATAATTCCTGGAGGTTTATTACAAATGTATAATTTAACTTCTGAATCACTTGAATACAACAAAATAATAGATTTAAGGCATCCTGATGATCCAAGTTACAATGCTTATTTTCCTTTTGATGATCCAATTATTAATCCAGATGGAGATATGAATTATAATATTGCATGGAATTTTAATTGGAATGACTTAAATTATCCAGAATATATTATCTCTACCAAACTTAGAAGTGATTTAACTAGGGTAGAAATATTCGAAAAGGGGAAATGTTATGAAGGATGTCTTAAATGCTTTGGATTAAATAAGTTTGCTTGCTATTCATGTCAGCCAGGATATGCTTTGAATGGTGCAACATGTACTAGAACATCAGATGATCTTAGTTATTATTATTATGTAAATCCTCTTAAACAAGAAGAAGGTTTAGATCCCAATGCAGAATTAGAATTAGATTTTCAATCATTAAATTTAGATTCATATTCTACAATAACCTTATTTTTTTATATTAAGATTTATGGTTTCACCCAAGATCAAATTGACAGATATGAGAACAACAATGAAAATTTATTTAAATTAATTACTTTATCTGAGCCTGATCAATTTATATTGTATTATGACATATCATCTGATAGTGTTTTATTGATGCTAAATGGAAAATTACAATATAAATATACTGGAGTTTTGACAAATTTTGGTAGTTGGATGCCTATATCTATATCAGCTTTTCGTTCTGATGACCTTAATTTTAGAAAAGATTTTGTTAGTATGACATTCAATAATGTGCTATTGCCTTATTTAGGTTTTGAAACTAATAATGACTTATTTGAACATTTCCCTTTTAAAACTTTTAAAATATCAAAATATTTAATTGCTCATTTTGGAGAAATTACCTTGTATGATTTATTTATAATAAATGCTTATGGGTATGCTCAGCATAAATATTTAAAAAATGGAAAATTTGCTCCTACAAGTAGTATTTCTAGAAATAACATAATAATTAAAACTTTTCAAATGTATTATATTGATAATGCAAAAGCCGAGCAACCAAATGAAGATATAACTAAATTATCTGATACTATAAATGTAAATAATTTAATAAATGGTGATTTAAGTACAGATACTGAAACTGAGAATATTGAAAATAAGAAAAAAAGATGTGTTTTACCAGAAGAGATTATCGATAGAACTTTAATTTCAAGAATAGTTTGTAAAGAAGATTATTTATCTTATCTAGACCAAAAATGTAGTGATGAAGAATTAGTAGATTTCACAACTCCAAATTTACCCCCAGCTTGTGTTATTTCCGCATCTAAATGTGAAAATATTGTGCAAGTGGTCAAAAACATGGCCAGTAATTGTGACTATTTATCTGCAACTTGTGATACAAAATCAACGAATTCAATAAATAATTTAATATATACATATACTCCGCGTAATGGGCAAGGAGATTATATAGTTTGCGGAAATGCGCATGGTTTAGATTTGGCAAGATTTGAGCCAGCTGTAATTCCTCATATTACTTCTCCAACTGAACAATTTAAGATGGAATTTTGGTTTTTATCTCAAAGTTATGTTGGAAATCATTTTAACTCAATAACAATTGAATGGAAAGACCATATAAAGATAGAAGTATTTTATAATTCAGCTGAAAATAGATATGGAGCAAGATGTATTCCAAATAATGATGAGGCAAATAAAATGGAATTTGAATATGAAGAAGTTAATCATGATCAAAATAGATGGAGATATATTGTTTGTGGAGTTGATGCAACTTCCAATAAAGCATATATGACTAATTTAATGGTAGAAAATAGAGTAGAAACTAGCTTTAATCCAAGTGCACCATTAACTGAAGATTTCACAACTATGACTGTATCTGAGAATTCACAAACAAATTATGGGGTAACATACCTAAAAGAATTAAGGTTATGGAATTGTTATGATTGTGCCTCAGATAGAGCCTTTGTTACATTCTCAAGGGATGATCCATTCTTTGGAAATGTTGTAAATTATTTTAAATTCGAATCTTCTTCAGGATTTTTACAGGATTATCATATGGGGTATCCTGATCCTGATGCTAAGGTTCAATTTATTACTAAAACTGATTTTAATGGATATGGTTTATTACAACCAATACCTGATACACCTAATTGCAATGAGGGAGGACAAATGTATTATTCAATTAAAATGGGAGAAGGATGCGATACTATGTTTAATTTCAATATATTTAAACAAGATGTAGTCTTTGAAGATATCCCTGCCTCAAGAGGAAATAGTTATACTATGGAATTTTGGTTTTATGTCGAATCTGCAGAAAATTTTACAGAAGGTATGAATTTAATATATATAGATCATATGACTATTTCTGCTCATGCACATACCACAGAAGATACTGATCTAGATGTGTATTGTTTTCCTCAAGCATTTAGAGATCATTTAGATGATGTTTTTGGTGACAATATGAAAAAAAGATATGAAGAAGCAGAAAATAAAGCAGGATTTACATTTGTAAATGGTTATAGTAAATGGAATTATGTTAGATGTGCTTATAGTTATGATTTATTAAAATATTATATTAATGATGAGGCACCAAAAAATATTGACCCAGAAATTTATTTTAACAGTCTTAAAAATGATAAACCTTTTAAAATGTTTATGAATAATTTAGTTAAATTTAAAATGAATTTTTCAAGAGATAATTATGTTCGTATTATTATTCAAACAATAAATATATATAGGGATTATATCCCCCAAACAATTGTAACTAAATATACTAAAATGGATCAATATATAACTAAATCATTTGAAAATCCTTATGATCTAATACTATTTTCAGTCAATTTTGCAGAGAATTATGATATTATTACTGATAAATTAAAATACTATGTAACAGATTATGAAATTAATCCAGAAAAAAGTAATTTAGACCATTTCCTTGGAGATATAGATTCTAAAAGTTATAAAACTTATCCTCTTTATGACCCTTTTAAATTATGTAATTATGGGCAAGTTTATGATGAAGAAAGATCATTTTGTAGATCAATCATGCAACCAAATAATTGCGATAAAGTTAAAACATTTTGCATAGATACTTTAAAATTCTTCTGGTGTCCAAAGGGCCAGTATTTGGATGTTAATGCTCTTACATGCAGTAAGGATTGCCCTGTAGGATTTACCAGGCCTCCTGATGGTAGAAATGGGTATGGAATGTGCTATATTAACGCGGCTGATAAGCATTATAGCAATTATCCTTATAAAAATGCAGATCTAAAACAAGGAGTATATGAAACTAAATTTAAATGTGAAGATGGATTTGTTTTAGTAAATTATAATTGTATTCCTGTTGAAAAAGTGGCATCAAGTGGACTCTATTTTAATTCAAAATATAAATTTAGTAATTTAATAGCAAGTTATAATAAATTAGATGTTCCTATTACTAATTATTATGTAGATTTTTGGTTTTTATTTGATTTATCAGAAGAATATAGATTTAATATACCTAATGATAATCAAAGATATACAATTTTCATTGCATATCCACATTTTTTGACTAGATTTAAAGATAAAATTCAATATAATAATGGATATGTTCTATTAGAATATTATGATGTTATTAATGTTGCAGATATAAAATATAAGTGGAATCATGTAGTTTTAGAAAACTATCAAGTTGATGGAAAAACTGCAGCAGATACATTTAAATATATAAATATATATTGGAATAATGACTATAGTACTCCGGTATTTTCTCTAAAAGTAAATAATGTAAATAATTATGCTTTAGCTCAAATTGCTTTCTGTCATGAAATGAATGATAAATATTCAATATGTAATTTAGGTTTGAATGCTGTTACTTATAAAGTATTTAAGCCATATTGGGATGATGTATATTATAAAGATATTAAAGTATGGAATAGAAATGCCACTGCAATTTCATCAATAAACTCCTATGGTTCCCCATTAAACAATGAAGTAACAATGAATATAATAACATATCATCCATTAACAATAGACACAATAAAACCTGGACTTGTCAAATCTCTGGTCACTTTTATGGGTAAAGAAGTTGATTTTATTTCAAAATTTAATACAGAAGTTGTTTATGATAGTTCCCAGCAATTAAATTGGGTAACTGGATTCGATATAACTTTGCCTGATAAATATATTAATAGTATAGATGTTTCTGCTTATACCGATAAAGTAAATACACCTCATTTCAGTAGAACTGATACTACTTTCGATGCAAGACAATGTGAAGGAAATTGCTTACAATGTTTCAGTGGCTCAGAAGAAGATTGTATTTCTTGTAAAACTCCTTACTTAATATCAGGAACAAAATGCACTTCTGTTACTGGATTTTATTTTAAAATACCGACAGAAAACAAAAGTGCATATAATAAAGTAGAATTAAATCAAGATTTATCAAGTTTTAAAGAAATTACTATAACCTTTAATATGAAATTTTTAGGTAGTATTGAGCAAAGAATGGGAATTGTACCTATATTATATTTTTATGATGATAAAAGTTATTTAGGTTGGGATATTGAAAAACAAACTTATATAATTAGTATCTTTGATGGTACAACTTCAAAAAATATCTATTCTTATAATAATAGTCGTTTATTTATAGGGAAATGGTCATTATTTTCTATTTCTTTATATATTTCAGATTATCAATCTAAATTCCCAAATATGATACAATTTATGATTGATGAAAATATAATTGAGCCAATAATAGATTTATACGAAATACATAAAACAATGATAAGATTTAATAAAATTTCAATAAATAACCAAATGAGTGCTGTATTTTATGATTTAAGAATATATAATAAGTTTTTTATTGGAGCATATGGATTAGGCCAAGATAGGTATAGTTCAACCTATGGTTCAACTTTATTAATAAAAAGATTTGAATTTAAATCAACTTCAAGTTCAAGTAATGACTGTATTAATTATGCTGAGACAAATATAGCACTTCAATCAGAAATTAAATGTATTGGAGATAATAATCCATATGATGACCCAACTTTATCTTGTGAACAGGAAGAATTTAAAATAGTTGATGCTTTAAATAGTATAGTTGAGTGCAATACATGTGATTCATACTGTGAATTGCATTATTGCACATATAATACAACTAAAAATTGCACATGTACCAACGATGGTCCAACTTATTGGTTAAGATATGATTTTGGAGAAGAAAAACAAAAATTTTATTGTGAAAAATTAGACTCAATTAATCTAAATGAATATAATGATATTGTTATAAATGACATAGGTGTCGGAACAGAAACAGGATATATGGTCGAACTATGGTTTTATGTTGAGAGCTATATAGATAATTCTAATTTCCAGGGGGTATCAATAACATGGGAACATTTTATTAAAATTAACATTAATTTATACCAAAAAGATGGTATTAAAATTGATTGTTATCCTTATTCAGATAACACTGCCAAATATATAACTGATAAAGCAGATAAGATTAAGACTTGGATATTTTATAGATGTTTAGTTGATAAAGAAAAGAAAAAAGTTAGTAGTAAAAGAAGCAGTATGGATATTAGCAATGTGAATTTATATTCTGACATAGATACTACCACAACTTTAACAATTAAAGATAATTCAGTATATCCATATGGAGTTTTCTTATTGAGGGAATTAAGAATATATAATGCAAAAACAACTATTCTTACAGATAATTCTCATTTAAATCTAGATATAAGTTTATATATATCTTTAATTAATTACTTTAAAGGCAATTTCACAGATGTAGATTCTCAAAGAGATAATTTATATGATACAGTTACAAAGATATCTCATCCTTTAACTAGAAAATTCTCAAATTATCCTTATTCTTATGTATCATCAGGTTATTCAGAACTTATTTTATGTGAAGAAGGCTATGAATACAAAAAAAATCCAGAAGGAATTTATCAATGCTTAGAAGTAGATCAAGATGACTTGCTTAACAAATTACTTTTGGATGACACTGTCTTCACCCCAGCAGATTTAGACTCTAAAATTGAAAATATTTATAACATGGCTGTGACTGATATTGTTAATACAGTAACCAATGACACTACTTCTGTGTTCCAAGTTGATGATAATGGTTTAATTTCAATACAAGATCCAGTTATATCTGATAATTATTGTTCACAAAAAGGAATGATTCAAATTGTTCATACAACAATGGCTTGTTATTGCATGGGAGATTCAGTCGGAAAATATTGCCATTTAAAATCTGAAGATTATACAACATTAGAAAATATGTATGAAGTATATTTCAATAAAGCAACAAAAACATATAAAGATCATATTTATCCAATTTTAAACCAAGGAACTGAAGAAGAAAAAACATTTTTAAAATCATTAAATAACTTAATAGAAGGTAATCAATTGTTCACTAAAGATACTTCTTTTATTACTGAGTTTACAACTTGGTTACATAACAATGTTATTTTTAAAATAGATCATTGTGATTTAGAATATATTAAATTAGTTGATAAAATATTTACAACCATAATCTTTTTGACAAATACTTACAAAGCGGGTCTAATGAGTAATAATAAAGGAACAAAAAGAGATGCAAATTTAAGTTATGGTCAAGAAGAAGAAATAGATACAAATGCTGTTTTAATTAAGAAGCAATTAGAATATTTAACATCTTTGTGCTTTAGAGATACCGTAGATGGCTTATGGTCATATTATAGCGATAACATCCATGTTGACTTATTTAGAATTCCAAAAAATGGAAATAAAAACATCGACTCAATAATGAAGTCTCTTAAAAGTGATAAATATGAGCCTTATTTCCAATTTGATGGGTGTATAGACTCTGCTAAATCAATAGATGGAAGCCAATTCTTAAATGTGCAATATATTACTTGGATATATAGTCCTTATTATCACTCTAATACATTAAATCATAATTATACTTCGAATTATATTGAAGTTAAATTATATTCTGATAGTATAAATGAAATTAGAATTGACGAATGCAAAGATAAGAAAAATGTTACTTTTTATTTGACTCTTACTAATCCGGTTTTAATTGATATTATCAATAATAATAGAATTCATTTTAAAGAAGGAAATATGTTTAAATCTGATGATAGAATATTCACTGAACCACATTATATATTCGATGATGGCACTGTTTCTTTTATGACTTTGGAAGAAAGGATGGAAAAATATTATTTTGAATATTTATTGATCTTTAAATCTATGGATGAAAGAAAAAGAGAATTAATCGAAGAAAATGTAGAATATAAAAATTTGGAAGATAATTCATATTTTAAATGCACTTCATCACATTTAAGTGAATTTTTATTAACTTATGAATATAATCCAAAGCCAGATAAAATTTTAGGAAGATTCTACTTTTTGAGGCACTTTAAATTATATATAAATTCAAAAAATTTAAATGGAAATTATGGTTTTTATGCTACAATACTTATTTTAGCTTTATACTTCATTAATTTTGGAATAGTTAAATTATGTCTTTGTGTAAGAAAAAAGAAATTAGGAAATAAGAACTTTTTATTAATAGAAGACTTTTTGGTAGATTATGTATATCCTTATGGAAATATTGAAGGAGATTTCTTTGTAAACAAAGAAAATTTGAATAAAATTTATAACAACAATCTAAAATTTAAAAAGGAAAAAATGGAAAAACCAAAAGAAAAAAATAAAAAAGATTTATTAAAACTAAAAGAAAAAATGTCAAATGGTAAAAAAGAAAAAGATGAAGTCAATGATGTAAGAAATAGGAGGAAAAATGCTTATTTAAATGATAATAATTTAATGAATTATGGAGATGTGAAAAATAAAAAATTATATGAGCAGTATTATAAAGAAATTAATGAAGAAGGATATAATGAAGATTATGAAGAAGTTGAAAAAGAAGATAAGGCTAATGAGACAAGAGAAGGTAAAACTAAAAATAAAGGCATAAAAAATGATGAAGACCTTGTAGGAGCTTCATCTGAAGAGGAATTCCAAGTAAGAAATGCAAAAGATAAAAAAAGTAATAAGAAAAAAGGTAATGTAAAGATAAAAAATAATTTTATGACTGAAGATGATAAATTCAGTTATGAAGATAATGAAGAAGAATTCAGAGAAGTAAATGAATACAACAAAAAAAATAAAGTTAAAATTGACCAATTAATTCATAGTTTGCAAATATCAAATGAAAATTTAAGAATAAGAATTCTAAGCAAAATGAAAGTTAATTGTTGCGAATTCTTTTGTACTAATTTAAAAAATAGACTTATTTTTATAAATACATTTAGAGGTAATTATACATACTCTGCTTCGATAAAAGCTCTATGCTTTCCTTTATATTTATTAATTTTACTATTTGTAAATACTTTTGTTTTTATATGTTTAAAAGATGAATCAGAATATATGGCCTATATCCAAAGTAATAAAATTGACTTTATTTGGAGGTGTTTATTGCCTGTGGTGCTCGTGAACATATACTTTTTTTTAACAAGATATTTTTATAATATGGACAATGGCAAAGTCAGATATTTACTATATGAATTTAAAACAAGTAAAAAATCATTTGATAAGCATTATTTTGCATATTTAAAAAAAATAAGAAATATGATGATAGTTGAAACTGTATTTTTCTTTATTATGGCTGTTCTTACATATATTTTCATTTTTGGTTTATTTGCTGTTTATCCACCTCAAGGAAAAACTATGTTTGTAAGTTTAATAGTTGGAGTTGTTATTGATTTAGTATTAAGCTTCTTTATTGAATTTTTTATTGCTATACTGTTTCTTTGTAGGAAAAATCATGTTATAGTTATCTTATTAGATTATTTGAATAGATTAATAAGCTATAAAATGCTTTCTCCATAAAGATTAAATTAATTTAATTATTTTATATATTATTAAATATGAATATTTGAATTAATACAATAATTTTATTTTTAATTAAAAATAAATTACTTAAATATTATTT
>OCTX012241260.1_pt1 | contig 12034 bp, 7 predicted proteins | sample 1539691 | NCBI WGS metagenome assembly OCTX01 (sample SAMN02144231, study PRJEB22623) | gut metagenome | biome: sheep rumen | host: Ovis aries | place: New Zealand
TGCATTTTTGATATCTTCATCAAGCTGTGATGTATACTGATTCGCTAAAATTAGAGATAATTTATATTTTCTAGCTTCTGATAAAATTGTAGCAAATGATTTAGTAGCAAAATTCTGAAATTCATCGATATATAGATAGAAAGGACGACGTTTGCTTGCAGCAATATCAGCTCTCGACATCGCATCAATCTGAATCTTCGTCACGAGTAAAGATCCAATCATGTTTGCATTATCTTCTCAGATTTTACCTTTTGATAGATTTACCAAAATAATTTTTCATTCGTCCATCGCTTTCCTCATGCTAAGTTTTGAACGAGGCTGTCCAAAAACATTTCTTACCAAACGAGAAGATAGAAATTGTCAAACTTTATTCGTTATTGGAGCGATAGCTTCTTCTCTTTGTCTATCTTGCCATTTGTTAAATTCAGAATTCCAGAATTTTAGTAAAACTGCATCATGTACGTGTGAGATTACTTCTTCACGGAAATCTTTGTCGGTGAGTACACGTAGAATATGCATCAATGTGGCATTTGGATATTCAATTACAGAAAGTACCACATTACGCAAAATATATTCTAGTCTAGGTCACCACGAATTATCAAACAATTTCTGGAAAGTAGAAACTACTCATGATGCGATTCTATTTTTTTCATCTTCATTGTCTGCTTGCAAAAGATTGAATCAGATTGGATATTCAGTATCAGATAGGTCAAAAAGAATTACATCATTTATCCTATTAGAAGGAATAGATTCGATGATTGTATCTACAAGTTCCCCATGTGGATCCAGCAAGCATAATCCATTTCAAGCATTCATATCAGAAATAATCATATTTGAAATGATTGTTGATTTTCAGGTTCAAGTTTTTCAAACAATGTATATATGGCGAAACTTATCTTCTTCTTTAATGCCAAAGCGGATTTTATCTCACCTATAATCAGTATCTCACAACAAGGTTAATTTGTTTTTATCTGGATATGTTTCCATAGCCGGTATATTTGTAGGATACGGTAATTTACGGTATAAAGTATAATCTAATCATTTTACGAAGTTTACTTTTGTTGGGATGTGAAAAAAATTTACAACTTCAGAAAAACGACAATAGTGCCAAATCCTTCTTTCTTTAAATTCACATGATCATTTATTTACAAGTGGAGATAACACAGATATTAAGTTTCACTGGACAGCATCTGCCGTTGCTCAGTTGTCTGTAAGTAAAGAATATGATAAAGAAAAGAAGATCTGATTTTCTTTTTCGTCTTTTTTCTCTTCAGATTTTTCATCTTTTTTTCATCCAGTTGGCGCTCGTGCTCGTTTTACCACTTTTGCAAAAGTGTCCCAAGCCTGTTTCCAGGCAGACTCTTCCAATTTAAATGTATAATCAAAGAACAAAGTTAACGTAGAATTGCTTGGAACATTTTGAAATAGTGAAAGTAAGTCGTTCATGGGGTCCAAATAACTTCATTCTTTTTTGAAATCTAAAACATCTTTAAAACGAGCATCATTATCGATGCTCACCCATTGACGTTTCTTAGAAATTTTTGGATATTCCGTCTCCACCAAATCGGATGTTGGATATGAACTATAGAAAGTATTACAAAAATAGGCCTTAAATTTTATGGGCATCTTTACATAGAATTTAATTCACTGACTATTCCCGCTGATTAAAAATGAAATCATTTTAGATCTCAAAGAAATCAGATTTTCTACAATTTTTTGCCGATGTTCAACGGTTCTTTCATTATCCTTGAATGGTTTAATTTGGAAAGTGATTGTCGTTGGTGCTTTTGCTGGTGTGGCTGATACAGCCTTTTCTACCTGTTCTGTCATTAGTTTTTGTGTTTGTCGTAAGTAAAAACCTTACATTGATTTTAGTATAGACATTTTTCGGAAAAATGCAAATATAATATTAGCAATAAGGCCGACTTTTATCGGCTACTTCAACCTCATCATCATCAACCTCATCAACTTGAAAAGCTGCTTCAACCAGAGTCAAAAGAAGATCAACTACTAAATCAACTATCCGAACTATAATTACTTCAGTTAATGGATTCGCTATATTCATGAAAAGAGTCAGAAATGCTGTTCATTGCACTCGTAAGCGTTGTCAAATTTCAATCATACCAATCAAAATTATATCAAATTTCTTGATATATAGGAGTCGTAGCTTTTATTAATCTTGTTTCTAATCACAAAGCCACAGCATAAGGTAATACTTTATTTATATAATCAGGATCTTCTTCTATGAATTTTCTAAGTTGTGGTTCCTCGCACGATTCAATAAATTTTTTATATCAATATATCTCAGATAACTTTTCTTTTCATTTATTTGTAATGCTCAGTTTTTCATAGTTTCATAATTTAGAAAATGACTTAAAAATATAGATTATTGAAATAGAAAAAATAAGAGCCATTAGAATTCAACATAATATTCAAGTAAAGGCATTACTTCGAATTAAATTATCTATATTTCAATACTGGTTAATTATGGATCAATTTATAAGCAGCCTAAACAAATTAATAATAGTATTTAAATTATTATACAAAAACATGGTTACCATGATTGGTAAAAATGGGAAGAGGGGGATTGATACAAAAATTAAAAATCAGGCAACGGTTGTTCATAAAATATTTTTTTTAACCAAATCTTCATTTTTACAATGTTCTAATAATTTCTTGTTTATTTCAATAAGATTCTTTGAAAATTTGTGGTTAGGAAGAGTTGTTTCAGAGAGTCAATCAAACAAATAGTGTCGACAAAGTAACTCATAAGTTGGGCATTTATTATCTTGTTGTCATAATCCACGAAAGTTACTTCATTCTGTTATTTTTATATTGTTTGAATGAAAAAATAAAGAACATTCCCTTTCATGCTTTATTGTTATTCTTCCTTCGCAAGCCCATTTACATATTAGACTTGATATACAAGATGGGGTAATTTTGTTGTTGTATAGAAGGGAAACCTCACTGGGAGATATTCACTTAGGTGGATCATATTGGATGATAAAAGGAACATTCTTCTTATAATATTTATCCAATAAATATAATAATATTCAAAATAAGAATACAAATAGCATAATAACATCTTTTTTGAATTGTTTCATGGAAGATTGTTTGTTTTCATTATATTGTTCAGCCTGTACTTTGTTGATATCAATAATTAATCCAGCTTGTCTATCGTGATCGAACTGAAAAAAATCATTAGGAAACTTTATTGTTAAAGTAATTCAATGATAAGCTCATAATCATTTATCATAAGTAATAATAATTCTATCTCGACTACTCCAATCTACAGTTCATTCAAATCAATCAATAGTTTTAGAGTTTCAGTCAGTAGTAATCAAAAAATCATCTTTAGTAAATCAAGTATAGGTTTTAGGTAAGATTAATTCTGCTCTGATTTTATTTATATCAGTATCAAATTGATAGCCAACTAAATTCCAGTAAAGTTCAGCATATCACATTCAAGAAAAATTTCTAATTAATCCGTAAGTGGAATATGAAATAGGATAACTTTGTTCTCAAATCACAGTTCTATCGGCATCTCAAATTTTGATTTCAATATTTCAGTTATTCTTATTTGTTGTAAAATTTTTTCACTGTACATTAATATTCGATACTTCAATATGAAAGTCTTTTCATTCAACAGAATAATTCAAAGGAATATCTCTAATAATTCAGTGTTTACTTACAAAGAAATTTGCCGTAAAGTTCTCCTCTACATCAATAGTTCCATCGTTTAAAATATTTGCAGTAATATCCAAATTTGAGTATTCATACTCTTTTGCTTGAGTGAAATTTCCAGCAAAGAATATAGTACATAACAATGATAGAATGAATAATCAGATTTTTTTCATTTTTGAGTTTATTATAATAATAATCAAATTAATTATACCCAAAATTCTAGTAAAATCAAAAATCAGGTCAGATTTTTATAACGTTTTTCTTTTGATTTTTGTTTTTTTATTCATAATACTACAATTAACTTTACTATTCATATGATTAATTATGGTACTAATATATATACTTTCAATATTATCATTAAGTTCTCTGTTTATAGAAAAAACTCAACCGATACAGATTAACCAAGTAGAAGAAAAAAATATGATTAATGTAAAAACTATAAAACCTCAAAAAACACAGTCTTCAGATAAAAATGATTTATTAGTAGAAGAGAGTAACCTACAAAACATAGGTACAGAAAATTCTGGCTCTCAAAATGATGAATATGAGGAAATAATCTTTCAAGACAATTTTGATAGAGAATACCGAAGTGGAACTGAGAATAATTATCTAGAAGATTAGATTATTTTTCTTCGTCATCATCTTCTTCCTCTTCTTCAAATAACTCCTCAAAATATCTTGCTCTTCTATTTATTGGATTATCTGGAGCTGCTCCATGTTGATCATCAGGGGCTCAACCTGTATTATATAGATACCAGTAAGCAAAGCTTTCTGCATAATCCTCTTCTTTTGATTTTTTTGCATAATTACTTACAAATTCCTCTGGCAAACAGTTCATCTTACCATTATCCCAGCAGATTTCCGAAAATTTTGAAGGATTTTTATCTTTAAAGAAATAGATATAATGTCACAATTCATGTGCTAAAATCTGTTGCACATGTCTTTTTTGTCTTTCTGGGGTGTTATTCTTATCACAATATGCTATAATCAATTTGATTTCCTTGAATGTGTAAGCTCCAGTTTGTTTATTTCTGACTACACGAAAAGTTCATTCTGTAACATTACAGCTTTGCAAATATGTTACTTCTATTTTGTTATTAAGAGTTTTTAGATCATTTTTATCCAAAATATTAATATCTACTAAATCTGCCATAATCTCCTGTAAATAATTCTCAGTAGTTTCAGAAAAAGACTTTTTAGCATCATTTGGTAATCAACTGGTATCATGAACGAAAGTGAAATCTAAATTTTTAACTGTTGCAGAATTGTGAGATTCAGAATTTGTTTTACTTTCTTGCGATTTGTTTTGTGTATTGTTAGTTTTTGTGGTTGTCTTCTTTGGATCCTTCTCTCATGTATATAATTCCTGAGTAGTTTTTAGGATGGAGAATAATAAATAACTATCCTTACAATATCTATATTGATTATCTTTTTTTTGTTCTAGTATCAATCACTTGACCATATCAAATCTATCTGAGAGAGATTTGTTGATGCCTGGTTTAGTTATTGATGCAACCCATACCTCTCTTAATGGTTCCAATTCCTTATTGGCTTGGTCTACAGCTGATTGTGGACAATATTTTTTAATAGCTCCCTGTACTAAATCGTAAGGAACATCTGATTTAATTGATATACTATCAAATCTTACAGCTTTCTTGATAAATTCTACTGCATCAAAAATATTATGAATATCGTTTACACCTACAGCGAGAGTATAAAGAGGAGCTAGACATAGTAAGCTGAATAGTAGCCAAAATTTTCTCATATTTTTTCAAGATTTTGTTTTATAAATCCATATCTATTTTACACAAAAAACTCAAAAATGTCAAATTTTACCATACTTTTTTTAGAAGTCGGATTTAATGCTGATTTTCTCATAAAAAGTCTTGAAATTAAATCTCATTTTTATATACAAAAGGTAGTATCATTTTTCCAAAAAGTCAATAAATTTATAATTTTATATTGTCTATTTGCTGGCTTAGGTAGAAAAATGTTGACTCTAGTTTATATCCTTTCATTTTTTATTCTTATATTCAAAGAAACATGAAAAGATTTTTATCAATGTTAGCTTTGGCTGTATTAGTATTGCAGAGCGTGGTAACGTCAGCAGTATATGCTACAGACATAGCTAGTGAAAATGAGGAATCTGATTCTGTACCTGTAGTGGAGACTGTAGTTGCAGATGAGGAAACTGATGGAAGTAATGGCGATGAAGTTGTTACTAATTTTGATGATTCTGAAGCTATGGCTACAGTAGTTGAAGAATCTGCTGTAGAGAAAGATGAAACTGAAGTAGTTGAAGAGGTTAAGGTTGAAGAAGAAATTGAAGAGTTTGGTTTCCAACCTTTAAAGTTATGATTAAATTTAGCTCCTGTATTATTTGCGGCTACAGAACCAGAGAAGTCAGCTTTTGATAATTTTGTAGAAAAGTGGAATAGTGCAAAAGATTGTGAAAATAATCCTTGATTTTGATGTGTCAAAAATGCTAAAAAATGAAAAGTATGAGATACTGTTAATTTAAATCCAAAGACAGAATTACAACCATGAGAAGTTTGAATGTGGAAATTGGTACAGCCTGGGGAAAAATCATGAGAATATGATGTTAGTATAGCTATAAAATCAGCAAGAGCAGAGGTAACTACTACATGAGACGCTAAGGTTTGTGCTGTTGTGGTATTTGATAAGTCAAAAAGTATGCTAGAAGAATATTCCTGTTGATATTGAAGAACATGTTACAGAGAATGATCAAAGTGGAATAATGCTGTACAATGAGCTATAGACTTTTCAACGAGTTTGAGAAATGCTAACACAAATTCATACATATGACTTGTGACTTTTTCAACAACAGCAAGCCCATCTAGAAGTTTACAGCATGAAGTTTTATCTAATTCAGATTTTTGATCTGCTGATGGGTGAACAAATCTTCATGCATGATTGATAGAGGCGAATAATATGTTGACAAATGAAATGTGTAATGATGCCAATAAGTATATAGTTGTAATAAGTGATGGAGGGCCTACATATTTGGTGCTCGATGATTGAAATGTTGCATGAGAGTGAAATAGTGATGCGTATTGTGAAGAAGAATATTCCAAATCTGAACGAAATTCAATGTGTTGGTGATGGAATTCTGATTGTAAAGAATGATGATACAAACCAACAGGAAATGAAACAATATATTGTACAACTTTTCAGAATAGACCATATAATGATGTTTATAAAGCCTGTGATTGTAAGAAATGGTCTGATAAAAAGCCATCAACAGAAGCAATAAATTATGCACTAATTTTAAAAAATAGTTGAATTGAAATTTTTTCAATTTGATATGAGACTGATGATACAGCAAATGATATATTATCATCAGTAGCATCAGATTGAGAGTGACATTTCTTCGCAGGAGACATATCAAATGTTGCATCTGCTTTCAATAACATAGCAACAACTGTAAACGAAGCGGTTGCATGACATGATGGGAATTTGGTTGATGGTATAGGTATGACAGGAAGCTTATCGTTTGCAGATTGACACGAATGATCAGTGTACACAGAGTCAATAAAAGAAATAGATTGAGAAGATATGGTGTATAGTTTTACTATTAAGGTAAATGATGACGCTGAAGAATGAGATATTCTCACAAACGATGTCAATAATGTTAAACTTACATATACAGATTATAAAGGAGAAGAAAAAACAATAGCATTAACAGAATCTGCATCAATAAATTGGAGTTGTGAAGAATTACAGCATATAGAAATGGTAGAAGGTGTATATAAATGCGTAAGTAATACTAAGAAGGAGGATTGTAAGCCAGTGGGAATAGCTAATGGAGAATCAATAGTAGAAAAAGTTGATGTAACATGGAATGCTGAAAGAAAAGATTGGAATGCCACACCAGATTGTACTGATTTTAAATGTAATCGCGATTATGTGAAAGATGATACTAGCAAGACTTGTAAAGATGATAAGAATAATAATGGAATAGCAGATGATGAAGAGATATATACATTAACAGTAACGTATGTAAAAGCAGATGGAAGTGAAGCATCAGCAGCACATACAGAATCTGTATTATCATGAGCAGAATATTCAGTAACATCACCAGTAGTTGAATGATATGTAGCAGATAGATTAACAGTAACAGGAACGATGCCAGGAGAAAATCATGAAGAGAGAGTTACATATAAAGTGGATAGTAATGGAAATGGAATAGCAGATGATGAAGAAGATAAAGTAGCAATTACATTCAATGCATGAGATCATTGATCTATATCATGAGAGGTAATATATACAACTGAAAAGAATCTATTACCATGAGTAGATAAATATCCAGTAGCACCAGAGGTAACAGCAGAAGATGGATGGAAATTTAAAGAATGGACTCCAACATATGAAGCAGAAAAATTAATACCATTGGAGAATTCAACAATAGAATTTACAGCAACATATGAATGTGATGAGGAACATCATGAAGTTACAACTGAAAATTGAAAGTATTGTGAAAGTAATGTACAAGAGGATGTAAAAACAGTAGAAATATGTGGAGAATTAGATCCAGTTAATAATACACACTTTGTAAAAGAAACACAAACAATTAGTTATGTGAGTTGAGATCGGCAAAAAGATTGTAGTGTAACATGTAATGATAATTATAATCCAGTAAAACAAGCTGACTGAACTTCAGAGGCAGATGATTACATGACATATAAATGTGAAATAGATACTTATACAGTAACATTTGATAGTAATGGATGAAGTGCTGTAACATGACAAACAGTTGAATATGGTAAAACAGCTACTCAACCAACTAATCCAACTAGAAATGGTTATAACTTCAAAGAATGGAGATTAAGTGGTTCTACAACTACATTTAATTTCTCTACTCCAATTACATGAGATATTATTCTTGTAGCTCAATGGGATAAAGTAAGTAATTGATGATGAGGTGGAGGATGAGGATGATGAGGAAGTACAAAATATTATGATTGTAATACTGGAAGCTTGCCAGCTAATGCTAGTGCTAATAATACTACAACACGTGAAAGTTCAAAAATAGATTACTCTTATGGAACAGATTCATGATGTACATTCCAATGTAAATCAGGTTATACTTGGAATGGACAAGAATGTACTAAATGAGGAGGATGATGAAATAATGATGAAGAAATAGAACTCGGATGACAGGTTAGTGATAAATGTTCAATAGAATGATTCGAATGATCAGAAGAAGAAAAAGCAGCATACTTGTATGCATGTGAAAATGATATCACTACTATCAGAGATATTAATGAAGCTAGATTAAAAGATTTCTTGACTAGAGCTGAAATGGCAAAGATGGTTTCAGTATTTGCTACTAAAGAGCTATGAATGAAACCTAATACATCTAAAGATTGTTCCAACTTTGCAAACAGTATCGCATCTTACAATCAAGAAATGAAAGATTATATGGTAATGTCTTGTCAGTTAGAATTAATGTGAATTCATACAGTTGATTATAAGGCAATCCCTGACTTTATGCCAAGTAAACGTGTATCTAGAGCAGAATTTGGAACTATTCTTTCAAGAGTATTATGGTGAAATAAATACGAATGAACAAATAGTAATTACTATATCAATCACTTAAATGCTTTGAAAGAAAATAATATTATTACGAATATTAATCCAAATATCACTGAATATAGGGCTTGGGTATTCTTGATGCTTTACAGAGCTGTAGAAGCTATCAAAGTACTTAAATCAACAAACGGTGTAGCAATAGATCAGCAGGTTAATGAAGAATTACAAGAAGAATGAAAAGCTGAAACATGATTAGTAGTAGAATATGATTCAGGAAGTGTAGTTCCAGATATGGCTACAGTGACTGAAAGCTGAACATTAACTACAGGTTCAGTTGCAGAAGCTGGAGCTTGAAGTACTGTAGAGTCTAAAACAGGAGATACAGTAACTACAACATGAGATATAGCTAAAGATGAAGCAAAAGTTGAAACAGAATCAACAACATGAAGTGCTAATTAATTAGTATAAGTGATAAAAAGTCTCATTATTCTGAATAATGAGACTTTTTTATTAATAAAACATATTATTCAAAAAAACGTTGAAATTATGAGTTAATTAGATATATTAAAGACCTAAACAATCTTCTAATAATAATAAAACAATTTTTTGTTGAAAAGAGTCGTGAGACTCTTTTTCAATGTGAGAGTGCGGCATTTCCGTACTCTTTTTTTGATTAAGTACCAAATATTATATTCAGATTTTTGATTAAAAACTCTTGCAATAATAATCTGAATCTATACAAAGATATTGGGGCAGATTTTCAGTCCCTTTTTCTTTATTTGGTATTGCTTAAACTTATGAAATTAGACGGTAAAGCAATTCAAGCTGCAATGATGGAGCTTATAGATGATTATAAGCTAGATCCAAACCAATTATTGGAAATTTCAATGCAGTGAATTAAAGCTGGATTTAAAAAAGATTATCCAGAATATAAAAAATCTGAAATTTTAGTGGATATTAAAGCTGATGGAGCTGTTGCCATTTATAAAGCTACAGATGTAGTAGAGGAAGTAGAAGATCCAGAAACTCAAGTTTCTCTTAAAGATGCTAAGAAAATTAGAAAAGATGTAGAAGTTTGAGAAAGATTACTTGAAGATGTAACTCCAGAGTCTATGGAACTTAGTAGAATTGCTACAATGACAGCAGCGCAAACTATCAAACAAGCTCTTAAAAATATCGAGAAAGAGAAATTCTACGAAAAATTTCAATGAAAAGAATGAGAGCTTCTTAAAGCTAGAGTTACAAGAGTTCATGGTGATAGTGTAGTATTGGATATTAATTGAACAACTGTTGTTCTTCCTACTGAATGACAAATCCCATGAAAAAATTATGAACCAGGAGAGGAGATTGCAGTATTTTTAAAGTGAGTAAAATCTGATTGATGAGCAAGCAATCTTGAGATATCTCAGGCTAATGCGGATTATATTGCAGCTATCCTTGAAAAATGTATCCCAGAACTTGCAAATGGAACAGTAAATATCGAAAAAATAGCTCGTATGGCATGAGTTAAGACAAAAGTAATTGTTTCAACAAATGATGAAAAAGTAGATCCTGTTGGTGTAATGGTAGGATATAAGTGAGAGAGAATTAGTGAGATACTTTCACTTCTTGATTGAGAAAAAATAGATTTTATCGAAATAGACGACGATCCTGAAGTATTCCTTAGAGATTTGCTTAAACCAGCAAAGGTTCAATCAATAGAAATCAAGGACAAAAAGGCAATCATCAAAGTCGAAGAAGACCAAAAACCAATTGCAATTTGAAAAAAAGCTTCAAATATTAAGTTGGCTTCTCAGATTATGTGAATGACTTTGGAAATTGTGTAATAGTGCAAAATTAAACAAAAACTGATCCTTAATGAGGTCAGTTTTTTCTTTTTTTTAAGTGGTTTTTATAAACGAAAAATCGGACAAGTAATGCTTATCCGATTACCAGGGGCAAAATCCGTTTCGCGATTCACTTTCTTTCATCTTTGATTCTGTTTAGAATCGAAAGAACATTGTTCACGAGGGATGACTTATCTAGGCCCACATTCGTTTTACGATTTTTACTTTTCTTTCGTTTCTTCTCTCGTTTGAGAATACTCCTCAAACATTTCCGCTTTTGCTTACATTTTCGCATGATATATCCTCCCTTCTATTTTGTTTAACGCAACATATAATAAAAAAGTATTTATAAATGTCAAATCTTTTTTTTATTAATTTAAGCGTGTTGTAATTATATTTTGAAAATAAAAAACAGTTATAAAAATAGTTTAACTTGAAATTAATGGGTAAAAAAATAATATAAACTGCTCGGATTGTTGGCTATAAAGTTGAATTTGCGAGTGTATAGCTCATCATTTAAACGGATTTGCCACTGTTGATGTATGGGTTAAAACATTTTTATTCTTTTATTTATTATTATCATGGCTGCAGAAAAAAAAGTTAAAGCAACTGCTGGAAAAGACACGTGATCTCCAGAAGCACAAATCGAAAGATTGACTCAGGAAATTACTGCTTTACAGGGACATGTTGCATCAAACAAAAAAGATTATGATGCTAAGAGAGCATTGCTCCAAAAAGTTGCAAAAAGAAGAAGATTTTTAAGGTATCTTAAGGAGAATCATTTAGACAGATATGCTGAAATTAGCAAAAAAACAGGATTAAAAGTTTAGTCCATTATTACACATGATTTCAAAAAGAGAAATCAGATTTTTATTTCTTTAACGTTTTATTTTAATGCCAAAAAAAGCAAAAGAGCAGAGCCTATTCAATGTGCCTGTGATTAAAGAAGGACAAAAAGTTAAATGAGTAAT
>OCTX012256456.1_pt1 | contig 12033 bp, 11 predicted proteins | sample 1539691 | NCBI WGS metagenome assembly OCTX01 (sample SAMN02144231, study PRJEB22623) | gut metagenome | biome: sheep rumen | host: Ovis aries | place: New Zealand
CGTACGCGGCGTCTACGTCGGTCTCCACAAGGCGGCGCACCTCTGGAAGCGCCGCGACGAAATCGTCGACTATCGCCTTCGCGTCGCGGTCGGGGCAGAGGAGCGCTATCTCCTTCTGGAGGTCCGCCGCAATGTCCGCGACCGCGCCGCGCGCCGTGAGGTCGCCGTAGACGCACGGATGCAGCGCGGCCATGCCGTGGTTGACGATGTGGGCGACTCTCTGCGGAAGCGTCATTTCCTTCTCCTTATGCGGGCGACTATGCGCGACGCGCCGAGGTTCTTGAATCCGAGCGCCATCAGGATGCGCCCTACGAGGTGGCGGCTCTCGGCCTTGACCTCGAGTATCTCGATTCCCTCCTTGTCGCAGAGCGCGCGGAAGTCCTTGAGCGTGATGAGGTGGATGTTGGGCGTGTCGTACCACTGGAACGGAAGGTGCTTCGAGACCGGGAGACGGCCCTTGAGCGCGAGCGTGAGGCGGATCCTGTACGCCGCGAAGTTCGGAAAGGTGACGATCGCCTCGTCCGCGATCCTGAGCGCCTCGTGGAGAAGTCCCCTCGGATTCTTCACCTCCTGCAGCGTGTCCGACACGATCGCGGTGTCGTAGTGTCCGTCCGGAACCACCGTAAGCCCTTCGTCGACGTCCTCCCAGATGACGTCGTGTCCGTCGGCGATCGCCTCCTCGTAGCGCTCGACGTCGATCTCCACGCCGTCGCCCTTCACGCCCTTCCTGTCCCGCAGCACGTCTAGGAGGGTCCCGTCGCCGCATCCGATGTCGATGACGCGCGAGCCCTCCTTCACCATCGACAGGACGTTCCTGTGAAGGCGCTCCTGCCACTTCATGACCTTCACCTCGCGTCTGCCGAGGAAGCCTCCGACGACCTTGGAGAGGTGCTCGATGTCCGTGAGGAACGAGTCGTGTCCCGTCCCGCTCTCGAGATGGCAGTAGCTCACGCGCTTGTCCATGCGCATGAGGGACGCCGCGATCTCCTTCGACTGCCACGCGGGGAAGAGGATGTCGTTCTCGTACGACACGACGAGGACGCGCGACTTGACGAGCGCGAACGCGGCGTCGAGCGAGCCGAAGCGGTCGCACGGGTCGTACAGGTCCATCGACCGCGTGATGTGCAGGTAGGAGTTAGCGTCGAAGCGGCGCACGAACTTCATCGCCTGGTAGTCGAGGTAGCTCTCGATCTGGAAATACGTCTTGAAGAGCCTGTCGCGCTCCGCACGCTCCTCCTCCGGCGCCTCGACGAAGTTCTTCTGGAGGTTGCGCTGGAACTTCTCCTGCAGGAGCTCGCGCGAGAGGTACGTGATGTGCGCGAGCTGGCGCGCCGCCGCGAGGCCGGCCCTCGGACCCTTCCCGTCGCCCTCGAGGTAGTAGTCTCCGCCCTGCCACTTCGGATCGTCCGTGATCGAGTTGCGGCTCATCACGCTGAAGGCGATCGCCTGCGTGTTGAGGTGCGCGCTCGTCGCGATGAGGCACACCTTGTCGATCTCGTCGGGGTAGCGCGTCATCCAGTTCACGACCTGGAGCCCGCCGTAGCTTCCGCCCACGAGCGCGGCGAGGCGCTTCACGCCGAGCTGGCGCAGCAGCATCCTGAAGACATCCACGGCGTCGTCGAAGGTATACTGCGGGAACTTCGAGCCGTAGGGCCTGCCCGTGTCGGGGTTGATCGACATGGGACCCGTCGTCCCCTGGCATCCGCCGAGCACATTGGCGCAGATAACATGGAAGCGGTTCGTGTCGAAGGCACGGCCTGGACCGACCATCTCCTCCCACCATCCGCTTGGCTTCTCCTCTCCCGGAAGCATCCCCGCGACGTGCGAATCGCCAGTGAGCGCATGGCAGATGTAGATGACGTTGTCCGTACCGATCGGCGCGCCGCATTCCTCATACGCGACCTCGACCTCCTTCAGCACTCCGCCGTACGCAAGCCTGAGCCCGCCCTCCGGGAGGACGAGCTTCATCTTCTTTCTTTCTACTGTTCCGACACCTTCTGACATAATTGTTGAATATTATACCAAATCGGACGCCGCCGTGTGCGCGTCACCTGCGCGCGGAGGAGAACTGCGCGAGAACGACGGCGGAGAAGACGAGCGCGCATCCCGCGGTCTGGGCGGGGGTGAAGGCGTCGCCGAGCGCGAGCCATCCGCTGACCGCGCCAACCACCGACTCGAAGCTCATGAGCACCGCGGCGACGGACGCGTTCGTGCGCGCCTGCCCGAGGTTCTGCATCGTGTAGGCGATTCCGCTCGACATGATGGAGACGTAGAAGAGCGAGAACCATCCCGCGCGGAAATGCGCGAGCGTGAGGCGCGACGCCTCGGAGGGAAGGAGGACGAACGGCGCGGCGCAGATTCCGGCGACGACCGTCTGCACCATCGAGAACCTGATGACGTCGCATCCGGGCGCAAAGCGGTCCACTACCATGATCTGCACCGCGAAGAGGACGGCGCAGAGGAGGGTCCACAGCTCGCCGCGCCCGATGCCGAACCCCTCCGCCGCCCCGCCGCTGATCAGGTATGTGCCGCCGAGCGCGAGCGCGACGCCGACCCAGACGGACCACCCCGGGCGGCCCTTCCCCGCGATCCACGCGAAAACCGGCACGAGCAGTATGTAGTTGGCCGTCAGGAACGCCGAGATGCCCGGCGTCGTGTGCTCGATGCCGAGCTGCTGCGCGATCATCGCCGCGAAAAGCGCCACGCCGCTCGCCGCGCCGCCGAGGTACTCGCTGCGCGCGTTGCGCGCGACGTGCATGAACCTGTCCCTGACGAGCACCACGGCGAGGAGGAAGAATCCGGCGAGGATGTTGCGGTAGCAGGTGAGCGTGAACGGTCCGTAGTGCTCCGCGCCGGTCTTCTGGAAGAGGAACGCCGTTCCCCAGATGACCGTGCAGATGATTATGAGGAGAGGACCCATTGGAAATGATGAATTGTGAATGTGGGGTAGGGAGGCTAGTTGTAGTAGGAATAGTGCTTCTCTATGCGTTCCATGGTCCAGGCGACGATGAAGTTGAAGATGTAGTAGAACACGCCCGCCGCGATCAGCGGCGTCATCGTCGTGTTCGAGCTGGACAGCTGCTTGGCGATCGTGAACATCTCGGTGACGGCGATGGTGAACGCGAGGGAGGTGTCCTTCACGAGGGTGATGACCTCGTTTCCGATGGCCGGTATGACGCGCTTTATGGTCTGCGGCAGGATGATGCGGAAGAACGTCTGCCCCCTGCCCATCCCGAGCGCCTTCGCCGCCTCGTGCTGCCCGAGGTCGATGGAGAGGATTCCGCCGCGGTATATCTCCGCGAAGTACGCCGCGTAGTTCAGCGCGAACGCGAGCACGGTCGCGAGCAGCCTCGGATACTTCGCGAGCGGCATGCCGAAGAGCATGTACGGCGCGAAGTACACGAACATGATCTGAAGCATCAGCGGCGTGCCGCGCACGACGGAGATGAACATCCTGAACACGCCGGACACCACGGGATTCCCCGACATGCGCCCCAGCGCGACGACGAACCCGAGCGGCAGCGCGAGCATGAGAGTGTAGGCGAATATCTGCACGGACACGGCAAGCCCGCCGAGCAGATCGGATATCATAGACCAGAATTGCATTCCCTTACCTCCTGGATTGACGTTGCGCCGCCGACGGGCCCCGCGGTCACGACTGCGAGTACAGAACCTGCCCCGTCGCGGCGTCGAGTATCGAGAACGCCTCGGGGTGGCGGTGGAGCTCGGAGACGAACGTGAGGCGCGTGTTGAACTGCTTCTGCATCTGCGCGAGGATGTCGGCGTCCTCCGTGCGGAGGCGCTGCATCACCTGCGGCGCGATGACGATCTTGGGCTCGAACGGCTTCTTGTCGGCCTCGGCCTGGCGCAGGAGCGACGTGAGCTTGCGCTGAAGCTCGACGGAGACCGCCATCGGGGACTTGACGAGTCCGCGTCCCGAACAGTAGGGGCACTTCGAAGTGAGCATCGAGAGGATCGAGCGGTCCTGGCGCTGGCGGGACATCTCGAGGAGGCCGAGTTCGGAGATCTCGAGCACGTTCGTGCGTGCGCGATCGCGCTTGAGCGCGTCCTTGAGCGCGCGGTACACCTGCTTCTGGTGCTTCCTGGACTTCATGTCGATGAGATCGAGGACCACGAGTCCGCCGATGTTCCTGAGCCTCAGCTGTCGGGCCACCTCGTCGACCGCCTCGAGGTTCACCTGGAGAATCGCCTCCTCCTGGCTGCCGTTGCCCTTGTGGTGCCCGGTGTTGACGTCGACCGCGATCAGCGCCTCCGTCTCGTCGATGACGAGGTAGCCGCCGGACTTGAGCGGGACCTGGCGGCGGAACGCCTCGGCGAGCTGGCGTTCGAGCCCGTAGTGCTCGAAGAGGTTGGTCGTCCCCTCGTAGCGGCGTATCTTCGACTTCGCGCGGCGCGATATGCGCGCGGTGACCTCGCGCATCGACTCGTAGCTCTTCTCGTCGTCGATCACGATCGCGTCAACGTCCTCGGTGAGCCAGTCGCGCACGACGCGCTCGCAGAGGTCAGGCTCCTGGAAGATGCAGCACGGGGTCCTGAGGCGCTTCGTGTTGGACTGCATCTCGTTCCAGACGGCGAGGAGGTTCCTCAGGTCGCGCGCGAAGGCGCGCGCGCTCGCCCCGGCGCCGACGGTGCGCACCACGAGTCCGACGTTCTCGGGCAGCGGGAGCTTGTCGAGTATCTTCTTCAGCCTCTGGCGCTCCTTGGCGTCGCCGATCTTCTTCGACACTCCGCGGATGCGCGTGCCGGGCATCATCACGAGGTAGCGCCCGGGGATCGAGAGGTTGGCGGTGACGCGCGGACCCTTCGTGGAGATCGGGCCCTTCGTGACCTGCACGATGATCTCGCTTCCCGGCGGAAAGCGCTTCGCGATCTCGGCGTCGGAGAGTCGGTTGGACTTCCTCCCGCCCTTCTGCGCCTTCTTCGGCTCGTCGTCGTCGTCGAGAAGCGCGTCCGCGTCTGGGGTCATGTCCCAGTAGTGCAGGAACGCATTCTTCTTCAGCCCGATGTCGACGAACGCCGCCTGGAGGTCGTTCTCCAGGTTCTGGACGCGTCCCTTGAAGACGCTTCCGACGAGGCGCTCTGCCTCGGGATGCTCGACCATGAATTCCTCGAGCCTCCCGTTTTCGAGCACCGCGACGCGGGTCTCGAGCTTTTCTACGTTTACTATGATTTCGCGCTTCAGCTTGGAGCGCTTTAGCCATCCGAACAGGTTCATGTTCTTGTTTCCCTTCCGTGTATTGACACGCTTTGTACGATTCCGAGGCCGGCCATCACCGTCACGAGGAAGGTGCGCCCGGCAGATATGAACGGCAGCGGAAGCCCGGTGATCGGCACGAGGCCCACGGACATCGCGATGTTTATGAACACATGCGCGAACACCAGCGTGGAGACCCCGAGCGCGAGCAGGCGTCCGGTTCCGTCCGTTGCGACAAAAGCCGTCCACGCGCACGGAACGAGAAGCGTCCCGAACAGCGCGAGCAGCAAGACCGATCCGACGAACCCAGCCTCCTCCGCGTACACGCAGAAGATGAAGTCGTTCATCGAAATTGACTGGGGCAGGTACTTGAGGTGGTTCGTCTCGCCCTTGCGGAAACCCTTCCCGGAGAATCCGCCCGAGCCGATCGAGATCAGCGCCTGCCTTAGGGTGTACCCCGCCGCGTGCGGGTCCTCGTCAGGAAAGAGGAAGACCCTCACGCGCTTGACCTGGTGCGGCTTCAGGGGTACGTACTTCATTATCGCCGCACGCCTCGCCTCGGGGACGCCCGGCTTCTCCGCCTCGTAGACCGCGCCAAGAAGCGCCATCCCCCCGACCGCCGCCGCGCACAGCGCGGCGATGAGCGCCCTCCGCCACACGCGCGCGACGAAGAGCATGAGCGCCGTCGCGGGCATGAGCGTGAGCATCGTCCCGAGGTCCGGCTCCTTCAGTATCAGAACCGCCGGCACCCCGACGAGCGCCGCGGCGAGCAGGAACCCCCTGAAGCCGTGCATCCACGGCGGGGAGTCCGTCGGACCGAACAGCCACGCGAGCATCGAGATGACGCACAGCTTCGACACCTCGCTCGGCTGGAAGAACCACAGCCAGCGCCTTCCGCCGTAGGTGGACGTCCCGACCAAAAGCACCACCACAAGCAGAACGACCGCGAGCGCGTACGCCGGAATCGCCGCGATCCTGATGTACTTCCTGTAGTCGAGGAACGCGAGCGCGAGATAGACAACGAGTCCGAATGCCGCCGTGCCGAGATTCGACTTCCACATCGAGTGGAACAGCTCGCCGGAACGCGCGTTCCCGGCGGAGTAGATCGCGGACGTCCCGAGCGCGATGAGCGCAAGCATCGCGGCGAACGTGATCCAGTTGAATCTCTTTATGTATTCAAAATTCATCATGCATCATTCATAATTCATAATTCCCCGAATATCGTCTTCAGCACCTCGCCCACCTTCGGCGCGGTGGTGCCTCCGCCCGACATTCCGTTCTCCACCACCATCGCGACGGCGACTGTCGGACTCTCCGCCGGCGCGTACGCGATGAACCACGTGTTCTTCCTCCTCGTCGCGCCGCGTCCGACCTCGGCGGTTCCCGTCTTTCCCGCGACCTTCACCGCGACGCCCTCCCCGGCGAGCCTGCCCGTCCCTCCGTCCACGACCATTCGCATCCCCTCGCGGACGACCGCAAGCTGTCCGGCGGAGAACGGAACCGCCGAGCTCTCGATCGGCGCGTCGGCCCGGAGGTGCGGACGCACCAGGCGGCCCGTACCTATCGCCCCCGCGACGCGCGCCATCTGGAGCGGCGTCACGAGCAGCTGGCCCTGTCCTATCGACGCCTGCGCGAGATCGCCCGCGTACCACGGCAGGTTGTAGTTGCGGCACTTGAACTCCGCGGACGGCACGACTCCGGCGGAGTCCTGCGGGAAGTCGAGCCCCGTCTTCTCTCCGAGCCCGAACGCCCTCGCGGCGGAGAAGAGCGCGTTCGTCCCGATCTCAGAGCCGAGGTTGCAGAAGTAAGTGTTGCAGCTCTCCTTCAGCGCGTGGCGCATGTCTATCGGACCGTGCCCCCACCTTCTCGCGCAGTGGAGCCGCATCCCCGCGAGCTCGAAGACCCCGGTGCATTCGTAGGAGGAGAGCGCGGAGCGTCCGGCCCTTAGCCCCGCGAGCGCGGTTATTGGCTTGAACGTGGAGCCGGGCGCGTAAGTCTCGAAGCAGGCGCGGTTGCGGCACGCGTGGTTGCCTACGTAGCGCTCCTGCATCTCGGGCGAGAGGCGCGGAACGAGTAGGTTGAGGTCGTACGCCGGCGCGCTCGCGAGCGCAAGCACCGCGCCGTCCCTCGGATCGATCACCGCGCACGCGGCGTATTCGCCGCGGAGCTGCCGCTCGACGGAGCGCTGTATCTTCGGGTCGATCGTCAGGTTGAGGTCGGGTCCGCGCCGCGCCTCCACGACGGTCTCCTCCGCGACGGCGAAGCCGCGCGCGTCGACCGTCACCGAAAGCTCGCCCGGCGCGCCGCGGAGGTATCCGTCGTAGAACGCCTCCAACCCCGCGCGGCCCTTCATCTCCTTGTCCCTGAAGTTGAACCTCTCTCCCGCGGCGCTCTCGGTCTCCCCCCGCCCGACGTAGCCGATCACGTGCGCCGCGAGACGTCCCTCGGGATAGGTCCGCTCCTCGGTCTCCACGCACTCGAAGCCGGGGAACTCGCGTCCGCGCTCGACGAAGCGCGCGATCTGCCCGTCGTCCAAGTCGCGCCAGACCACGAGCGGACGCGCCAGCTGCTGGCGGACATGCCGCGCGATCGCGTTCGCGGAAAGCGGCGAGGGGGTCTCGATCGCGGAGGCGACGGACTCGATCGCGTTGGAGATGGCGGAGACGGTCTCGGACCAGTTCCGGCGCTGGAAGCCCTCGGGGCTCACGACTATCGAAACCGACGCTCGGTTGTCCGCGAGAACGGTCCCGTCGCGCGCGATGATGCGTCCGCGCGGCCCCGCCGTCTGCACCCTGCGCGCGGCCTGGCGCGATCCGTCCTCGAGGTACTTCGCGGCGTCCACAAGCTGTATCTGCGCAAGGCGGAACCCGAGCACGACGAGTCCGACGATGAACACCACGCCCGTCGCGAGCGCGGAGAGGTCGCTTACGAGCCTGACGTCGTCACGCATCCGCACCCGCCTTTCTCCATGCCACGGACATGAGCGCGACCACTGCGGCGAGCGAAAGCGCCCCCACGGGAACCGCCACCATCGCGCGCGCGATTGCCCCGGAACCTTCGGCGACGAGTCCGAGCCAGATCTGGTACGCCGGGTACGCCGCGACGATCCAGACGATCCGCTCGGGCAGGAACCGCACCGCCACGGCAAGCGCGGCGAAGAAGACTATCGCCGTCGCGGGAGGGAGCGAGGCGACCGACTCCTCCAGCGCCCCGGCAGCGACGGCCGCGAAGATCCAGACGGGCGTGCGGGTGACAGTGGCGAAGAATATCGCGGCGCCGAGGAGAACCGGCACGGAGAGACCCCAGACGGACGGCAGCACGCTTTCCAGCGCACCGCCGAAGACGAGCGCGAGAAGGATGAACGAGAACTGGACGACGCTACCTTTCACGGCGGATGAAGACGTCCTTCAGCGTCGAAAAGTCGACGGCCGGAAGCACCTCACCCTCGCGCCTTGGCGAATCACGGTCCTGACGGACCTCAAGCAAAGTGCCGACCGCGATCCCCTTGGGGAAGACCCCTCCGAGACCTGATGTAAATACCGGACTCCTCGGCGGGACCTCCGCCTTGGACAAGATGTGCCTTAGGGCGAGCCGCTCGTCAGATCCGCCAGCAAGCGTCCCGCGGAGGAAATCCCCCCCGGGAAGCGCGACCTCGCACGCGACCTTCAGCGACGGGTCGGTCACGAGAAGTATCTCGCAGGTGTGCGGCGTGACCGAGACGACGCGCCCTACCAGCCCCTCGGGAACCGACACCACCGCGCCCTCCGCCACGCCGGCGAGAGAGCCCTTGTCCGCGCGCAGGACGTGCCGCCCCGCGGCGAGCGCGCTCGAGCGCGCGAGCACTCCGGCCGCGAACCATGCGCCGCGGGCGGATTCGGAGTAGTCGAGGGCGCGCCTCAGGCGCTCGTTCTCCTCCTCTAAGCGCGCAAGTTCGTCGCGGGCGAGCGCGAGCGAGGCGACCTCCCTCCTGAGGCGCACGTTCTCGGCGCTCGCGGCCGCGCCGCGCCACGCGCCTGAGATGCGCGAGCCGACCTTGTCGGATACCGCGCGCCAGGCCCTCTGGAACGGATACATCGCCTCGACGCCGGCCGCGCGCGAAAAGCACACGACCGCCGTCATCACCGCCGCGAGGGCGATGAGCGCGTATGTTCCGGTTGTCCTTGCCTTCACCCCTGCAAGCCCTCCAGACGGGACTTGCCGAAAACCTTACGATTTCTTGTTCTTCTCGAGGAAGTCGAGTTCGCTCATCACCATGCCCGTGCCTTCCGCAACGGCGGAAAGCGGATCTTCCGCTAGCGTCACGGGAAGGCCCGTCTGCTGCGAAAGGAGCTTGTCTAAGCCCCTCAGCTGCGAGCTGCCTCCCGACAGCACAAGCCCGCGGTCCACCAGGTCCGCCGCGAGCTCCGGCTCGCACTTGTCGAGCGTCGCGCGAACTGCGTCGACGATCTTGCTGACCGGATCCTTCAGAGCCTCTCTTATTTCCTCGGAGGTTATCGTCAAAGTCTTCGGCAACCCCGCCACGATGTCCCTGCCCTTGATTTCGAGCGTCTTCTCCTCGCCGAGGGGAAACGCGCTCCCGATTTCGATCTTTATCATCTCGGCCATCCGCTCGCCTATGAGCAGGTTGTATACGCGCTGGATGTACCTCATGATGCATTCGTCCATCGCATCGCCCCCGGCGTCGCGCTCGGAGTCGCTGTGGACTATGCCCGCAAGCGATATGATGGCGACTTCGCACGTGCCGCCGCCGATGTCCACGATCATCGATCCCTCTGGCTCGCTGACGGGAAGTCCCACGCCGATCGCCGCGGCCATCGGCTCCTCGACGAGGAATACGGGCCCCGCCCCCGCGTTGCGCGCGGCCTCCTCGACGGCGCGCTTCTCGACCTCCGTTATGCCGGAGGGCACCGCGATCACCATGCGCGGCTTCGCGTACTTCGACCAGAAGCGTTTCGGACGCACCTTGTTGATGAAGTACGCGAGCATGGCCTCGGTGATGTCGAAGTCGGCTATGACGCCGGACTTCATCGGACGGCTCGCGTAGATGTTGCTGGGCGTGCGGCCGAGCATGCGCTTGGCCTCGGAGCCAACGGCGAGGACGCGCTTGGAGCCTGTCTGAATCGCAACGACGGAAGGCTCGCGCAGCACGATGCCGCGACCCTTGACGTACACGAGCGAGTTCGCCGTGCCGAGATCGATGCCGATGTCAGTTGAAAATAGCGACTGAAGTTTTTGGCGCCACATTATGCTGTTAGCCTTCCTTGACCATTTTTCTGATATTTTACCGCAAATCACCGCGGCGGTCAATAGCGAACGCGATTTTTCGGTAAATTTTCAGGCGCGCAGGCGCTTGACTTCCTTCAGGAAGTCCTTGTCGTTCGTGCGCACCGTTATGCGGGAGAGGTCGCCGCGGAGCCGGGCCATGCGCAGGAAGTCGCACACAAGCCTGTCCGCGCGGTGCGCCCCCGAACCCCCGGTGTAGGAGACGCGCACGCGTCCGTCCACGAAGGACGACGCCCGCGGCCCGTCGAGGACGATCCACACGAAGTCCGCCGGACTCCCCGCGACGTGCGCCTTCGCCTGCGCGAGGAGATCCGCGCGGTCGCGCGCCTCCTTCTGCGCCCCGAGGATCATGTTCCATCCGTCGACTATGACGAGCCTGCCCTCCGGCGGAAGCGCCGCGAGGTCCCCGGCCGCGAGGAGAGCGAGGTCGAAGTGCGCGCGGAGCATCTCGTTTTCGGCGCGCAGCGCACCGTTCTCGGCAGCCGCCTTGGTGAGCGCCGTCTGAAGCTCCCTAACGCGCGCGAGGCGCGACGCCTCGATCATGTCCTGCGCCGTCACGCCAGCACCCCCGACGCGTAGCGGTCGTGTCCGGCGAAGTCCCTCTCGACCTTCACCTGCGAGAAGCCGTAGTCCGCCATCAGCTTCGCGAGGGCCGCACCCTGCCCCTCGCCGATCTCGAAGAACACCGCGCCGCCCGGCTTCAGGACGTTCAGCGCGTCGCCGAGGTAGCGGTCGTAGAAGTCCAGCCCCGTCGCGCCCCCGTCGAGCGCGAGGCGCGGCTCGTAGTCCCTTACGCGCGGATCGAGCGTGTCGCACACCGCGCTCTCGATGTACGGCGGATTCGACACGATTACGTCCACGCACTCCGGCTCGTCGAAGTCGTCCAGCCCGTCGGCAACGGCGAACTTCACCCTGCCGGAGAGCCCGCACCGCTCGGCGTTCTCCTTCGCGAGCGCTATGGCGTCCTCCGAGACGTCCGTCCCGAGGAACGCCGCCTCGCCCCTGTGCTCCTGCGCGAGCGACAGGATTATCGCGCCCGTTCCGGTCCCTACGTCGACAACGAGGGGAACGTCGCCGCCCGTCCGCCCGCCGGACGAAAGGAACGCCAGCACGCGCGTGACGAGCTCCTCGGTCTCGGGGCGCGGAATGAGCGCGCGGCGGTCGCACTTTAGCGTGAGATGGCGGAAATCCCACTCGCCGATCACGTACTGCACCGGCTCGCCCTTCGCGAGGCGGGCGAGTCCGCGCCGCATCGCCTCTATGTACTTCTCGCCGACGTCCTTGTCGAGATGCGCGGCAAGTGTGCCGCGGCCCGTCCTTAGAAGACGCGCCGCGAGCAGCTCTGCGGCCACCGCGGCGTCTGGCACTCCCTTCGCATCGAGGAATGCCGAGGACTTTGTGATTGTTTCCCGCCAGTTCAAGGTTCAAAGGTCTGGACTTTTCAGCCTTTCAACTTTTCAAGCCTTCAGCTTTAGAAGGGCATGTCGTCGACTGCTCCGGGATCGTCCGGGAAGTCGGGCTCGGCAGGCGCCGGG
>OCTX012256242.1_pt1 | contig 12029 bp, 8 predicted proteins | sample 1539691 | NCBI WGS metagenome assembly OCTX01 (sample SAMN02144231, study PRJEB22623) | gut metagenome | biome: sheep rumen | host: Ovis aries | place: New Zealand
AGGACCTGCGTTTTTCGATGAAGATGATCTTTGCGCCGCATATGAAACTTCCATGCAGCCTGTCTGAACTGTGAACCTGGCACACTTACAGATCCGCCTTCACGTTGAACTCAAAGCTGTCCGGCTCCTCAAAGCTTGCTTTGTAGAGAAGTGTCACGGAGAGGTCACTGTCCTCAGGCAGTATAAATCCGAACGAGCTTGTGAACTGCTCGCCTGAGCCGATCGGCATAGGCTCCGGATGATTGCCGCTCGTCGGATCAAAGATATACGGCGCGCAGGCTCTTCCCTGAGAATCCGTGAGAATAAAACCTGTGTCGCCGACAAGGAGATCCGCATAATTGTGCGTATTGGCATACGTATATGTGACCTCAACAACGCGGTCGGCACGGATACCTGCCGCGCGCTCATCCGTCAGGCGTATTGAATCGATCGTCAGGTCGTAGGAGCCGCGCGGTGACTCTACCGTCACGGTATCTCCAACTTTGACTTCCATTGAATTCTGTGAGGCGGCGATGACTTCTCCCGGAATGGCACTGAAACCTTCACCGAGCGTTGAATCGGTAGAGACCTCGTCTGCCGGGTCCTCCTTGGAGACATCGACCCATTTGTCCGACTTCTGCGCTGCGCTCTCGTCCGGCTTTTCATCTGCCTCATGGCGGACCGCTTCCGGATCCTCGGCAGTCGAATCCATGACCGGAGCTGCAACGGAGCTGCTGTCGCCCGGGGATGATACATAAGAATCGGCGGAGACCTTTGAGTCTGTTCCCGGTACCGCTGCCTTATTGGTCTGTCCGCATCCTGCTGCGATCAAAGCTGCAGCGAGTACACATAGTGCAACCTTTCTTCTCATTATATTGTCACCTCCTGCTAATTTTGTTCCTCCTGTTACGCTGCTTCCAGCTTCCAGTGCTGGGCTGCAGTATTGTTACTCTTTCCGACATTTACATTCGTTCCTGACGTCGGTGCCGTCGTGCCTGCGGTGTACTGCAGACAAGTTCCAAGCTTTGATACCAGCGTGTAGGAACCGTCTTTATTCCGTTTGGGAAGCCACCGCTGTCCGCTGGTATTCTTCCAGGTATCCTGAATGACATTAGCCCCATTGGCCGTAGAATTGCCCTTTACAGTCAGGAATTTCTTTGTCTTTGCGTTCATGATCCGGTAATAGCCGTCACCGCTGTAAATAAGCTGGAATTTAATATTATAATCCTTCTGATACTTTCCGAGGCATATATTGGCCGAGACAGCTGTGGAATTATCCTTGATCTTCACAGCAAAGTTTGAAGCTCCCTTGCTTACCAGGTAATAGTTCTTTGTAAAGTTTACCTTTACCTGTGTCGGTTCTTTGACCATCCAGAACTGCTGAGCATCTGATCCGTTCTTTGTGATCTGGACCAGAGCTGTGCCGGCAGTCAGCTTACCGCCCTTTGTCTGAACAGCCTTGCCGCTGGCTTTATTTACCAGAGTTATGGATCCGTTCTGGTTCTTTACGATCTTCCACTTCTGTCGGTCGGTACCGGTCCAAGTATTGAGGACGACAGCTGCCCCGTCGTTCTTACTTCCGCCCTTTACCTCGAGGGCAAGCATACTTCTGGTATTCAGGATCTGATAATACCCGTCTCCCTGCTTCTTAAAGCGGAAATCATTCATCTCCGTATGCGTCTGGACCTTGTTCACAGACACCGGTGACGCGAGCGCGCTGCTTGTTATGCTGAACATCGTTGTAAGATCGATACCTGTCTGCAGCCTGTAGTCTGTCGACTCAGCCGGAGTCTGGTAAGTCGCCTCACCTGTCGATTTTCTCAATCGCGCGAGAGCTTTTACTTCATCCGGAAGCAGATAATCCGTTGATATCAAACGAACCGTGGAATCAACTTTTGTCACATCCTCCTTAGTGTTGGCATGGGCAGTCACATAGACTCCGTTTCGGTAGCAGGCTACCGCGATGCGGTTCGTGAACAGCGATTTTCCGATTGCCATCTCAACAAAGTTGGTATCGGTCTTCAATTTCTTGACCTTCGATATTACGGAGGGCACCCACTTGTAGACAATCATATCCAGACCGGATACAGGATCAAGCGTCCTGACATATCGCAGATAATCGATGTCGTCCGCCGCCCACACAACGCGGCCCTGCATTCCGTTCCTTTTCACAATATCCACAAGTCCGGCGAGGCGGTCATACGTCATATCAAGGGATGACTTCAGATGGAGATTCGGCTCGAGGTCAAGTTTGGCACACAACTTAATGAACGCTTCAAATGTCGGTACCCGCTCTCCTCTCCAGAACTCGCCGCAGTAGAGTCCTACGTCGTATTTCTGGGCTTCGGCGTATGTGATTTTCTCGATATCGACGTATTCCTTAAGTTTTGATCCGTCCGAGTTTCTTGCCGTTCTGTTGAGTGTGACGTCATGAAGGATCACCGGAACTCCATCCGATGTAAAGTGAAGGTCGGCACCGACATAGTGAAAACCTTTTACCGCGGATACTCTGAACGCAGAGAGAGTATTCTCAGGCACATTCACTGTTCCTCTGTGCGCAAGAACCTGTACGTCGTCCGGTTCGTCTGCAAATGCAGGCTGGATCGTTGTCACTTTGACATCATAATAGTCTATTGTGATCGTCTTATGTTCGATCTCCATTCCTGTAGAATCCTGAGTCACCTCCCTTAAAGTAGTGCTCTTCTTCTTGTTCCAGGTGTACTCACAGGTATACTCCGACTCATGAACATCGAACTTTTCCAGTTCCTCCGCAACTTTGACAGTGATATTGTTTATGACATCTTCCCTGTCACTTCCGAAATACTCAAGCTCTATTCTGTTCGACGCGCCGTCCGGCCAGATGACTTTCAGATTATAGATACCCTCGAACTCTTCCGCTTCCGCTTCCGTACCTGTTATCTCTTTCGGTTCCGCTTCTTCGTCATCGAGTTCATCGGTTGTCACTGTCTCCTCAGCAGGCAAATCTCCGGGCAGAGAAGCAACAGTATCGTCATCCGAAGGAACATAGGCATCCGACTCCTCCTCTTCCGAAACTTCCGGCACATCCTCTATTAAATCCGCTTCCTCGATAATAATATCTTCCGAAGCAGTATCGTACAGAAATTCCGGCTCTGCAGCCGCAGTGTACGAAGGTGTATACGAAACAAGCAGTATCAAAGCAAGCAGACAAGCAATTATTCTGTTCAACATTTTCGTCATCTGTCTCTCCTAATGATATAACAAACACGCTGCCACAAATGTGGCAGCTTGTTTAAAAATTTCAACTTATTTGTTTCGTCCGCAGCAGTGCTTATACTTCTTACCGGAGCCGCACGGGCAGGGATCGTTCCTTCCGATTTTTTTCGGCTTCACGATCGTTCCTGACTTCTTCTGCTCCATATAGAGCTCATGCTGTTTTTCCTTATCAAAAATCGCGTCCCATTCCGGCAGCTCATAGAGCCAGTCGGCCTTGGCATCTACCATATTCTTGTAGAGGCGCTCCTTATCAAATCCGAGATTGACTTCCGTATCCTCATCCATCGTCTCGATCGGATTACGCTCAATAAGAGAATCATTGATGCCGTCCAGGAATCCGACCATGACATCGACCGCAACACCGAATTTATCAGCCAGCTCTTTCACTGTGCCCTTGACAACAACATCCGGCTCTGCGAGCAGAAGGGCATAAATTCTCTTCTCAATCTCAAAATAATCATTCCAGAATCGCCTTAATGTGCCTTTGTCCGCGTTCTGATCATATGCTTTTTTTCTCCACTGGCCGAGGAGTGTCTTCGGATCGACTTTGAGTTCCTCGTTCAGTGCCTGATTGGCATTTTCTGACATTTGTTCATCTCCTGCTATAATATTTACCGGCAGTCCGTACCGTACATTCAAGCATGATAGCACAGGATTTCCGTTTTGACAAGTTACTTAAACTTCGAAGGATTCCAATTGGGAATCTTCGATGTCCAGTTTGTCCCGAGATACTTCTTCATATAAGAAGATACATGCGAGCTGTAGCTCCTTGTATCCATGTACTTGAAGACATCCGCGGATTTCTTGGGCTTCGTGTAGGTCTCTTTGCCGTCGGCATGGTAAAGACCCATCCACCATCCGCCGGCTGTCTCACCGGATTTGTCCATTTCGCGGTGATACCCGTACATATCAATGTTGCTGTTGAACTCGGCAAGATAGTATGAATATGCGACCGCACATGCCTGCTGCTCCTCCTGATTTACTGAACCGTATTTAGATGACAGTCCGGACTCCGGCAGTATGATATGCATGCCGCTCCCGTAGGTCTTTTTCAGGTATGATGCAAAGTAGCTCATATTGAGCGGAGTGATCTGCTTTGAGGTACCGCTGTTCGTGACCGCGCTGCTTCTGACCCATACCTTGCAGTCCTGCTCAGGTGACGGATACGGATGCATAGCCATATCCCAGTGAATTCCGCCCTGATTCTTAAGATCTTTGTCAAAGTCCTGCGTAAGATAAAGTCCCGGATAGGTTCTATAGTTCGTGGTCCACTCGGTCGTATTCGGGAATCCCCAGTTGTGATCGAGGGAAATATATGTACGGGCATTTCTCCAACGGCTCTTTATTGAAGCGTTGAACATTCTGAACGCGTCCGCAAATGCCTCGTGATACTGGTCATACGAAATATTCCCGCTGTAATTGTAGGTTATGTACTGATCGGTCTCATTGCCGAAGACCCAGTTGGCAACCATGCAGCCGTCCTTCGTCCACTCGTCCGCGAGGCAGGCGAAAAGTGCTTCCAGCCTCTTTCGGTTGCTGTTTTCGGTATTGAGTGCAAATATTACTCCGTTGCCCGCTTTCGCACCGCTCACTGCAGACGGCAGGATGTAGTCAGTCATCGACCTGTTGCTCAGATAGAATACACCAGTCACTACAATTCCGGCGCTGCTGTAGTTCTTTATAAGATTCTTGTAGCCTGTGACCGAGGTACTGAAATAGTATGTCTTTCCCTCATATTTATAAGAATATGAGCTGCCGGAGAGAAAGACCTCCAGCGGAAAATCAAGAATAACATGGCTGCATTTAAGAGCCTTGGCCTGATTGATATCGACAGTTCTCAAGGTAGTCTTCAGCCCCTTTTTGGTCTTTCTGGCCGGAGACGGGAATGCCGTCAATCTGGTCGAAGCCATCTGCGGATTTGTGATGTAGTAGCCGTTGCTCGTGATCCGGTAAGCTCCCTTATACTTCACTGCCACATAGAATTTCTTCTGCAGCAGGCTGGCGGAGGAATTTTTATTGAGTTTTGTCTTGAAAGTCATGCTCGTCTGCAGGCTCACTGATGTGAGCGGAGATGCGCCGCTCAGCGTATCCTGATACGGAGCAACTGCGAAGAGATAGGCTTTTCCGTCGTCGGACGCCGGTTTTATGCCGCCGGACGTTACCGTGACTGTATTATTGTCAGAAGAACTGATGCTGCAGGACTTGATCAGCTGACCTGCAAGATACCACTTCTGATACGACTTGCTCTTGTTTGCGGCAAGTACAATATTGGCTTTATTTTTATCCGTCGCCGATGAGACGGACAGACAATAACCGCTTCCCAGGGCGGACCCGATCGTAGTCGTTCCGTCACGGTTCCATGTGAGGAACCAGATCTGACCTGCCGCGCCCGTCCACGGCATCTGCCGGATGTTAGCACCGGCAGTGGCTTTGCCTCCGTTCACGTCAAGCACCTTCCCGTTGTTGGTCTCGATCCTGTAGTAGTAATTCGATTTACCCTTATATGTTACAGGGACGAACTTGAATGAAGTCGCGGAATGCCCGGTAAAGTCATAGAGCTGAATATTCGTGTTATTTGCTGTGCTGTTATTAAGCAGGTGCACCGCCCGGTCAGTATTATGGACAGAGCGTATCCTGCAGGTGAACGCTGTCGCCTTTTTCCGGACCGGAACGCTGATCTGGAATTTCTGGGTTGCGGACCCTTTATACTTCGCTATGCGAAGTCTTGTCCCGGAACCTGTTCCCCCTGCGTCAAGAACCATGTCGCTGTTCAGGCGGGAATAAAAAGTGACCGTTCCGTCGCTGTTCCTTACCGGCTTCCACTGTTGATACTGCCATCCCTGTATCGCATACTGGTTGACATATGTACCGGCAGTCCTGGCTTTTCCCGCTGTCCCGAGCGCCATCCCGCTGTTTTTGTTTACGAGAATATAGTAGCCTCCCCATACCCGCTTATATGTGAAGACCTGCGCCGCGCTCCCGTTCGAGGTGCCAAGCTGTACCTTGGCCCCGCTGGTCTTAGAACTTGAAGCGACCGTCTCAGCGAGCGATGTCTTTGAAGAAGGTCTGAGTGCAATAGAACCCGTAAATTGTGCAAATGGTGCGTCCGTCAATGTAAATCTCTGGGCCTTTGAATTCGACTTTGTCGTCACCTGAACATTTACATTATCCTTTGGAACGCCGCTGCTCAGAGCGAGAGCGAGTTTTTTATTGGCCGCATTCAGGAACGAATAGGTGCCGTCAGAATTTGCCACTGCGATCCACTGCTGGTTGGATGTGCCGACATACTCGTACTGATGTACATTTTGTCCTGAGACCGGGGTATGACTTGCAGCGCCGATGACTTTTGAGCTCTTAAAATTATAGAAGACATAATTGCCGTTGCCAAGTTTCAGCAGAGTGAATTTCTGGTTGGCTCCCCACACGTTTTTCCGGATTTCCGCATTTGCGTGATTCGCAGTTGAGGCACCTTTAATGCAGACTACGTAATTAGAATTTATGGCGCTCCTTACGTAGACTGTCTTGCCGTTCGCAATCTGAGCTGAAGCTCCGACCAGTTCATCATCCGTGACATCTGCCGCGGCGATTCCCGATTCGTCAGAGGGGAAAGCCGCATTCTCGAGGGCAAGGCTGCTTTCATCGAGAGCGAGGCCTGACTCGTCAGAGGGGACCTCTGCCGCAGACTCAGCCATCTCATCATAGAGATCATACGGCTGGTCCGTTATGAATTCATCATCCGGGACAGCCTCGGTGTCAGATTCCATCTCCTGCGCGTCATCTTCTGTCGGGTCAGCAGCTTCTGTCTCGGGCGCCTCTTCTTCATAGGACTCGTCGAGCCCATCCATGATATCTTCCGGCAGTTCTTCAATGACAGATATACCTGCACTCTCCGTATCCTCGTCAGCGGCCGCCACGAGATCTGTGCGAGAGTTATCCGGCTGAGCAGCGTACGCGGGTACAAAACAGGAAAGTATCATTGTCAGTGTTATAATTATCGCTGTAAGCTTCTTTTTCATATTTCACCTCTTTCTGTCTATACCCTGACGCCGATGTCATCCAGTCTGGCGACGGTTTTTTCATAGGATTCATGCAGGATGCCGCCGATTCCGCATTTGCCCGCAGCGGCTATATTTTCAGGATTATCATCTATAAAGACCGCTCTTGCCGGATCGATCCCGAACTTATCAAGCAGCATTTTATAGATAACTGCATCGGGTTTGCGCTGATGGACCCTGAAGGACCAGAGACAGCCGTCTGTCAGACGGATAAAATCAAAGACCCCGTTCTCCGTACATTTTTCGTAGGCATGCTCTGACCAGTTCGAGAGAATGTATACCCGGTATCCTCTGTTCTTCAAAGCTCGAATCCAGCTCTCTGTAAACGGATTCACTGTGATGCAGGTGTACATTGTCTCCACAAGTTCCCGTATCTCGTCAGCATACTGCGGACCGAGCGCTATAAATTTTCCGACCAGATCCTCAAAGCTCTCGTTTCCCAGATCGCATTGCGCCCAAACGTCACACTCAATGACGTGCTCCATGATATACTCTCTGGCCTCGTCGGATATATCAATCATGTAGGGATATCGGATCCACGGAAAATCGACGAGAACACCGCCGACATCGAAAATAATCGTGTCCACGACCGGGGACTTGTCCGGTCTTATGACTTTGGCTGCCAAAAGCAGTACATACAGGAAGACCGGTACCAGGACAGTACAGGCAAGAGACCCCAGAAACAGGGAACGGGCAGTCTCACTCCTGCCCATTGCCGCTATAAAAGTAACTGCGTACATGCCGAAAAGAAGAATGATTCCGATCATGGCCGCTATCTGTCTTACTTTTTTCATAAATGTTCCTCTCCGCATACGAAACCACGGCAAAGACCACAACACTGCATGACCGGGCAGGAGGGCAGTCCCTCCGCCTGTTCAAAAAAGGCTGTCGCCCGGACAGCCTCTCATTTCATGCATTTTACGTACACCACATTTTATTTCTCATAGAACCCGCTTACGATCTCGTCAAATACAGGCTCCACGGTATCCTTCTGGCTTTCTGCAGTCCAGCAGTTAAACTGGAAGTAGCGGTAGCTGCCCTGCACTGCGTAAATATAATACACAATCGGATTATCCTCGTAGGAGGCCGCGATCGTACTCTTTCTTATCACGAAATCATTGACATCAGATTCGATATCGACGGTCTCAAGAAGCTCCGCATCCGAGAAAGTCTCGCTGTCGCTCATGGAATTGTAGACAGCCGCGACGATTGCGCTGCTGTACTCATCAAGTGACATGAACGGCGAGTACCGCCGGCTCTCACTGTTTGCCATGAAGAATACAGCCTGATCCAGATTTCCGACCTGGATCTTGAAGCTCTGGTTCACCTCGTCGTCATTAATTATCTGTCCGTTCAGATCCTGCCAGTCCAGAGGTACAGCCAGCTGCAGACTGTCATCTTCGCTGTAGAACTCCTGCTTCGTCTCATCGTCCGAGAGCCATGCGCCGGGAATCAGAAGATCCGACTCTTCACTGTCCAAAGACTCACCTTCCTCCTCTGCCCCGCTTTCGTAGGGTGCAGCGACTCCGCTGTCACTTCTCCTCGAAGTTTCGGTCGTCGTCGGAATCGAAACGCTCTCAAGCGCATCGAGAAGGTCAAGTCTCGCCTGCTCCTCCGGGTCTATGACCTCCTCCGCGACAGATGATTCTGCCGGCAAAGATTCCGGCTGTGCCTCCTGCTGCGCGGGCATAAGCTGACTTATGCCGCTGCAGCCTCCAAGCAGAACCGCGCATGCGGTACCGATCGCCAATATACTCAAACTGCGTTTTCTCATGTCTTCCCCTCTTAAATCAGGATCGCCCTTGCGCTTTATCTGTATATAATATCCTGTCTGCCCGGACCGTTCGAGACCATTGTGATCGGGTAACCGATTTTTTCCTCAATGAACTCGACATATTTCCTGCAGTTCTCCGGCAGATCCTCATACCTGCGAATGCCGGTAATCTCACACTTCCAGCCCGGAAGCACCTCATAGACAGGCTTTGCCTTCCTGAGAAGTGTCGTTGCCGGGAACTCGGTTGTGACCTTTCCATCGATTTCGTAGCCGACGCACACCGGGATCTCATCCAGATAGCCGAGAGCGTCAAGCACAGTGAGGGCGACATCTGTCGCGCCCTGCAGACGGCAGCCGTATTTCGATGCAACGCAGTCATACCATCCCATTCGCCTCGGACGGCCGGTAGTTGCGCCGTACTCTCCGCCGGATCCTCCGACGCGCCTTAAGGCTTCAGCTTCATCGCCAAAGATCTCGGATACGAATTCTCCCGCGCCGACTGCTGATGAGTAAGCTTTCGTGACAGCCACGACTCTCTTGATTTCGTAGGGGGGCACACCCGCGCCGACCGCACCGTAACCGGCAAGTGTCGGTGACGACGTGACCATCGGGTAAATGCCATGATCCGGATCCTTCATAGTGCCAAGCTGTCCCTCGAGGAGAACACTCTTTCCCTCTTTCAGCGCGTTGTAGAGGTAGAGCGATGTGTCACAGATATACGGGGCAAGCATCTCCTTATACTCCGCCAGTTCAGCCATCACGTCGTCTACGGAAATCTCCGGCTTATTGTAGAGGTATTTCAGCATGATGTTCTTCTTCAGAACAATATTCTCCACCTTGATGCGGAGTTCATCCATATCGGAAAGTTCGCTGACCTGGATGCCGATCTTAGCATACTTGTCTGAATAGAACGGAGCAATTCCGGATTTCGTGGAACCGAAGGATCTTCCGGCAAGTCGCTCCTCCTCATATGTATCAAAGAGAACATGATAACTCATGACGATCTGTGCCCTGTCAGAGACAAGGATCTTCGGCATGGGGACATTTTTCTCCACGATGGAGTTGATCTCCTTCATCAGTTTCTTTACATCGAGGGCGACTCCGTTGCCGATAATACTCGTTGTGTGGTCATAGAAAACTCCGGACGGAAGTGTATGCAGGGCAAATTTGCCATAGTCATTGATGATGGTGTGACCGGCATTGGCACCGCCCTGAAAACGCACGATGATGTCTGCCTTCTCGGCGAGCATATCCGTGATCTTTCCCTTGCCTTCATCTCCCCAGTTCGCTCCTACTACTGCTGTAACCATATTTTCTCCTTTTTATATTGCTTATCATTTGGATCAAGAACGCTTCAGCATTCTTGCCGCGCTGCGCAGGACGTTATTTACACGTTAATCTCCGAAGTATAGCCGAGGACTTCTTTATTGGCCTCAAGCATCGGATTGACAACATTTGTCAGATATGATGTGACTTGCTGCGGCGCGCGGCCTACGTATTTCTTCGGATCAAGCGACGCGGTCAGTTCTTCCTTGGTCAGCGGGAATGCCGGGTCGGCGTCGATAAGGTCGAAAAGATTGTTGTCGAGACCTTCCACCTTAACATTTCTGCCCGCCTCCATCGACAGCTGACGAATCTTCTCATGCATTTCCTGACGGTCGCCGCCCGCTTTGACAGCGTCCATCATGATATTCTCTGTCGCCATGAACGGAAGCTCGGCCATGAGATGTTTTGTGATGACCTTCGGGTAGACCACAAGGCCGTCCACGACATTGACAACCAGATCAAGGATACCATCGCAGGCCAGGAAGCCTTCCGGAACGGAGAGACGTTTATTTGCAGAATCGTCAAGTGTGCGCTCGAACCACTGCACAGAGGAAGTAATCGCCGGATTCATGGCATCTGCGATGACGTAGCGTGAGAGGCTGGCAATACGCTCTGAACGCATCGGGTTTCTCTTATACGCCATGGCCGATGACCCGATCTGGCTCTTTTCGAACGGTTCCTCTACCTCCTTGAGGTGCTGCAGGAGCCTTATGTCATTTGAGAACTTCGTGGCGCTTGCAGCGATTCCGGCAAGGACATTGATCACTCTCGTGTCAACTTTTCTGGAGTACGTCTGGCCGGATACCGGGTAACATCCTGCAAATCCCATCTTCTCCGCAATCATCTGGTCCGCCTTCTCGCAGGCAGCGTGGTCGCCGTTAAAGAGCTCAAGGAAGGACGCCTGAGTGCCGGTCGTTCCCTTGGAACCCAGCATCTTGAGAGATCCCGATACATAGTCCAGATCCTCAAGGTCCATCATGAACTCATTGATCCAGAGTGATGCCCTCTTTCCGACAGTGGTCGGCTGCGCAGGCTGGAAGTGTGTGAACGCAAGTGTCGGAAGATCCTTGTACTCGTCCGCAAAGCGGGCAAGCTCGGAGATCGCGTTGATCAGTTTTCTTCTGATGATCGCGAGTGCGTCTCTCATAAGAATAATATCCGTATTATCACCGACATAGCAGGATGTAGCGCCAAGGTGAATGATTCCCCGGGCTTTCGGGCACTGCAGACCGTAGGCGTATACGTGGGACATGACATCATGGCGCACTTCCTTTTCGCGTGCTTTGGCATCCGCATAATTGATATCCTCCGCATGGGCTTTGAGCTCCGCGATCTGTTCGTCAGTGATATCAAGTCCGAGTTCCTTCTCCGTCTCGGCGAGCGCGATCCACAGCTTTCTCCACGTGCGGAACTTGCGGTCCGGTGAGAATACCGCCTGCATTTCGCGGCTGGCGTAGCGCTCCGAGAGGGGGCTTACATACTTGTCGTAGGATACGTTCATTTCTTCAGACATTCGTTCTCCTTTTTTATCGGCATAGTTCTGCCGCATTCTTCAGTGTGATGAATTTCCACACTGAAATATACACTATAATTGAAGTCAATACAAGAATGATTCTCGAGGCCAGTGTCAAATTATCTAA
>OCTX011747153.1_pt1 | contig 12028 bp, 5 predicted proteins | sample 1539691 | NCBI WGS metagenome assembly OCTX01 (sample SAMN02144231, study PRJEB22623) | gut metagenome | biome: sheep rumen | host: Ovis aries | place: New Zealand
TTGTCCGCGAGAAAAAGCATATTTCTTTGGTAAGAGTAACAACTGAAAGCATTCTTCCTCCCGCCATAAAAGTGAGTGTTGAACATACCGGAGGGAAGGCCACAATAGAGATTCTGGACGAAGGGAAGGTCATCGCCGCGAAAAGCGGAGATGAAGCGACCTTCGAGATTCCGGGAGCGCAGCTCTGGGATGAAGACACGCCCTACCTTTACACTGTAAAAGCCACCTTAGACAACGGAGAGGCCCTTACCGACACTTTCGGGATAAGGACACTCGAATGGGACAGAAACGGGTTCAGGGTCAACGGAAAGACAGTACTTCTCAAGGGAGGCTGCATCCATTCCGACAACGGTATCCTCGGTGCTGCCGAATACGACGAGGCCGCCGAAAGGAGGATACGCATTCTGAAAAGTTTCGGCTTCAACGCCATCCGCTCCGCACACAATCCCTGCTCGGAAGCAATCCTGAGAGCCTGTGACAAATACGGAGTCTACGTGATGGATGAGCTCTGGGACATGTGGTTCAAGGCCAAAAATCCTTATGACTACAGCAATCACTTCAAGGAGTACTTCCTTTCCGATATCGCCAAGATGGTGGAAAAGGATTACAACCATCCATCTGTAGTCATGTATTCAATAGGTAATGAAGTCAGCGAAATACTCGCTCCCGGAGGTCCTGAGGCTGAAAAGGCCATGATCAAGAGGCTCCATTCGCTCGACAGCACAAGACCGGTCACGGTCGGCCTCAACGTTGAGATAGCACGTTCCGCAATCCCGGCCAATCCCCAACCCGCAGCAAGGGAAAAGAAAAGCGGAGAAGGGATGAACCTGTCCGCTCTTTTGACAGGCGGAGGCCTCGACAGCCAGAAATGGAACGAGATGATGCATGCGATGGGGATAAACAGGAACAACCCCGTCCTCACTCCCGAGATGGAAGCGGTCCTTTCAGAAGTAGTCGACCCACTTGACATCGCAGGATACAATTACGGATCGGGTAGATACCCCATCGAAAACGACAATTATCCCGACAGGGTCGTTGTCGGTTCCGAGACCTTTCCCACCACCCTTTTCAGCAACTGGGAACTCGTAAAAAAATATCCCGCTGTCATCGGGGACTTCCTCTGGACAGCATGGGATTATATCGGGGAGACAGGTCTCGGGGCATGGGACTATACGGGAAACGCCGGTTTCATGAAGCCTTTCCCCTGGAAATACAGCGGAGCCGGAATGATAGATTCCACAGGAGAGCCCACCGCTGAGGCCTTTCAGGCCAAGACCGTCTTCGATCCCGAAGATGACACGCCCTATATCTGCGTCCAACCTGTAATGGGGACAGTCCCTCGAAAGTCAGCTTGGAGATCTTCAGACGGCATAAGAAGCTGGAGTTGGAGCGGATGTGAAGGAAGGAAAGCCGTTGTTGAAGTCTATGCGAACTCGGACAAAGTGAGACTCCTTCTGAACGGAAAGAAAGTCGGAGAAGAAAAAGTCATCGAAGGTGTCGCGACATTCGAAGTTCCCTATTCACCCGGAAAACTTGAGGCTGTCTCCTACGGCGGAAAATCCGGTAAGGCAAAAAGGGACATGCTTGTCAGCGCCTCCGGAGACCTTTCTCTCACACTCTCTCCCGAAAACTCCCACGCCGTCCCCGGCCAGATAGTTTTCATAGGGATTGACATAAAGGGTGAGAACGGGGAAAGGGAATCCATGAAAGACAGGGAAATAAGACTCCATGTTGAAGGAGGAGAACTCCTGGGTCTGGGAAGCGCCGACAACTCTGACGAAGGTAATGACGATGATTCGGTATGTCTTACCCATTTCGGTCATGCGCTAGCCGTAGTAAGGGCCGGGAATGAAGGGAAGATCACCCTCAGGGCGGAAGCGTCGGACCTTGCAACAGGAAATTGCGAAATACCGATAAAGTAAATATTCCCAAGTATATACATATGAAAATCAAAACACCAAAATCGGTTGGAGGCATTCTCGTGCTTTCCGCAATGCTTCTGAGCTCATGCTCCAGGGAGAAGGATTTCGACATCAACCACGGATGGACTTTCTCTGAAATCGGCTCTGATGCCGTTACGGTCGTCGATCTTCCCCACGACGCGATGCTCCAGAGCGGAAGGTCTGCCGATGTTCCCGGAGGAGATGCCGTAGGATATTTCCGATCCGGAAGATACTCCTACCAAAAAGATATCGAGGTTCCCCAGTCATGGATGCAGAAGCACGTCACTCTCTCCTTCGGAGGAGTCTACCGTGACGCAGTCATTTTCCTCAACGGTGAGAAGATCGCCACCCACGATTACGGATACGGTTCGTTCTGCGTCAATCTGGACGGACAACTCGTTCCAGGGAAGAACACCATACGGGTGGAATGCGGCAATGAGGGCGGACTGGACAGCAGGTGGTACAGCGGAGCCGGCATATACCGTAGAATGGAACTTAGAGTAAGCGAAAAGGATCACATAGAAAAAGTCAAGGTCCTGACCGAAAGCATCAATCCCCCCGCAGTGAGGATAGTGACAGCCCATACGGGCGGTAATGTCGGGATCGGTATCTTCAGGGATGGCAAGAAAGTAGCGGAAGCTTCCGGTGACAACGCACTCGTGGAAATTCCCGACGCTCACCTTTGGAGCGCCGATTCCCCCGACCTCTACACGGCCGTGGTCTCGTTGGAAGTTAACGGGAAGAAGACAGACTCAAGGGAAGAGACATTCGGAATAAGGACTCTTGAATGGAACAGTGAAGGATTCTTCGTCAACGGAGAGAGGACACTCCTCAAAGGAAGCTGCCTCCACTCTGACAACGGCATCCTCGGCATGGCAGAATATCAGGATGCGGCAGACCGTAAGATCCGCACCCTCAAGGAATACGGGTTCAACGCAATCCGCAGCGCCCACAACCCCTGCTCCGAGGAGATCCTCAGGGCATGCGACAAATACGGCATGTACGTGATGGACGAGTTGTGGGACATGTGGTTCGTATCAAAGAACAAGAACGACTACGCCAACAAATGGAAAGACGGATACCTCACCGACATCAAGGAAATGGTGGCGAAGGACTACAACCACCCTTCGGTTGTAATGTACTCAATCGGTAACGAGGTCGGAGAACCCGGCAGCGAAGAAGGGATGAGATACGCCATGTCAATCATCAATTCCCTGCATAGTCTAGACCCTTCACGCCCCGTCACAGGAGGAATCAACCTCATGCTCGTAGCGATGAAAGCTTTAGGAGGCTTCGACTTCAACATGATGCTCAACACGGCTATGGACAGCAAGGCATTCAACGATCTTGTCCAGAAGTTGGGTCCGTTCCTCTACAAGGACGCCATCCTTACCGATGACTGGGATAAGGCGGTGAGTCCTATAATGGATTCTCTCGACATAGCCGGATACAATTACGGAACAATGCGTTATGAGCTTGACAACACCCTCCATCCAGACCGATTGATAGTGGGCAGCGAGACCTATCAGAGAGACCTATGGGACACTTGGGCCGTTGTCGAAAAGAACCCCGGTCTGATCGGAGATTTCGTGTGGACCGGATGGGATTATCTTGGCGAAGTAGGGATAGGAGCCTTCAAATACGGGGAAAGGCAGACGGGAAGAACTACCCCCTACCCTTGGAAACTGGCGGACTGTGGAACCATCGACATAAACGGAAACCCCACCGGAGAAGCGTTCCTTTCGACAGTGACTTGGGAAGAGACTCCCGGCAAACCCCATCTCGCGGTAATGCCGGTAAGGAAAGACGAACCGATTTCCAGATCGCAATGGAGACTGTCGGATTCGATTCCCAGTTGGAGCTGGAATGGAGAGGACGGGACAACCGCTCACGTCGAAGCCTATTCGAGTGCCGACAAGGTGGAGTTCTTCCTCAACGGCGAAAGTCTTGGAAAGAAGGATGTTGAAAAAGGGGTTGCGAAGATTGACATTCCGTACACCCCCGGAAAACTTGAAGCGGTCGCACTTCTTGAAAACGGCACCGTCTGCGGAAAAGATGAACTCACTTCGGCCGAAGGTTCCCTCGCCCTTTCGATAGAGCCCGAGAGCGATACCGTAATAAAGGGTCACCTCGCATTCGTTGAAATAAATATCGTCGGAGAGAACGGAGAAGTCGAATCCAACGCTGACAGGAAGATAAGTCTTTCAGTCGAAGGAGGAAAGCTGCTGGGATTCGGCAGCTCCCTGCCCATGACGGAAGACGATTTCCTCTCCGGAGAATACACCAGCCGCTACGGAAGGACCCTCGCGATCATCTCGCCGGCCAGAAGCGGAAAAGTGAAGATAACCGCCAACGCTGAAGGGCTTTCTCCAGCTTCGCGAACAATAAGAGTAAAATAATCGGAAAAAGGAACGATATGAAAAGAACAATCCTATCCGTAGCAATCGTCCTGATGGCGACATTGCTCCAGGCGACGGAAAAGCCACGCATAATCGTCATGACGGACGGAGAAATCGACGACAGATGCTCGATGGTGCATTTCCTGCTATGTTCCAGTGACTTCCAGGTGGATGCCATCATCGAGACCGGGTCCCAGTTCCAGCGGGACGGCTGGAGCATCGACCCTTGGCTTGAGGAGCAGATCAACGACTATGCGAAAGTCTATCCGAATCTCCTCATACACAATCCGGACTATCCTTCTCCGGAATATCTCAAAAGCGTCTGTTTCGTAGGTGACGAGGACAAATCTCATCTTGTGCAAATTGTCCCTTCCATAACCTACCCTGGAGCCGAGCCCAAGATAGACCCTTCATCGTGGAAGGACACTCCCGGTTCCGACAGGATTATTGAAGTACTTCTCCAAGATGACCCACGCCCCGTATACATCCTGGCTTGGGGAGGAGGGAACACCGCCGCCAAAGCATTCCAGAGACTCAAGGAAAAATATCCCGACCAATACATGAGAGCTGCATCGAAGGCGGTGATGTACAACATCTGGTACCAGGACGGAGCCGGCAGCTATATCGAAACCTTCCACCCGGAAGTCACCATGCTGCTTTCGCATAACTTCAGCGGGAGCTGGGACTACGGCAGCCAGCTCTACACCAAGGACTTCGTGAGGGATTTCCTGCATGAGAATTCAGGACCTTTGGCTAAACACTACGTCCAAAACAATATCAGCGAAGGCGATTCCCCTTCCTTCTTCAATTTCATTGAAAACGGACTCCGTTCGTATGAAGATCCCACTTTCGGTGGATGGGGCGGACAGTTCCATCGCCACGAAGGATACGAGAACGTCTATCTGGACAACGGCAAGACCACGTACCTTTCATGGATAGAGTACGTTCTGAGGGACTTCGAAATGAGGCTCAAGTGGTGTACGGCCGATTCAAGGGACAAGGCGAACCACTATCCGGTCATTACAGTTGACGGTCCCCTGGAAAGGACAGTCCGTTCCGGAGAGAAAGTTGTTCTGACAGCCACCGCCGAGGATGAAGACGCCCTTGACGCGGATGCCCTTTGGGACAGGTTCGGTGCGGTCATGTCCCAGGGAGATCCCACCATGACAAAGGAGACCCTCTTGAAGAGGGCAGCAAGCTTGAACCTCAAGCCCACATGCACATGGTGGCAGTACAGGGAAGCTGGAACTTATCCCGGCTTCGTGACATTGCAGCACGAAGGGGACAAAGTTTCGTTCACAGCCCCGAAGGTTGACTCCCCCGTCACAGTACATATGATATATGAAGCCAAGGACTGGGGAAGACCGGCTCTCAGCGCGTTCGCAAGGATTGTGATAACGATTGTGCCCTAAAAACTGATTGAAGTCTTTGTAAAAAGTTCCCTAAACCTTACTTTTGTACCCGAACAGTAAGGTTTTTACTCATTGTGCAAAATTCCCGAAAATGAAAAAGACAATACCTGTAATAGCCGCTCTGCTTTCGGCAATCGCATCAATGTCCGTGGTCATGTCCTGTACCGACGGGACATCCCGTTCCAGCAGCCAAACTACTTATCCGTCAGACTACACTGTCCGGGAGCTGAGGGAGAATTTCAAGGAACCTCCCTTTCACACAAGACCTCTCGTTTGGTGGCATTGGATGGACGGCAACATCACCAAGGACGGCATACGTAAGGACATAGAATGGTTCAAAAGGGCAGGCATCGGCGGATTCCACCACTTCGACGCGGCGATGACTACCCCTCAGATAGTGGACAAAAGGCTCATCTACATGCAGGATGACTGGAAAGACGCATTCCGTTACGCCATCACCCTTGCCGATAGCCTCGGGATGGACGTTTCGGTGGCAAGTTCTCCGGGATGGAGCTGCATGGGAGGTCCATGGGTCGAGCCCAAAGACGGAATGAAGAAAGTCGTCTGGAGGGAAAGCACAGCAGAAGGCGGGAAGCATGTGGACTTGACACTTCCCGAGCCTTACAGCAACGCCGGAACTTTCCTCAATTTTCCGGGGACCGAGAGACAGGATGTCTTTTATGAAGATATCGCCGTATTGGCTGTGCCGATTGCGGATGATGACCTTACTCCCGCAGAATTGGGTGCAACCGTGAAATCCAATGCCGGTCCGCTTTCCGCTGAGGCCCTTTGTGACGGTGACTACACCACCTTTGCCGAGATCCCGTTCACAGCTTCAAACGAAGCCTGGATAATGTACTCTTTCCCCGAAAAAGTAAAGATAAGCGCAGTTTCAGTCGCGGACGGACGTTCACGCTATCAGTGGGCCAATACTGCCGGGGACCTCTCTACCGTTCTCGAATGCAGCGATGACGGAGTCAACTTCGTGGAAGTCGCGAAAATACCCTCGAACGGCGTCGGTCACTCCACTGTCGCTTTCCCCACCAAGGAAGCCAGATTTTTCCGGGTGAAGATACGCGGAGGCGGCGGAGGGAACGCCCTTATGGCCGCCCTGGGGTACGGAGGAGTCGCTCAGCGAAGCGTTAAGGTTCCGGAATTCAGACTCTACACGACCCCTAGGGTCAACCACTCTGAAGAGAAAGCCGGATTTGCCGCACCGCACGACCTGCATGATTTCCCGAACATCGGTGAAGGTTCTTTCCCTTCCCCGGAGCAGGTTGTGGACCTTACCTCTTCGGTAAAGGACGGAGTCCTCTCATGGGACGCCCCTGAAGGCAGATGGAGAATCCTCAGGATCGGATATTCCCTCACCGGAAAGCATAACAGTCCCGCTCCTGCCGAAGCCACCGGACTGGAAGTCGACAAGATGGATCCCATCGCTTGGAAAGAATATTTCCATACATACCTCGACATGTACAGGGAAGCTACAGGAGGTCTCATGGGTGAAAAGGGCATACTCAACCTTCTTACCGACAGTTACGAAGCCGGGCAGGAAAACTGGACGCCCGCAATGGCAGAAGAGTTCGCCTCCAGAAGAGGATACAGCCTCATCCCCTGGTTACCCGCATTGACAGGTCAGATACTCGTAAGCCCGGAGGCCACGGAAAAATTCCTGTGGGATTGGAGAAGGACGATGGGAGAACTCGTCGCGGAGAGTTACGACGCCCTCACCGACATCGTGAAGGAATACGGAATGAAGGGAAGATTCTCAGAGTCACATGAGAACGGAAGAGTCTATATCGTTGACGGAATGGACGTAAAGCGCACTGCCATGGTTCCGATGGGTGCAATCTGGACACCCTCCCCCATAGCGGCCGGTTCAACTTTCGACATGGCGAAGGCTGACCTTCGGGAAGCATCTTCCGTAAGTCACATCTACGGTCAGAACGTCGCCGGAGCCGAGTCTCTCACCGCCATAGGAATGCTCAACCAAGCTTATTCCTACTGCCCCGAGAATCTGAAAAACGTGGTTGATGTCGAGTTCGCTTCAGGCATCAACAAAATCATAATCCACGAAAGTTCACACCAGCCGAGGGATGACAAGTTCCCCGGACTCGGGCTTTCCGTCACCGGGCAATGGTTCAACCGTCACGAGACCTGGGCCGAATACGCGAAGCCTTGGACAGACTACATCGCCAGGAGTTCGTATCTTCTCCAGCAGGGCCATTGGGGTGCCGACATCCTCGTTTACTACGGAGAAGACAGCAACGTCACGGCCCAGTACGGCAATGCCCTTCCGGACATCCCCAAGGGGTACAATTTCGACTTCATCAATCCCGATGCGCTCCTTGGCCTTCTGGAATGGAACGGGTCTTCCTTCACAACACCCAGCGGCATGGAATACAAGGTGCTTCTCCTTGGAAAGAACACCGAAGACATGTCAGTCCAAGTGCTGAGGAAACTCGACGCCCTTACGGAAAAGGGAGCCGTCATAGTGGGTAAAGCCCCTTCAAGGATGACAAGTCTATCCGACAGCGAGTCGGAATTCGACACCCTGGTCGGAAGAATCTGGGGCGGAGGAAGAGATAATGTCAAATCAACCCTGGAGGAGGCTCTCAAAAACGTACCCGAAGACTTCATCACCGATGCCGACCTCAATGTCGTACACAGGAAACTCTCCCACGGTGACATCTACTGGTTGAGCAATCCCTCATCCGAAGCCTTGACCGCGGAAGTAAGCCTGAACGTTACAGGCAAAGGAGCCGAGCTTTGGAATCCGGAGACGGGAGAAATTTCCGTTCCCGCCTACGGACAAAGTGACGGCAGGACTACTGTAACCGTCGATTTCGACCCCTACGGTTCGTATTTCATCGTTCTTTCAAAAGACATAAAGAGTAAGGCCAAGGAATATCGTCCCGTATCATATGAGGAACTGCTTACCGTACAGGGTCCCTGGAATGTGGAATTCCAGAAAGGGAGAGGAGCACCGGACAAAGCGGAATTCCCCACACTGATGTCCTACACCGACTCGGATATCCCCGGAATAAAATACTTCTCGGGTACAGCTACTTACAGCACGACCTTCACCATCGACGCAATCCCCGGCGAAGGCAAAGCGATGCTCGATATGGGAACAGTCAAGAACATAGCCGAAGTGTCAGTAAACGGCAGGGTTGTGACCGTCCTTTGGAAGACCCCGTTCAGAACAGACATCGGAGAGTATCTGAAAGAAGGAGAAAATACCCTCCAAGTCAAAGTGACGAACCTCTGGCCGAACAGGATTATCGGTGACGCACAGCCTGACGCTACTGAGAAAATCACTTTCACTCCTGCGGCATTCTACAATGCAAGTTCTCCCCTTTTACCTTCCGGGCTGATTGGTCCGGTGAAAGTGGTCCTGCAGAACTGACGACATCAAAAAAACTTAAATAAGTCAATCATTCATATACACTCAAAGAAAGACCGGTCCAATGCCCGATTCAGGCAGGCCGGTCTTTTTTTATTCCCCCCCACACTTCGCCGACATACGGGAACTATCCCGGACTCATTTTTTTGACAAAAATACTACAATATCCGCAACTGTATTTTTATCAACATTTTACGGAGCGAGCATTTTTTCCGCTTCCTCATTTTTTAACGTTTTTAAAAGCTTTTTGCCGAAAAATCACTATATTAGATGGCTAGGGGAATAACCTGCGCAAAAGACGTTACTGAACCACCGCGCCCCCTCACAAGAACACGCAAATCAAACAACACAAAAATACAACATGGACAAATTGCAGGAACTGACAGACAAGCTCTATAACGAAGGTCTGTCCAAAGGTAAACAAGAAGGTGAGGCAATGATCCAGAAAGCCAAGGATACTGCCGCACAGATCATCTCCGAGGCAAAAGCCCAGGCCGAAGAGATTATCGCGAAGGCCAAGAAAGATGCGGCCGACTACCAGACCAAGATCGAAAGCGATCTGAAGATGGCTTCAGCACAGGCCCTCCAGAGCACCAGGAAGGATATCGAGAACCTCGTGGTCGGAAAGGTTGTCGACGCTCCCGTGAAAGCAGCCGTCTCTTCCCCCGACTTCCTCAAGGAAATCATCACCGCCGTGGCGAAGAACTTCAGCGCCGAGCAGGCCACTGACATCGCCCTCGTTCTCCCCGAGAGCCTCAAGGAAAGCCTCGAGCCTTTCGTAAAGAATGAGCTCTCCAAGATAATCGGAAAGGGAATCGACGCATCCTTCTCAAAGAAGATCGCCGGCGGATTCAACATCGGTCCCAAGGACGGAAGCTACTTCGTCAGCATGACCGACGACACCTTCAACGGCCTTATTTCAGAGTACCTCAGACCGGCAACCAAAAAGCTCCTCTTCGGCGAATAATCCCCTCTTCCCATGAACAACTACGAATATATCATAGCATCACTTCCCACCATCTCCACTGATGCGAAAGCCTCCGCAGGACTTGATCCCGACGAGATCAAGGAATGGATCCTTTCCCAGTGCTCGGATGAGGACAAGGGACTGGTGAATCTGCTCTATGAAGGATTCGATGACGGGAAACTGGACAAGGATTTTTACCTCAAGGCACTCGCAAGTTCATCCACGTTCATAAGGGAGTATTTCGCCTTCGACCTCGAGGTCCGCAACACCAAGGTCGCGTTCCTCAACAAGGCCCTGGGCCGTCCCGCGGGAACGGACATCTTCATGGACAGCCCTGAGACTGAGGACGTCCAGAAGATAGACTCCGTTCTTTCGCGCTCGGACATCCTCGACAGGGAAAGGGGTCTTGACGACCTGATGTGGGAGAAGATCAGCCTTCTCAACACCTTCGACTATTTCAACATGGACGCCGTCCTCGGCTTCCTCTCGAAGATGCACATCGTCGAAAGATGGCTCCGCCTCGATGACGAGAAGGGACGCGAGATGTTCCGTTCATTGGTATCCGAAGTAAGAGGCACTTTCAAAGGAGTGGAGTACAAAGGATGACGCACTCCGCCGGATCAAGTAACGAAGAAACAAAACAACAAAACATATGGCAAAGACAAAAGGTATTGTCACGGGTATCGTATCGAACCTTGTCACAGTCCAGGTCGACGGTCCTGTAGCCGAGAACGAACTCTGCTACATCTCACTCGACGGGACTCCCCTCATGGCTGAGGTGATCAAGGTTTCGGGAAAGAACGCCTCCGTTCAGGTGTTCGAGAGCACCCGTGGACTGAAAAATGGGGACACCGTGGAATTCGAGGGAAAGATGCTCGAAATCACCCTCGGTCCGGGTCTTCTGAAGGGAGTCTACGACGGACTCCAGAACGACCTCACAACCATGACCGGAGTTTTCCTCAAGAGAGGTGAATACACCGATCCTCTGGACCGTGAGAAACTGTGGGATTTCAAACCCATAGCAAAGCCCGGCGACAAGGTCATCGCAGCGGACTGGCTCGGAGAAGTCATGGAAGGATGGCTTCCCCACAAAATCATGGTTCCCTTCTCTTTCAAAGGTGAATACACCGTCAAGAGCATAGTTTCCGAGGGCCAGTACAACGTCGACCATCAGATCGCCGTCCTCACCAACGCCGACGGAGAAGACGTTCCCGTCACAATGACTCAGAAATGGCCCGTCAAAGTGGCTATCAAGGCATACAAGGAAAAACCGCGTCCCGACAAGATCATGGAAACCGGAGTCAGGGTCATCGACTCCTTCAACCCCATCGCCGAAGGCGGTACCGGATTCATCCCCGGACCTTTCGGTTGCGGAAAGACCGTCCTTCAGCACGCCATCGCGAAGCAGGGTGAAGCCGACGTCATCGTCATGGCTGCCTGCGGAGAGCGTGCGAACGAGGTCGTTGAGATCTTCACCGAGTTCCCTGAGCTGATCGACCCCCATACGGGACGTCACCTCATGGAAAGGACCACCATCATCTGCAACACTTCCAACATGCCTGTCGCAGCGAGGGAGGCTTCCGTCTACACCGCTATGACAATCTGCGAATACTATAGGGCGATGGGACTCCGCTGCCTTCTCCTGGCCGACTCCACTTCCCGTTGGGCACAGGCCTTGAGGGAAATGAGTAACCGTATGGAGGAACTCCCGGGCGCCGACGCATTCCCTGTCGACCTCTCGGCCATCATATCCAATTTCTACGCACGCGCGGGAATGGTCATCCTCAACAACGGACAGAGGGGCGCCGTCACCTTCATCGGTACCGTCTCCCCTGCCGGAGGTAACCTCAAGGAACCCGTCACCGAGTCCACCAAGAAGGCCGCAAGGTGCTTCTACGCCC
>OCTX012170561.1_pt1 | contig 12028 bp, 10 predicted proteins | sample 1539691 | NCBI WGS metagenome assembly OCTX01 (sample SAMN02144231, study PRJEB22623) | gut metagenome | biome: sheep rumen | host: Ovis aries | place: New Zealand
CAGAAGATGTTCGCACCTATCTGGAACGGCTACTATCCAGAGGAGAACCACGTGGGCTACGTCACCAACGGCGTGCACTTCCCCACATGGTGTGCCACGGAGTGGCGCAAGGTCTATTCCAAGTACTTCGACGAGAAGCACATGGGCGACCAGTCGAATGAGGATATCTGGCACGGCATCTACGACTGCCCGGACGAGGAAATCTGGGAGACCCGCATGGCCTTGAAGAAGAAACTCTTCGACTATATCAAGGAACAGTTCCGTGAGACCTGGCTGAAGAACCAGGGCGACCCCTCACGCGTGGTGAACCTGCTCGAGAAGATGAATCCGAACGCCCTTGTGATCGGATTCTGCCGCCGCTTTGCCACCTACAAGCGTGCCCACCTGCTCTTCACCGACGAGGCCCGTCTGGCCAAGATCGTCAACGACCCCGAGCATCCCGTCATCTTCCTCTTCGCCGGCAAGGCTCACCCCGCCGACGGTGCAGGACAGGGCTTGATCAAGAAGATCTACGAGATATCACAGCGCCCTGAGTTCCTGGGCAAGGTGATCTTCCTCGAGGACTATGACTTCCTGCTGGCCCGCCGCCTTGTATCGGGCGTGGACATCTGGATGAACACGCCGACGCGTCCGCTGGAGGCCTCTGGCACGTCGGGCGAGAAGGCCGAGATGAACGGTGTGGTGAACCTCAGCGTGAAGGACGGCTGGTGGCTGGAGGGCTATCGCGAGGGCGCCGGATGGGCCCTCACAGAGAAGCGCACCTATCAGAACCAGGGCTATCAGGACCAACTCGACGCCGCCACCATCTACGGACTGCTGGAAAACGAGATTATACCGCTCTATTACGATAAGGACAAGAAGGGCATCTCAAAGGGGTGGATCAAGGTCGTCAAGAACTCGATCGCCCAGATTGCGCCTCACTACACGATGAAGCGCCAACTCGACGACTACTACAGCAAGTTCTACGAGAAGGAGGCCAAGCGCTTCAAGGAAATCTCAAAGAACGACTTCCGTCTGGCCAAGGAGATAGCCCAGTGGAAGGAGACCGTCGCCGAGCGCTGGGATGCCGTTGGCGTGGTGTCGTCAGAATGGGACTTCCCTGCCGCAGGCATCGAGACGTCGCAGAAGTACACCCTCCGCTATGTCATCAACGAGCAGGGACTCGACGATGCCGTCGCACTTGAGAAGGTGAACGTCTATACCGATAAGAGCGGCGAGGAACGCATCTACAGCATCGAGCCGCTGAAGATGGTCAAGAGGGAAGGCAACAACTATACCTTTGAGGCCGAACTCGCACCGAAGCAGGCCGGACAGTACAAGAGCGCCGTGCGTATGTATCCGAAGAACAAGAACCTGCCTCACCGCCAGGACTTCTGCTACGTGAAGTGGCTTGAACTCCCTGTCTCAAACAATTGATCAGGCATCTTGAGATATGAAAAAGCCCCCGGCCGCAAGGTCGGGGGCTTTGCTTCTATTCGGACTCTGTGTAATTTTGCTGGATGTATCGTCCCAGTTCGTTGTCTCTGTTGCGTTCGGCACATCGCTGGATGGCTTCCTTCATCAGGCACTGGATGCTGTCGATATCGTGCATCATCGATTTCTGGGTTGCCTCTGTGGTGGAACCACTCATCTGCAGTGTATTGACGATGTTCTGAATCTTCTGGCTACAGTCCCGGATGGTGTCGTTGAGGGCTTCCCATTCCTGCGCCATCTGCCTGTTACGAAAAGACTGGCAGCCCATCGACACGACGGCCAGGACTGCCAGTGCTATGATTTGCCTGCTCTTCACGTCGCTAGATGAGATAGAGGTCGCTGATGCTCTGGTTCTTGATAACACGGCGGATGGCCTCGGCAAAGGTCTCAGCCACAGAGAGTTGCTTCACCTTGGCACATCGCTGGGTATAAGGGATGGAGTCGGTGAATACTATCTCTTCGAGTGCTGATTCTTGCACACGGTCGCTGGCCGGGCCGCTCATCACGCAGTGGCTGGCACAGGCTCTGACGGTCTTGGCACCTGCCGACTTCATCAGGTCAGCAGCCTTGGTGATGGTGCCTGCGGTATCCACCATGTCGTCGATGATCACCACATTCTTGTCTTCCACATCGCCGATGATCTGCATCGTAGCCACCACATTGGCGCGGGCGCGGGTCTTGTTGCACAATACCAGCGGACAACCCAGGTATTTGGCATACGTGTTGGCACGCTTCGAGCCGCCAACGTCGGGAGAGGCGATGACGAGATCGTCCAGATGGAGGCCCTGTAGATAGGGCAGGATGACGCTGGAGGCATAGAGATGATCGACGGGCACATCGAAGAAGCCCTGGATCTGGTCTGCATGGAGATCCATTGTGATGACGCGATTGACGCCGGCTACACTCAACAGGTCGGCCACGAGTTTGGCACCGATACTGACACGGGGCTTGTCCTTGCGGTCCTGACGTGCCCATCCGAAGTAGGGGATGACGGCATTGATGGTGCGTGCAGAAGCGCGCTTTGCTGCGTCAATCATCAGCAAGAGTTCCATCAGGTTGTCACTGTTGGGGAAGGTGCTCTGTACGAGGAAGACATCGCGCCCGCGAATACTTTCTTCATAACTGACGGCAAATTCGCCATCAGAGAATCTAGTGATTTGCAATTGTCCTAACGGGCAGTCAAGGCTTTGGCAGATTTTCTCTGCGAGGTATTTCGTGGCTGTACCAGAGAATACCATGTAGGAACTTGTGTCACTCATTGTAATTCGTTTATATTGTTTCAATCTTTTATTATCGGTTAATCGACGGCTTTCTTTAGGCGTTCAAAGTGGAGCAGCAGATCCTTGTAATCCAGTTCGTTATGGATGTCGAAACGGTTCCACAGATCACCACAGATCACCACACCGCCAAAGCCAAGGCTGCGGACAGTCTTTATATTGTCGAGATTAATGCCGCCCAGTGCATAGACTTTCTTGTCGATAAGCCCCTGACGGGCAGCCTCTTCCAATTCTGCAATCGTAAAGTTTGAAGTCTCTTCCTTGATGGTCTGACTGTCAAAGACGGGATGCAGGAATACATAGTTGCTATGCCGCTTCACCTCTTTCAGTTCGCTGATGGCATGGCACGTACGGCTGATGTTCCCGCGATAGCCACTGGGTGGTTCTGTGAAGGCATCGTCGATGTGGATGCCGCGCAGTTTGTACTCCTCCTTCAGATAAAAATGGTTGTGGACTGTCGTTTTGCTGGCCAGATCTTCCCCCAGCAGCGTTAATAATCGTTCTAAGTACATCGGCGACGAGCCGGGCTTGTACAGATGCAGGTTGTCCATCCCTTCCTCGAAGAGGTTGGTGAGTATCTTGTCTTCTTCCACGAAAAACGTGGGCCTTGTCATTACAATTAACTTCATTTCTGATGTCTTGTACGCTTTCTAAAGTGCAAACTTACACAAAAAATCCGATATTCCGCCTACTTTGGCTAAAAAAATGGCTTTTATGGGGCTTCTTTCAGAAAAAAAACGTAATTTTGCACCCTGAAATGACAGAAACTACATCATTATTAAACAAAAATAGAAGAAAATGAAAGCATTTGTTTTTCCCGGACAGGGAGCACAGTTTGTAGGAATGGGTAAAGATCTTTACGATAACAGCCCACTTGCAAAAGAACTTTTTGAAAAAGCCAATGACATCCTTGGATACCGTATCACAGACATCATGTTTAATGGCACTGATGAGGAACTGAAGCAGACGAAGGTGACACAGCCCGCAGTCTTCCTGCACAGTGTGATTTCAGCCCTTTGCATGGGTGATGCCTTCCAGCCGGCAATGACAGCAGGTCACTCTCTGGGTGAATTCTCAGCACTGACGGCTTCTGGTGCCCTCTCTTTCGAGGATGGCCTGAAACTGGTGTATGCCCGTGCGATGGCTATGCAGAAGGCCTGTGAGGCTCAGCCTTCCACAATGGCTGCCATCATCGCTCTGCCCGACGAGAAGATAGAAGAGATATGTGCTGAAGTCAGCAAGATGGGCAAGGGCGTTGTCGTTCCTGCTAATTACAATTGCCCAGGCCAGTTGGTTATTTCGGGTAATATTGATGCCGTCAATGAGGCTTGTGAGCAGTTGAAGGCCGCTGGTGCCAAGCGTGCGCTGCCTCTGAAGGTGGGGGGGGCTTTCCACTCTCCGCTGATGCAGCCAGCCAAGGATGAACTTCAGGCTGCTATCGAGAAGACGGAGATCAAGGCTCCGAAGTGTCCTGTCTATCAGAATGTTGACGCAAAGCCTCACACTGATCCTGCTGAGATCAAGGCCAATTTGATTGCCCAGTTGACGAGTTCGGTTCGCTGGACACAGAGTGTGCAGAATATGATTGCCGATGGTGCCGACGACTTTACCGAGTGTGGTCCTGGCAAGGCTCTTCAGGGTATGATCGCTAAGATTAATCGCGAAGTATCGGCTCACGGAATCGAAACAGAATGAAAGAGAAAATAGTCATTTATCAGATATTCACGCGCCTCTATGGCAATCGTAACACGACTTGTAAGGAGAATGGTACGATTGAGGAGAACGGTTGCGGTAAGATGAACGACTTCACGCCCACCACCCTGAAGAAGATCAGGGAGATGGGCGTGAGCCATGTATGGTACACGGGCATTATCCGTCATGCCACTCAGACAGACTATTCTGCCTATGGCATCCCTCGTAACCATCCGGCTATTGTGAAAGGCAAGGCCGGATCACCGTATGCCATCACTGACTACTATGACGTAGACCCGGATCTGGCCGTTGATGTCAATCTGCGAATGGCTGAATTCGAGCAGTTGATAGCACGTACTCACAAGGCAGGTCTGAAGGTGATTATTGATTTCGTACCCAATCATGTGGCTCGCCAGTACCACTCCATCTGCAAGCCTGAGGGCGTGAGGGATCTGGGTGAGGAAGACAATCCTCAGAACGGCTTCGACCCTCAGAACAACTTCTATTACTGCCCTGGACAGCGTTTCGCCCCCTATTTTGACCTGTATCACGATGAGCCAGAACCTTATCTGGAAGAGCCCGCTAAGGCTACGGGCAATGACTGTTTCCACAATGCACCCGGCATGAACGACTGGTATGAGACAGTGAAACTGAATTATGGGGTGGATTATTACGCAGGTAGGGTAGGTCATTTCAATCCAATTCCAAACACGTGGAGCAAAATGACGGATATCCTGCTCTTCTGGGCCAGGAAGGGAGTCGACGGCTTCCGTTGTGATATGGCGGAGATGGTGCCCGCAGACTTCTGGCGCTGGGCTACAGACAAGGTGAAGTTTGCCTATCCTGATAAGATATTCGTGGGTGAAGTGTATAATCCCGCAGAGTATCGCAATTATATTGGTGCCGGCTTCGATTATCTCTATGACAAGGTGGGCATGTACGACACGCTGCGCGAGGTCATTCGCGGCAATCAGTCTACTCTGGCCATCACAGGAGCCTGGCAGGCGACGGATGATATCCGTGACCACATGCTCTATTTCCTGGAGAATCACGATGAGCAGCGAATCGCCAGTACTTTCTTCGCCGGTGACGGAAGGAAAGGTGTGCCGGGGCTTGTCGTCTCAGCACTCCTTCAGCAGAATCCCCTGATGATCTATGCAGGGCAGGAATATGGTGAGCGGGGGATGGACAAGGAGGGCTTCAGTGGAAATGACGGTCGCACCACGATTTTCGACTATTGGAGCGTGGCCACGCTGGTGCGTGCTGCGCAGCGGAGACTGACGGCTGATGAGAAGGCGTTGAAGGCTGTCTATGATCGTGTGATTCAAATAGCCGGGACGGAGAAGGCCGTCACCGAGGGAGCATCATTTGATCTGATGTATGTCAACGGACAGTATCACCATCAGTATGCATTCCTGCGTAAGGCTGGTCAGGAGGTCCTGCTTGTCATTGCAAACTTCACTGATGTACAGGCAGAATTGTCTGTTAACATTCCCGGGCATGCATTCGACTTCCTTGGTCTCAAGGAGAAGAATGCTGTTGCTACCGACCTGATGACTGATGTCAAGCAGACAATCACCCTGAGGCGAAACGAGGCTGTCGCAGTCTCTGTCGCTCCGTATAGTGCAGCCGTTCTTAAATTCAAAGCATAATTCTGGACAATGGACTATATCTTGAACGAACATAACAAGGAAGAGTTCCCACCAGCACATACGGCGGAGCATCTGTTGAATCAGACGATGATCCGTCTTTTTGGCTGTGAACGCAGTCATAATGCCCATATTGAGCGGAAGAAGAGCAAGATGAGTTTCTATCTTGACCATAAGCCCAGCAGGCAGGAAGAGAAAGAGATAGAGCGCAGGATGAATGAACTCATAGAGGAAGACCTGTCGGTCACCTTCGAATTCGTCACGCGTGATGAATTGCCAGAGGGCGTCAGTGCAGACCGTTTGCCTGATGATGCCTCAGAGACGATTCGCTTGGTACGTATTGGCGACTACGATGTATGTCCCTGTATCGGCAAGCATGTACGCTCTACTTCTCAAATCGGCCGTTTCGAGATGCTGGGTACCAATTGGGATGAGCATGAGCGGTCTTTCCGTGTGAGATTCAAGATCGTATGATAAAACAAGAAATCCGGCCAAGTTGGTCGGATTTCTTGTTTTTTATTGTAATGCAATCTTCAGGAAGACAGGATTGTGGTCGGAATAACTGAGATCCTTCTTGTAGTAGGTGAGTCCTTTAAGCGATTTGTCATGGAAGATGTAGTCGATACGCACCATCTTCTTTCCCCCTCGGAAGGTGTACATAAATCCGGCGCCGCACTCCTTGAAGCCGTCTACCTTGTCGCCCAGCAGCGTGTTGTAGACATACGAGTAAGGCACGTCATTGAAGTCGCCGCATACGATGGTGGGCACATTCGAATCTCTCATGTCCATCGCCACTGTGTTGGCTTGGCCTGCACGTGCCATCATGCCTAAGGTATAGTTGCCGTATATGGCCCTCACGAGGCGGTTGTTCTCCACTTCCAGGCCCTGATTCTCTATTTTGCTGGCCTGATGCAGTGTGCGGTTGAGGCCTGTTGTCTCCATGTGGACGTTATAGACGCGGAAGGTCTGGTTGTTGACCTTTATTTCTGCCCACATTGCACTGTTGTTGGTCATCTCGAAGGGGATGTTCTTGGTATTCGTGATGGGATGGCGGCTATAGATGACCATATCGCTCTGTCCCATGGCCATGTGGGGGAAGTAGTCCTTGTAGGAGTCGGAGTTCAACTTGTCGCCGCTCTGATTCGAATACTCCTGTAGGCAGAGCACGTCTACTTTCTGCTTCTTCATCTCCGCCAGAATGTCTTGTGCTATAAAGCCTGAAGTCTCACGCCCGAAGAGGGCCACATTGTAAGTCGCGATTTTCAGTCCCTGCTGACTGCCGCCGTTCTCATCGACGGATCCGAACTTATAGAGCGTCATCGAGTAGGGGATGCAGCACAGGATGGCAAGGAACGGGATAGCAGCCCAGTGCCAGCGGCGGAGGATAAGCCAGTAAACCAGCAGGATAAAATCTCCGATGATCAGGAATGGCAAAATATAGACGAGCAGTGCCCGTGCCATGTTGCCGGCAGGATTGACGTCGCCGCCGAACAGTCCGACGAGTGTAAAGACCATCAACAGCACTGTCAGGCTGAGAATCATGAATGCAAAGTATTTCTGTACAGCAAGTTTTCCCATAAGATGTTATAAGCGTGGTTTGGTTAGTCCAGATATTTTCTGACCATCTCAATCAGGTTCTCCACCTTGAATGGCTTGGCCATGAACTCGTCGCAGCCGGCAGCCTTTGCCTCGCGGATGTTTTCTTCGAAAGCGTAGGCACTGAGGGCGATGACTGGCGTCTGATGGTCTATCTCCTTGATGATGCGGGTGGCGTCGAGGCCGTTCATCTCCGGCATTCGGATATCCATCAGGATGAGGTCCGGCTTCTCGTCTTCATTGATGGTGACAGCCTCGATGCCGTTGTGGGCGCGGAGCAGGCGATAGCGCTTCTGCAGAACTATCTTTACCAGTTCATAGTTGCTGTCCTCGTCTTCGGCCACGAGGATTGTCTTCAGATTCATATTGTCTGAACGGGCGCTCACCCTGATGGTGCGCACATTCGTCGTCGTTGTCGTGTGCTCTTGGTCCAAACCGCCTACAGTGCCCTCGAAGGGCAGGACGAAGGTGAATGTGGAGCCCTTGCCGAGTTCTGAGTCTACGCGGATGCTGCCTCCCAGTTTCTCCACAATGATCTTGCAGAGGGCAAGTCCCAGGCCGAAGCCTTTCTGATGTTCTGCGTCCTGAGAGGCATACGTGTTGAATATCTTGTCGATAAACTCTGGTGCAATGCCGGAGCCCGTGTCCTTCACGTAGAATTCGATCTCGCGCATGTCGTTGATGATGTGGAAACCATAGTTGATGCTGCCTGTGGGCGTGTGCTTGAGGGCATTGCTGATCAGATTCGAGAAGACCTGTGTCAGCCGGTTGGCATCCGTATTCATGACGACACTCATCAGCGGTTTGTCCCATTCCAGGTTCAGTGTCTCCGGGCAGCGGAACTTGAAGAGTTGCTGGATGTTCTCGCACAGCGAGTTCAGGTCTGTCATCGTCTTCTTCATCACGATTTCTCCCGACTCCACTCTTGAGAGGTCGAGAATCTCGTTGATCAGGCTGCTCAGCCGCTGGTTGTTGCTCTCGATGATCTGATAGTATTTCATGCGCTCTTCCTCGGAGTCGGTCTCAACGATGACGCGGGAAAAGCCTTCTATGGCATTCAGTGGGGTGCGGATCTCATGGCTCATATTAGCCAGGAAGAGAGATTTCATCTTACTGGCATTCTCTGCGTTCAGTGCTTTCTCTTCGTATTCCTTCAGTTTTTTATTTGCTATCTCCAACTGTTCTGTGACAAGGGCTAACTTGCGGTTGGCGTCAGCAAACTTCTGCAATAGACTCTCTCTCTCGTTTTGTTCCATTGTCTTGTTTCAATGCGAATTTGGGGCAAAGGTAAGCAAAATATCTTAATTGAACAAATAAATTAGACAAAATTTCAACTTCTTTTTGCTTTTTCCCATGCTCCGCTGTGTCTGTGGCTCCTCAGATAGGCCATTCCACGGAAGACGTTCAGATTCATGAACATGAAGTAGTAGGCCGTATAGAGCAGTTTGTTCTTGATGCCGCAGCGGCTGAGTTGCCATCCCAGGCATGCTGCCAGATAGAATGCCGCTTGCAGGATAAGCAGGACTGTGTATAGCAGACCCGCGCTTGACGCAACAAGTGCTATGTTGCTGATTATAAGGAGGATCATGGCTATTGGCGTCAGGCTCCATCTGAGCACGCGATGGCTGATGTACTGGAAGGCCACCAGTGGCTGGCGCAGTGGATTCAGCATCCGGCGAAGCCACCAGATGCTCTGCAGTCCGCCTGCGGCGATGCGGCGCTTCCGCTTCGACTCTTCATGGAGATTGGCCGATCCGTACTCCAGTGCATAGGCCTCGGGCGTATAGGCGATGCGATGGCCTTCGTCGACTATCAGCATCGACATCATGAAGTCGTCGAGCAGGGCCGTGTCGGGTACCTCTCGGCACAATTCGGGACGGATGGCGTACAGTTCTCCAGCGGCTCCCATGGCCGAATACAATTCGCTGTCCCATTTTTTCAGTGTGCTCTCGTAGCGCCAGTAGAGGCCTTCGCCTTCCGCTGCCATCTCTCCGTTGCGTGCAGCCACGCGCTTCTCACCGCTTACGCAGCCGACTGTCCTGTCCTCGAATCGGCGGGCTATCTCGCGCAGGGCTTCGCGGTTAATCATCGTGTTGGCATCGGTGAATGCCACGTAGTCGGTCTTCACCTCCTGCAGCCCATGCTTCAGGGCTGCTGTCTTGCCCCGGCGCTCAGGGCTGAAGACGATGTCTACTTCGGGGTAGCCTTTCAGCAGTTCGTTGGTCTGGTCGGTGGTACCGTCAGTCACCCACATCACCTTGAACTTATCCTTCGGATAGTCCAAGGTGCGGGTGTTCTGCATTTTCTCTTCGACGATGTCCTGTTCGTTGTAGGCACATATCATCAGTGTCATCGTGGGCAGTTGCGCGTCATCAGGCATCTCCGGCAACTGGGGCTTGCCCTTGAAGAGTCTTTTCAGTCGGATGATGACGTAGAGCAGCATTCCATAGCCCAGATAGGTGTAGAAGACTATGAAAAGGCATACCCAGAAGATGATTTTCAGTGCCAGCATCGAACGTAGGTCTTTTTAGTTCTTAATCTTATTCCACTTATGTGGTTTCAATCTCTTCCTGCATGTCAATGAACTGCTGGTCGCTGTCATAGAACTCGTATTGCAGGAAGGCCAACTTCTGTGAGGGTACGACGTGCACGCCCAGACCGTACTTCATCTGCCACTGTATCTTCAGGCTCAGTACGCCCTTGTTGATATAGGCAGCCACATAGGGGTGGACATGCAGGTAGAATTTCCTGATGCCAATTTTGTTGACCAGACGGTCAATCTTGCTCTCTAACTGATCTGTGAACAGGATGCTCGACTTGATTTTTCCCGAACCGTGACAGGTGGGACACGTCTCTTCCACGTTGACATCCATGGCGGGGCGCACGCGCTGGCGGGTGATCTGCATCAGCCCGAACTTCGACAGTGGCAGGATATTGTGGCGTGCCCTGTCTTTCTGCATGTTCTTGCACATGCGCTCGTAGAGCATCTGGCGGTCTTCGGCCAGTTTCATGTCCACAAAGTCCACTACGATGATTCCTCCCATATCCCGCAGCCTGAGTTGACGTGCAAGTTCATCGGCCGCGCCCAGGTTGGTCTCCAGTGCGTTAGCCTCTTGTCCGCTGTCCTTCTTCACACGTGTTCCACTGTTCACGTCCACCACATGCATCGCCTCTGTGTGCTCGATGATGAGATAGGCGCCATGCTTGTAGTTGACGGTCTTGCCGAATCCTGACTTGAGTTGCTTGGTGACATTGAAATTGTCGAAGATGGGCACTGTGCCGTTGTAGAGTTTGACGATGTCCTTCTTCTCTGGGGCAATCATGTCGACATAGTCACGTATCTGTTCGTAGATGACCGCGTCGTTCACATGGATGCCGTCATAGGTGGGGTTGAACAGGTCGCGCAGCAGTGCTACGGCTCGGCTCTGTTCCTCAAAGCACAGTTGCGGGCGTTCCGTCGTCTTCTGTACTTTGGTGATGGTGTCTTCCCAGCGCTTGAGCAGGATTTTCATCTCAGCGTCCAATTCCGCCGCCCGTTTGCCTTCGGCTACGGTGCGCACGATTACGCCGAAGTTCTTCGGCTTGATGCTCTGGATGAGTTGTTTCAGTCGGCTTCGTTCCTCGCCTTTCTTGATTTTTGTGGATACAGAAACACTGTCATCGAAGGGGATGAGTACCAGATAGCGCCCTGCGAAACTGAGTTCGCACGACAGTCGCGGGCCTTTAGTATTGATGGGCTCTTTCACGATCTGCACCAGCACCTCCTGACCTACCTTCAGCGTGCTGGCGATGCTGCCGTCTTTCGGCAGTATCGGCTGGCGGGTGGCTTTCTGGATGGGATAGAGTTTCTTTCTGTCACTGACTACCTGCTTGAGGTATTTCTCATAAGAGGTGAATTGAGCGCCCAGGTCAAGATAGTGCAGAAAAGCCACGCGCTCAGCGCCGACGTCCACAAAGCAGGCGTTCAGTCCGGGCATCAGTTTCTTCACTTTTGCCACGTAGATGTTGCCCACCGAGAAGGATGCCGACCGCTGTTCTTTCTGGTATTCCACCAGTGTCTTGTCTTCGAGCAGGGCGATCGAGATGTCTTTCGGTTGCACATCGATGATAACTTCGCTTGTCATGTTCTTGTCTTTTCTCTTGATGGGGTTGTTTTTAATTCAAAAAGGTGTGCCGCAATCCGTCTGGATTTGCTGGCACACTCCTTTCATTCTTTTTGCTACGTTGTCTGTCGTCTTGGCAGTATCGGGATTACTTGCTCTTATGACGATTCTTGCGCAGTCTCTTCTTACGCTTGTGAGTAGCCATCTTGTGGCCCTTCTTCTTTTTTCCGTTTGGCAT
>OCTX012204147.1_pt1 | contig 12027 bp, 12 predicted proteins | sample 1539691 | NCBI WGS metagenome assembly OCTX01 (sample SAMN02144231, study PRJEB22623) | gut metagenome | biome: sheep rumen | host: Ovis aries | place: New Zealand
CCGTTTCAGATACGGATGCGCAAACTCCAGATAATCATCCTTTGACAGGAAACCGCAGATGTCATCCAGCACCAGGATACCCTCTGCATCTGGCAGTACATCCATCTGTGCTTTCAGCCAGCGGATCACGAGCTCTGTTGTCATATCCAGGAGACGATGTGCTTCCTCGTCATAATCCTTGATTGCCATGAGAAATTCCGGAACCGACATCAAAAATGTAGCAATATTCAGCGGCCCTCTGGAAGCAACGATTCGGATCTTTTCATCGGTGCCGACAAGCTTTTTCTGCAGGTTCTTGTAGTAATTGATGGCCAGCGGCATGAGTCCGTCTTTTTGAGGATCCGGGATCTCAAGGTCCAGCAGAGTATTGATCTCATCGGCATCCTCGATCAGATGGCGGATCATAACAGGCTGATTATGATAAAACACCGGTTTGCAGCCAAACGAAGAAGGCTCTGCAGCCATGCCCATCTCGACCCAAAAATCCGGAAGGAAAATGAGATCTGGAAAATCGGACTTTATTGTATTGTAGCAGTTCATCCAGACAGTAGGGTCTGTATAGTAGTCAATGGTAGATACCTGGCAATATCCGGGCATCCAGGGACTGTCAACGATCATGCCTGTAGGAACATAGCCCAGTTCCTGACACTGTGATGCAGCAAGAATGGTTTTCCACTGGGAATCTTTCATGATGTTTGCCCTCGCTGGATAAGCGGCAGTTAATTGTGTCCGTGTTTGGCGCCATTGTCAGCGTAATTTTGAACGTCAATCTGCCGCTCTTCTACAAAATGTTCAAACCAGATATACGCGACCTTTTTTCCCTCGTCGGCAATAAGGCCATGATCAAGTCCGGCCTTAACATAGCTGATTTCCAGGGGGCCGTGATGAACTTCCTCATCTTCTACATACAAAGTAAAATCTGCACCAGGAAGCGTAATGTTCCATTGATCGACGGATGGATGCCCTTTTTCTTTTGTCCCTTCTCCAATCGATACACAAACACCGCATAAAATTCGCGCCATGATCCTTCCGTTCAAGACCATGTAGCTTTTTGTATTTGGGCCTTTACAGGTCTGGGTATATGGCTCACAAGCCGAGATTGTCTTGAACCAGGGTGTCAGGTAATGCGTATCTTCAAATGCAATCCAGTCAGAGGGAAGCATGTCAATATCAAATCGCACAAATTCCAGATCCGTCTCAGAGGAGGCATATATGCTATAGGACTGGTTTGCGAAGTCGGGGATATAGAATGAAAGCTCATTAATATTGAACGCTTTATCCTTTCCTGTAATGTATCCTTTCCCATCAATAAAACAGTAAAACTGCATAATGTCTGACCGCAGTTCAGGAGTCGTATGGCAGCCTGCTTTCAAAGTGCACCGGAAAGGCTTAACCAGAGGATGAGTTCCGACAAGGACCTCTTTGCAGGAAAAACCATCAGAAAAGACTGGAATCGGGTTACGTTCAAGGTTAATCATGGCTTACACCCCCTAAAATGATATAGAAAATATTAACAGTTAGCTGATATCACCATTTTTGCATTGTACTTAGTTATTATGCGGGATGAGATGTTGATCAGGTTATCATTGGGCAGGGATTTGTTTAACAAATATTGAGCCATAGATTTTACCGACATATAACCTTGCAGATAAGGATTCTGGTAGATAATGGCATCACAATAATCGTTGTACAGACATTCCAATACCAAAGGTGAAGTATCGTAGCCGACTACGGTAATGTCCTTACGCTGAAGTTCCATGCAGGCTTTTAATACTCCGTGGATATAATGATAGGTTGTCGGGAAAATTCCGCTAATCTCAGGATTTCTGGTCAAGTAATCCCGTATCGTGCGAAATGCAATTTCTTCATTATCTTCTGGCTGTAACAGGGGGACGATTTCTATGTCGGAAAAATCTTCCTGCATAACAGAGCAGAAGCCAGCGAAACGGTTGTCCAGGGTTTCATTTCCAGAAAAACACCCAAGTATCAGTACTTTCCCCTTTTTCGCCATGAATCTGCCCATGATCCCGGCACACAGCCTTCCGGAGGAATAAGCATCCATACCGCAAAAGAACAGGCGCTTACTGGAACTGGCGTCTGTATACAAAGTGGCGACAGGTATCCCATTATCGACAAAATGATCAATATAATCTCCGATCCTTCTGCCGGCACTACAAACAATCAGTGCATCGTTTGCAGTGATTTCCAACTTTGATAGAACGTCAATTTGTTCTTCTTGTTCAAAGGGGGAAGAGAGAATTTCTATTTCTATCCCGTCGCGCTGAAGTTCTTCGGACGCCTGATAGATTCCCCTGCGCATCTCCCCAAAGAAAAAATCCCTTGAACTCGATACAAGAACATAAATTTTATGCAGTTCCAAAGGAATGGCTTCTTTTTCTGTACGGATATAGCCCATTTCCCTGGCAGTATTGATAATTAGCGTTTTTGTGGCAGTACTAATGTCTGGCTTATTTGCAAGAGCGCGACTAACAGTACCTACGGAAGTATTGCATGCATCTGCGATATTTTTTAATGTGACACTCTTCATGCGAAAAATCTCCTCTACGTTTTACTTATACAACCACTGATCGAATAAGTCAACCCAATTACGAAAAAATTTCGTAAAACATGAAAAGTGGAGATGATAATGAAAATATTTCTAAAAATTAGCAGGGGATAGCCTTTCAAATTCCATAATTATTTGTTAATTCCAGCTAAAAAGACGGATAATTAGATGAGTATTAGAAAATTAACAGGAATATTGATATTGACAACACGAAAAAACAGCGGTATAACTAACGTAAGTAACGTAAAATTTTAGATAAAAATACCGAAAGAGATACGTAAAATTTTGCATAGATACAGCAAGGTGGAGGGGTTGACGTGGATAATAATATGATTTTGCAGGTGAAAAGTCTCAAGAAAAACTTTGGCAAGCTGGAGGTTCTTAAGGGCATTGACCTGGATGTGAAACGTGGCGAGGTTATTGTTATTATCGGCCCTTCTGGATCCGGGAAATCTACGTTCCTTCGCTGTCTGAACGGTTTAGAGACGGCAAATGCCGGGGAGATCATACTGAATGTTCCAGAAAAAGAAAACAGGGCAGGATTCGAAGTTGATCTTTTGGGCAAGGGCCGGGCGGAAAAGGAAAAACGAAATATTGCCATGGGAGAGATAGGTATGGTTTTTCAGAACTTTAACCTGTTCATTAACCATACGATTTTAAGTAATATTACCCTTGCTCTTCGAACCAACTTTAATATGCCGGAGGCTGAATGCAACGCAATTGCAGAACGGCTGCTTAAGAGAGTTGGCCTTTTGGATAAGAAAGAAAACTATCCATCGCAATTATCCGGAGGACAGCAGCAGCGAATTGCAATAGCCAGGGCACTTGCAACGAATCCAGATCTAATGCTCTTTGATGAACCGACTTCAGCTTTGGATCCGGAAATGATTGGCGAGGTGCTGGATGTTATGAAAACAGTCGCAGCAGAGGGAATGACAATGATTATTGTTTCCCACGAGATGGGTTTTGCAAGAGAGGTGGCAGACCGCGTTCTGTTCTTTGATGAGGGGTATATCCTTGAACAGAATTCGCCAAAAGAGTTATTTGAAAATCCACAGCATAAACGTACCATCGATTTTTTGTCAAAGGTTCTTTAATTAATAAGAGGGGTTGGAAGATGCAGAATATGGTACGACCCTGTAATGCGCATTATCTGGACTACCCGCTTGAGCGATTTTGTCAGAGTATGGCAGAGCTTGACATTCAGCGGATTACACTTTATGGATGCGTTCCACATGTTTTCCTTAATCATCATACCTTTGACGAAATAGAAAGTACGGCAAAATTATTGGCCTCCTTTGGTCTTCATGCAGATGTTTTTATCCCAGGCGGGTATGGGTATAGTATTTTTGCAGAAAAGGATTCTGACCTACAAAAGGCAACCAGTAAATATTTGGAAAACTGCATATGTGCAGCAGCGTATCTTGGCGCAGATACTGTATGTATAAGACCACAGAACGGCATTTTGTCATGTAACACGGATGAGCTTATCGATAATGCAACAAGAATACTGTCGGAATTATCTCCTCTGGCAGAGACGACTGGAGTAAGATTGGCTGTTGGCACAGCTTTAAAAAAGGATGCTGCCGCGATAACCGATATTAATTCCCTAAATCGAATCTTAAAGCAGACAGGTGATTCGAGGATTGGTGCTCTGCTGGACGTTCATGTGATGAATGCAGCTGCGGAGTCAATTGATGAGTGGCTGGAATTATTCAAAGACAGGATATTTCACATTTTTATAGAGGATGGAGGTAAAAGCGGGAGAAGAGTTCCTGGAAATGGAGTTTATCCTCTGCGGCATTATCTGTCGGTACTTGAGCAGAAACATAGTTCTGCCGGATTGACCTGCTTTTTAGACCGAAAGTCCGCCTTGCCCGAGAAAGATGATCAATGTGTAAAGCAATATTTCGCTAGGGCCGAAGATACGGAGGCTATCTCATGTTTGAACTGAGGCTGAGCCAGCTTGCAGGTATGAATCAGCATTACCGCAGATATTCATTTACAGAATATCTTGACAGTATGGCGGCATGTGAAATACAGAACCTTGAACTATGGTGCGGAGCGCCTCATTTTTTGCTGGATGATCAGAAATATTCTTTGCCAGGTTGGTACAAAAGAGAAGCACAGGCACGAGGCCTGAAATTTGTATCGGTTTGCGCACCAAGCATGCAATGGCAATACAGCATCGGTATTGATGGAAGGGAGCGTATTGAAAGATCCCTCCACTATTACGAAAACGGAGTTCGTACCGCAGAGGAACTGGGCTGCAGGATTCTTTCCGTTAATGCAGGTTGGGGGTATCGGGACAGAGCCGATGATGAGACAATTCGGCGCGCTGCAGATATGATATGCAGATTGGCTTCGTTTGCTGCAGGGAAAGGCGTCACATTGGCGTTGGAAAGCCTTCAACCGTCCGAAAGCAATATTGTCCGGAATCTTGAGGAATTCAAAAAGTTCTATGAACTGCTCCCAAAGGATTCTGTAAAAATACTGCTGGACACTGTTGCAGCAGGCGTTGCAGGCGAGAACGTAGGCGATTGGTTTGATACGTTTGGCGATCAAATCGTGCATTGTCATTTTGTGGACGGAGTTCCCTCTGGGCACAGGGCATTTGGAGATGGTGAATATCCATTAAAAAAGATGTTGCATTCTTTTATAGAGAATCAATATACCGGATATTTTGTTATGGAGTTGGGCGGAATATATGCCGATGATCCATTTTGTGCAGATCGCAGTAATATGGCCATTCTGCGTAATTATTTTCATTAGATTCTTGATACTGCAGGTTTTTAAATAATTCAACTGCAAAGGGAGGAAGAAAAAATGCGGATTGCAAGAAAAAGTGAACTGACAGGAGCATTTGATGAGACAGGATTCTTTCGGACCGAGATTCTGCCGGGGGCGAGTACAGAAATAAGTGCATTCAAGTGTGTGCTGAAGGCAGGATGCTCCTGGCAGCCAGAACTCTATAAGTATGGAGATAAAACGCAATTCTTTGCTTTTGTTACTCCAACTGGATTTGTGACGACTGAGTCAACAGCATATAACATCACAGATTATGCAAACTTTGTCCCCAATTATGACGAGGAAAAAATCACGATCTATGCTGGAGCACAGGATCTGGAATTTTACCAGTTCATTGGCCGTATGAGTCAGTATGATCTTGACCGGATGGATTATATTCACATTGAGTTGCCAAGGTTCCGACTCTTCAAAGATTCCTGGAGATATACCGAAGGATTTACCGGTGGTATCGGTTCTACCTGTAAATCACATATGGTAATGGAACATCGTTATATGGGGCGTTTTTCCATGGGATGGAACTATGGTGAAGGTCCCTCTGTTATTGGACAGCATATGCATCCGGATCTGGATCAGTGGTACTTCATTCTTCCAGGCGGCGTGATGACTTACAGTGCCGGAGATGAATCCGTTCATGTATCGGATGGAGATGTGACGTATACGAAGCTGGGTACCCCTCATGGTTCATCACTGGCAGCTGGAGAGTGCTTCAATTACTTCTGGGTGGAAATTGCGCTGGATGGTTATAAGGGTTAAAAATAGCAGAAAGAAAAAGGCAGCTGATCCAAATACAATCTGATAGTGAAAATCAAATGTAAAGAAGAAAGGAGAAAACTGGTAATGAAAAAAAGATTAGCGTTAATTTTGGCAGGCATTATGGCGATTACATTATCTGCGTGCGGAGGTGGATCGACTAGTGGATCGGAGGCTCCTGCAGAGGCAGCGGTGTCTGAAACAGCTGAATCGGTGGCTGAAAGTGCAGTAGAAGAAGCTGCTCCGGCAGAGGAAGAAACAACGGAGAGCAATTTAGATGCTATTCTTGCCGATATTCTTGCAAATGATACCGATGGATCATTCACAAGAGTAAAAGAGGCAGGGGTTCTTACTTGTGGCTGTGAAGGCAACTGGATCCCTTATCTGTATTACGATGAAAATGATGCAGATAACCTGACTGGTTTCCATGCAGAGGTAGCAAAAGAAATCGCAAAGAAGCTTGGCGTTGAAATCAAGTTCGATGTTGCATCCCAGTTTGATGGCATTCTTGCAGGCCTTCAGTCCAAGCGGTATGACTGTATCTCCGAAGGTCTGAAGAACTCAACGATTGAGCCTTTTGACGGCCTGACAAACTCGATGCTGTACAATCAGGATATGCCGGTTATTATTGTAGCGGCAGACAATACCGATATTGTAGATATAGCTTCCATGAATGGTAAGATAGCTGGTAACTCTACAACCTCTTCCTATGGCAAGATCGCAGCCAATGCGGGATGTGAATGTAACCCGGATCTGGATTTTGCTATGGCAATTAATGGCCTTATGAATGGAAGCGTTGACCTCACTGTCAATTCCATGGTCGTATTTAACCGGTATCTCGAAACATATCCGGAAGCAGCAGATAAGGTAAAGGTTGCTTTTATCTATGAGCCGGAGAATGTAGAGGATCTTCAGGGTGGTATCACTCTTCGTGAAGAGGATCAGTCCCTGATCGCTGCAGTAAATGCTTGTATTGAAGAGCTGCTCAACGATGGAACGATTATTGCTTTGTCCCGCCAGTTTATGGGTGATGAGTTTACAGAGAATGCCATTTTATATCAGCCTTATCTGTAAAGCAGGGCAAAGAGTCATTTACAAATTGGCCGCGTAATAGAAGAAACAATGAGATTGGCAGGGGGACGGCTGTAGGCTGTCCCCTCTATGGAGAAGCAGAGCGAAGGAGGAATAATGCCGTATGCTTGAGACTAATCCACAAAAAATATTTGAATTAATGGCAAATGCTTTTTTGCCGATGTTAAAAGCATGTATTTTGACAACAATTCCTCTTTCAATTATCGCGTTTATCCTTGGAATTGTTGTCGCGTTTATTGTGGCATTAATGCGGCTTTCAAAGTCGAAAATAATCAGCGGGATCGCTAAGTTTTATGTCTGGATTATTAGAGGAACACCTCTTATGGTTCAGTTGTTCATTATCTTCTATGGACTTCCCCAGTTTGGAATTGTTCTGTCACCCTTTGCTTCTGCTGTTGTAGGACTGACGATTAGCCAGGGTGCATACAATTCAGAGGTCATACGGGCAGCAATTAATGCAGTTCCTAAAGGACAGTGGGAGGCAGCGAAAGCTCTGAATATCAGCAGGGTAAAGACGATTCGCCATATCATTATTCCACAGGCGGCTCTTATTGCGGTTCCGTCAGTTTCTAACTATTTCATCAGCTTGACTAAAGATACATCACTCTGTGCAATGCTGACCGTTAAAGAGGTATTCCAGGTAGCAAGAGCCCAGGTGGCTAATAATTTCCAGCCGCTTTGGATGTATGTTGAGGCCGGTATTGTTTATCTGGTTATTTGTACATTATTGACAATCCTTCAGAACAAGATGGAAAAATCTCTTGGAAAGCATACAGCCCATTTAACAGACACTAAACAGGCAAAAACTGCTAAGGAAGCTGCATGATATATAGCAAGAAATTTCTGATAGAACGGGAATAAGTAACTGGTGGGACAAATGAAAGACGGAATAGTTAAAGGCTCAGCATTTTGTATAGCTTCTGCCGTATTCTATGGTATGATGCCGCTCGCTGCGAAGGCAGCATATGCAGATGGAGCATCGCCTTTTGCAGCAGCAGGGGTAAGGTTTTTCACCAGTTCAGTTCTTCTGCTTTTTTGGCTGAGGATCCTGCGGCATGAAGCGATACGAATTCGCGTAAATATCATACCAAACATTCTGTTCTATTCTCTCTGTTTCAGCGCGACAACAATCTGCCTGTATAATTCATATGAATACATAAGCTCCGGGCTTGCAACTACCCTGCATTTCACTTATCCAGCTTTTGTAATTATATTGTCTGTGTTAATGTTCGGTCTGCATCCTTCTCGGAGAGAGAGCCTTGCATTAGTGATGTGCCTTTGCGGTTTGGCGTTGTTTTTGGCTCCGGGAGAAGAGCTTAATATTGCCGGAATGGTTCTGGCAGTTGTGTCTGGCCTTATTTATGCTGCATATATTGCGGTTTGCGGGCATAGGAAAGATAATCCACCTGCAGATATTATGTCCCTTTGGATATCCATTTTATGTGCAATAGAGATTCTTGGATTTGGAGCGGCCGTTGGAAGACTTACTTTTCCAAAGACTGCTCCAGGGTGGAGGGCTTTGTTTGGCCTGGCAGTGTTGTCAACAGCCGCATTTGTCCTGTTTCAATTTGGGCTTTCTCTTGTTGGACCGGTCCGGACATCACTTCTAAGTACCCTTGAGCCGGTAACCAGTATTCTAATTGGTGTTACGGTATTGGAAGAAAGGTTGACTGCCAAAATGGTAATCGGTATTCTTCTGGTACTAAGCTGTGTTGTTTTTCTTCAACTGCCTGGAAAGAAAAGAGAATAGATGACTTCGTTAAAAGACGAGCGAATCAGGCAGAGCCCTTTGGATACGTTATAGGAATTATATCCGGCCTTAGGGCCGGATTTTTCACATAATAAAAGAAATGAAATCACAAAAGCTTTAGCTGCACGTTGCACTGTGCCAGGATAGATAACGCACATATGCACGAAAGGGAGAAGGATGCGAAAAGACAAGATTGATATGACAACAGGGAATCCGCTTTACCGAATCCTTGTATTTTCAGTTCCGCTGGTTTTCAGTAACCTGCTGCAGCAGCTTTACTCCCTGACAGATTCGGTGATTGTTGGAAGATATGCCGGGTTGAATGCACTTGCATCTATTGGTGGCACAGGATGGGTGCGCTGGGCATTACTTGGTGTATGCACAGATTGCGCAATCGGTTTTGGAATAGCTGCTTCTCAAAGAATAGGAGCCGGGGACCAGAGGGGATTCCGAAAGATTATAGCTGCAGCAATTGAATTTGGGTGTGCAGGTGGGATCTTATTGACATTGATCTTTCGTCTTCTGGTAGACGATATCACCACAGCGCTGCAAATTGAGGCCTCAATTCTGCCTCAGGCAAGGTTGTACTTGTCCTATATGGTCATGGCTTTGCCGATTACACTTCTTTACAATCTTATCTGCGCGATCCTCCGTTCAAACGGCAATAGTACTGGGCCATTCCTTTCTGTCGTTTTTTCTTCCGGGCTGAATGTTGTCTTGGATCTGTATCTGGTTGCATATCTAAATAAAGGAATTCAGGGTGCGGCACAAGCGACAGTTTTTTCTCAAATGATTTCTCTTGCCATTGTTGTGTTCTTGATGGTTAGAGATGATTCGTATCATATAGAAAAGAAGGATTTGACACCTGATTATGTACTGTTTTTTGAGACAGTGAAGCTTTGGGGGCCATTGTTTTTTAACAGCATTGTATTAGCTGTTGGCGGAGTTATTGTAGATAGTCGTGTAAACATGCAGGGACCAGCTATTGCGGCCGGAATCGCAGCAGCGTCGAGATGTTATAGTTTTCTGGAAACAATTGAGAAGGCGGTTTGTTCTGGGGTTAGTGTCTATGTAGGACAAAATTATGGTGCCGAAAAACCAGACAGGATTTCTGTAGGGATGAAGTATATGGCCGCTTTTGCTTTTTTGTTCTCTGTGGCATTAGCTGTAGTCCTGCTGACTTTGGGTGATCCGATGCTTCGGCTTTTTATTGGGGAAGCAGAGGATCCGACTGTTGCAAAAACAGCTTTGGAAGCTGCATGGATCTATATTCATGTAAACTGTATCGGCGTTTTTTTCATGGTTCCCATGCATATTTTCCGGGCAGCGTTACAGTCGTTAGGGCATGCAGGTTATACATTATTAGCGGCGTGTATCCAACTTGGCGCCAGATGTTTTGCTGCTTTCTGGTTAATGGAATGGTTTGGTTTGGCAGGCCTTTGTACAGATAATGGTTTAGCATCTCTGATATGTATGCCCGTTATATTTATTCCATATTTTAGGTACATGAGGCAGGAACTGTCAAAGAAACACATGAGAAACTGATATGCTTCATGTAAGGATTGAAGCGTGGTTAAGTATGGTACCTTTTTCTTATTAATCAGATTGGGAAAATTGAAAGTACAGCTGGCGCATTCTTGTGACTTATAGTCATGAGTTAGCCAGCTTTTTGGGGATGTATCCAAAGCGGAGTATGTGTTCCCGAAACGAGTCCGAGATATACAATGCGATAAAAAAGAGACGCTCTGCCTGCAGGATATGCAGGCAGAAGCGTCCTTTCTCATGTGCGCCCCTATCCATTTATGTGAGCCTTTCAGGCAATTGGCAGACATCTGGAACTGTTCCATTTGTCTGCTGTCTACCCTTCGTTTGTCTGGAATGACTCTAATTTCTCATTTGCTGACTTGGGTCAGTTGTTCGAAATGAATATTTTGCAAAGGAGTGACTTGGAATGGCTGTTTGTTGATTTTAAGTCAATCACACGAAACAACTTTTCCTCGATAGAGTGACTTGGAATGCGCATGTACCGTCTTCAAGTCACTCATCTGGAGTAAGTGTGCATCAGCGGAGTGACTTGGAATAGCTGTTTGCTGTTTTTGAGTCAATCAATTACGATGAATTTTCTTCAGCAAAGTGACTTAGATTGGTCGGTTGTTGATTTTAAGTCAATCATTATGAAACGAAATTTCCTCGAGAGAGTGACTTGGAATGCACTTGTATCGTTTTCAAGTCACTCATCTGGAGTAAGTTTGCATCAGCGGAGTGACTTGGAATGGCTGTTTGCTGTTTTGAGTCAATCAATTGCGATATTTTTTCTTCGGCGGAGTGACTTAGAATGCACATGAACCGTTTTTAAGTCACTCATCCGGAGTAAGTTTGCATCAGCAGAGTGACTCAGAACTGCCATTACTGTTTTTGAGTCAAGCTTTCAACTGAGGGCAGTTGATTCATTCACCTTCCCTTGCAGGAAAATCAGATATGGAAGCGTTGGAAGACAAGTTCCACTCGATAGCAAATGATACAGGAATCGCCTTTGCCATACCGTTCTCCAGCATGATCGGAAAGCTAAGCTACGGATTCTTAAGCAACGACGAAAGACTGGCAGGAGGAAATACAGGAAATGGATAAAAAATACGAAGCCGTATTCTGTGCGGTCAATGCAGGATTCGCTGACAGCGTCATGTATGCAGCAAGAAAGGCCGGAGCCAGCGGCGGAACGATCCTGAAAGGACACGGCACAACACGCACAGAAGCAACCCAGCAGTTCAATCTGGACATCGTACCCGAAAAAGATATCGTGATCATCCTCATCCCGAAGGACATCAAAGATGCCGTTCTGAAGGAAATCTACGTACAGACCGGTCTGGAAACAGAAGGACACGGAATCGCCTTCTCCGTACCCGTACACAGCGTCGTCGGCCTGTCCGACTTCCAGGAAGATGCGGAAGAGGATGCACAGTGACCAAACATCTGGGACGGTTGTGCGCCAGTTCGGCGCTTATGATATAGCAGGGTGCAACTCCCTGCCCGGCAAAGCCTGGCAAGCAGCCGGTACTTAGGC
>OCTX012192102.1_pt1 | contig 12024 bp, 11 predicted proteins | sample 1539691 | NCBI WGS metagenome assembly OCTX01 (sample SAMN02144231, study PRJEB22623) | gut metagenome | biome: sheep rumen | host: Ovis aries | place: New Zealand
AAATCTGATAAGTTTGATTCATTTGTTGATAAATATAAAAATGAATATAATATTTATCTTACTTATTATACTGGTGATATAAAAGAAAGTAAGAACGTTTTAAAACAAATGGATGATAATATTTATTATTATCCTACATATAAAAAAAATTATGGATCTTTAAAAGAAAAAGTGTATCTTTATTTAAATTCAAAAGGGGTAATTAAAAAGTCAAAAACATTAAAACAATATTATAATAATGAATTTATAAGAAGATATGGAAATGTCAAAATAGATGTTATTGTTATGTTAGATAAGAATAAAAGATTTGAAAAAATGATGAATGAAATTGATTGTGAAAAGCAAATGTAAATAGTATAAAAAAAGTAAAAATACATACTAAAAATATGATACAATATTGTTGTTGAGTTAGAAGGTATAATATGAAAAAAACAAGAAGAAAAACAATAGTTGATTATAGAAGAGAAAATAAATTATTACACAAAAAAAATAAAGAACTAGAACAAAAAAATAAAAAACTAGTTATAGCTATCTGTATAATTAGTGTTTTTCTTTTGATATCATTTACTAGATGTAGTAAAACTAAAATAAAAACAATTATTAAACTAAAACAATCTCATAATCAAGAAAGTTATCATAACTCAGCTGATAAATTGGATTTAACAAGTGCATATGGAGATAATGATCCAACACATCCAAAAGTATTAAACTTTAAAAAGAAATGGCACGGTCATAAATATTGGATGGCATATTCACCATATCCACATAGTGATGATAGTAGAGAAAATCCACATATTAAAGTAAGCGATGATTTAGTTCATTGGAAAGATCCTAAAGGGTTAAAAAATCCAATAGATGAAACACCAGAAGACTATAAGAATGAACTAGTTTATCTTTCTGATCCTCATCTTGTATATAATGACGATTTAGATAGATTAGAGTGTTATTATAGAAGAGTTGATAAAGAAAATGATGAAATAATTATATATCGTAAAGTTTCTAAAGATGGTACTCATTGGAGTGATAAGGAAGAAATAGTTAAAGCTACATTAAGTGAAAAAGATTATGTTTCACCTGCTATTATATATGAAGATAAAATGTATAAAATGTGGTATGTAGATAAAGGAAATACAGTTTGCTATGCAGAAAGTAAAGATGGATATGAATACAGTGATTGTGAAGAAGTAAAACTTAAATATCCTATTCCTGTTAAAACATGGCATTTAGATGTTATAAGAACTAAAGATAATTATGAGATGATAACAGTTGCTTATCCATCATGGAATTCAAGAGGTAATATGAATATATATTATTTCAAAGGTGAAGAGACAACTAAATTTGAAAAAGGTTCAATTATTTTAAGACCAACATTAACTTCATGGGACAACAGAGGAATGTATAGAAGTAGCTTTATAAAAGAAAATGGAACATATTATTTATTCTATAGTGGAATATCTATGGATTGGAGTAGAGGTATAGGTATTTCATATGGAAAGAACATTTATGATTTAAAAGGAGCTACAAAGCAAGAATTAAAAAAAGGTTTTAAAAAATAACAAAAATATGATATAATTTATTTAATAATTATATATAAATGTGATGACCGGGTGGAAACCGCGAGCAATATGCATAAAAGAGATTCTATAGAATAAGTAAGGTGGAACCGCGGGATACTCGTCCTTATATTTATAGAGTCTTTTTGTTTTAAGGAGGATTATTATGGAAAAATTAACAATGGAAAAATTAGTAAATTTATGTAAAACATATGGATTTATATATCAAGGTAGTGAAATATATGGTGGACTTGCAAATACATGGGATTATGGTCCACTAGGTTCTAGACTTAAAAATAATATTAAAGATTCTTGGAGAAAAAGATTTATTCAAGAAAGGCCAAATGCTTATGAAATAGATGCAGCTATTTTAATGCATCCTAGGGTTTGGGAAGCAAGTGGACATGTAGGAAGTTTTTCAGATCCATTAATTGATTGTAAACAATGTAAATTCCGTCATAGAGCTGATAATTTAATAGAAGAATTTAATCCAGATATTCATGCAGATTCTATGTCAGAAGAAGAAATGATGAATTATATAAAGGAACAAAAAGTACCTTGCCCAAAATGTGGTGGACATGAATTTACAGATATAAGACAATTTAATTTGATGTTTGAAACACATAGAGGTGTTACTGAAGATGCTAAAGGTAAGATTTATTTAAGACCAGAAAATGCACAAGGAGAATATGTTAATTTCTTGAATGTTTTAAGAACTAGTCGTACTAAATTACCATTTAGTATAGGACAAATAGGTAAGGCATTTAGAAATGAAATAACACCTGGTAACTTTACATTTAGAACAATTGAGTTTGAACAAATGGAATATCAAACATTCTGTAAGGAAGGTAATGATACAGAACTTTATAACTATTTTAAAGATTATGCTAAAAGATATTTTATGGATTTAGGTATTCCAGAATCTAAATTAAGATTCCATGATCATGAAAAACTAGCTCATTATGCAAAAGAAGCATGTGATATAGAATATGAATATTCATTTGGTTGGGGTGAAATAAACGGAACTCATAACAGAACAAATTTTGATTTAACAAGACATCAAGAATATTCAAAAGTATCACAAGAATATTTAGATCCAGAAACAAACGAAAAATATATTCCATATATTATAGAGTCAACAGTAGGTGCAGATAGATTAGTTTTAGCAATATTAGATAACGCTTATACTTGTGAAGAATTAGAAGATGGAACAACAAGAGAAATTATGAAATTTCATCCAAGTCTTGCACCATATAAAGTTGCTGTATTACCACTTATTAAGAAATATCATAGTGAAAAAGCAATGGAAATTTATAAACAATTTAGTAAACACTTTATGACTACATATGATGAAGCTGGTAATATAGGTAAACGTTATAGAAGACAAGATGTTATTGGAACTCCATTTTCAGTTACAATTGATGATGATACATTAAACAATAACACTGTTACAATAAGAGATAGAGATACAATGGAACAAATAACACTTAATATTGAAGAAGCAATTGAATATGTTAAAAATAAAATAAATTTTTAATGGTGATAAAATGAAAAAAAGATTATTATTAATAACAATATTATTTATTCCAATGATAGTTAATGCTGCTGGTTTTAGCAACAATAATTATTATGAAAATGTCTGTGGGTTAGAAAACGTAGTACCTTATGCAATACCAAAAATAACTAGTACATTATTTACCTTGCTAAAGATACTAGTTCCAGTAATACTAGTTATTATGGGTATGATAGATATGATTAGTGCAATGAGTGCTTCTAGCCAAGACGGAATGAAGAAATCACAAAGTAGATTTATTACAAGAATTATAGCTGCTGTTGTAGTATTTTTAGTTATGTCAATAGTACAATTCGCATTTAATTCTTCTAATGTTTCTGAAAAATCAGACTTAAATAAATGTATGAGCTGTTTATTAACTAATGAATCATGTGGCTCATCAAATGATAGAATCACTGAAAATACAAAAGCATGTTTTAAATATAGTTATAAAAAGTGTCCTTCAAAGGATGAAAATGGCAATGCTTGTAAAAAGAATTCTGAGTTAAGAACTTGTGAAATTAAAAATTGTGCTAAATTAAATAATTCAGTAGAATGTGTTAGATATTCTAAAACATGTACTTGGAATGGATCAACATGTATGAAAAGACCAAAACAAACAGTAGCAAGCCAAAAACAAGAAAAATCACAAGCGTCAGAATATGATGCATGTCATGCATGTGATAGTGCTGGTTCTGCAAACGATAAGAAAAAATGTTATGAGAGCTGTCAATTAAGTTGTGCATCGAAATGTCCTTCTGGTGGAGGCGGAAATGGAGAAGCTAGAGAGAGTTGTTTAAATGGCTGTAGAAATAGTTTAGTAAGTGAAGCAGAAAAATACCAAGGCCATCCTTATGTATGGGGAGGTACTAAACTATGTGATGAGTGGAATAAAGTTTCAGGTTGTGGAGTAGATTGTTCTGCTTTTGTTAGAGAAATTTATTCAAGATTTGGTTACAGTCTACCAAGAACATCCGCAGAGCAAAGAGCAATGACTGGTGTTACTGTTATACCTTATTCAAAAGGAAATTATTCTAATTTAAAACTGGGTGATGTAGTACTTTATCAAGGACATGTTGCTTTGTATGCTGGAAATGGACAAATAGTTCATGCATCAAGTCCAAAGGTTGGAATAATTAAATCATCAATAGATGGTGGTAATGTCTTAAAAGTATCGAGAGTAATAAAATAGGGAGGCTTGTATGTACGAAATAATTGAAGAAAATAAAACTAAATTAATAATAATTGGAGTTCTAATCTTATTAACAGTTATATTTTTGATTTTTTCAAAAACAAGATCAACAAAGCAATATGTATACACTAAAGAATCAGTTGGAAACTTTAAACTTCCATATATAAATATAAATGATAGTAATGTTAAAGAAGTTAATAAAGATTTAAAAAAAGATTATAAAAAAACAATGAACTATGGATATGATAGTTCATATGATTATGAATATTATGTTAAAGACAAAGTATTATATTTGTTGATTAAGAAAACAATTCAAACTGATTTTTCAATGATACCAGAACAAGTTTATGAAAGCTATGCTTATTCATTTAAATTAAAAGGGTTCTTATCTTCAGATGAAGTTTTAGAAAATAATGGTGTATCAAAAGACAGTATAGAAAAAGCAGTTGATAAAAAGTTAAAAAAATCTTATAACACTGAATCAAAAAAAGGATATATAGTTCCACAAGAATGTGATTATACATGTTATAAAGAAATGAAGAAATATAATAGTGTTAAAGATAATGTTGTATATTATATGAATAATGGACATTTATATGGTTATTTAAATATAAGTAATAATTCAATATATTATACAACTGATATTTATCCAAATATTAATAAAAAGTTTAACTTAAATTAAAATAATGTTATAATTAAATTGGTGATAGTATGAATAAAAAAATAAAATATATAGCATTAATTACATTATTAATGTTACCTAATATAGTTTTAGCTGCTGGATTTGATGTAGGAACAACTAATGTATGTGGTTTTTCCTTACCAAAAACTTTACCACATGTTACATCTACATTATATAATTTAATAAAAATATTAGTACCAGTAATATTAGTAATTATGGGTATGGTAGATATGCTTAGTGCTATGTCGTCTGATGAAAAAGGGATGAGCAAATCAACTAAAAAATTTATTACAAGAATTATAGCTGCTGTAGTAGTATTTGTTGTTATGGCGTTAGTACAATTCGCATTTAATTCTTCTAATGTTTCAAATAAATCAGATTTAAATAAATGTATGAATTGTTTATTAAGTGATAAAGGATGTAATAATTCAAAAGTTGAAAAATATATTCCAGAAACTAAATTAAAAGAATGTGAAGCTTATTCAAAAGATGAATGTCCTAGCGAAGATGGATATAAAATGGCATGTACTGTAAGAAACAATACATGTGTAACTGATTGTAGTAAAATAGATCCAAATACTTGTAGAAACTTGCCTAAGAAATGTAAATTTGATGGATCATGTAAATTTTTAGATTAAAATAAAATTTTCTATTTTCTTTTAGAAAAATATATGATAAAATTAATTATAGTTGATATAGTAGATTAGGAGGAATAGGAATGGGATTTCTAAATAATATATTTAAGAAAGATGATGATATATTTGAAAACAATGTATCTGGTGATGAATACTATGAAGTAAGTGTTGAAGAATCATTAAATGAGAACGATGGTAGTAATAAAATGATTTTAATAGAACCACGTGCTTATTCAGAATCTCAACAAATAGCTGATCATTTAAAAGGAAGAAATACAGTTGTTGTTAATTTAAAGAGAGTAACATCAGATCAAGCTAAAAGAATTATAGACTTTTTAGCAGGTACAATATATGCTATTGGAGGAGATTTACAAAAAATAGGTGGAGGAATTTTCTTATGTACACCAAATAATGTAAATATCCAAGGTAAAATAACTGATGATAAAGATGGAAAAGATATTCACGATAATAATGACATAAATATTGAATGGTAATAATAGTTTAGAGGCGATAATATGGAAAAATTTAATAGAACTCTTAGGGGTTACGATCCAGAAGAAGTAAATTCATTTTTAGATAAGATTATTTCTCAAGTAGAAAATATGATTAGTGAGATGAATGAGAAAGATAAAAAAATCTTAGAACTTAAATCATTTGAAACTGAAAATATAAAACTTAGAGAAAAATTGTCTCAATATGAAAGAATGGAATCAACATTAAATAAAACTATTATTATGGCTCAAAAAACAAGTGAACAAGTTAAAATGGCTGCGCATAGAGAAAGCGAAACTTTAATTGAAGATGCAAAGAATAGTGCAAATAGAATTGTAAATGAAGCATTACTTAATGCAGAAAAAACAGAAGCTGAAGCAGCTATGTTAAAACGTAATATTAAAATATTTAAAAAACGTATAAGAGATATAATTGAAACTCAATTAGATGTAGTTGGTGAACTAGATCAAGTTGAACTTTAACAAGTGATAGAGACGGTATATTAAGGATTTTAAAGAGAGTTAGTGGAAGGTGTGAACTAATAATGAATTAATATATAGATCACTCTTGATGTTAAAAAGGTTACGCTATATAGTAAATAAGTGCATAAATCTTTATGAATTAGGGTGGTACCGCGAATATTCGTCCCTAAATTATAAAGTTTTTTTTATTATTTTATAATAAATATGTTATAATATAGAGCATTGGAGGATAATATGAAGAATTTTGAAGAATTAGAAAAGAAAGATTCATTTTTAGTAGAACAAGAAATTTTAGAAAAATGGAAAAAAGAAGATATTTTGAATAAGACAATAGAAAATAGAAGTACAGCTGATAACTGGGTATTTTACGATGGACCAGCTACTGCAAATGGAATGCCTGGACTACATCATATGGTTGCTAAGTTCTTAAAAGATACTTTCTGTAAATATAAAACAATGCAAGGTTATAGAGTTTTAAGAAAAGTAGGATGGGATACTCATGGTCTTCCAGTAGAAGTTAATGTAGAAAAAAAATTAGGTTTTACAGGAAAAGCAGATATTGAAAAATATGGAATTGAAGCATTTAATAAATTATGTAAAGAAACTGTTTGGGATAATGAAACAGCATTTCGTAAATTAACAGATGAAATGGGACAATTTATTGATCTAGATAACAGATATATTACATATGATAATAATTATATTGAAACAGAATGGTATATTTTAAAGAAATTTTTTGATGAAGGATTATTTTATGAAGGTGTTAAAATTATGCCTTGGTGTCCTAGATGTGGTACAGGTTTAGCATCTCATGAAGTAGCACAAGGATATAAAGAAATAGATGCTAATACAGTTATAGTTCCATTTAAAAAGGCTGATGAAGATGCATATTTCTTAGTTTGGACAACAACACCTTGGACATTAATATCTAATGTTGCATTATGTGTTAATCCAGATGAAGAATATGTTAAAGTTGAGTCTAAAGGATATAAATTTATTTTAGCTAAGGCTTTAGTAAATAGTGTATTAGGTGACGATTATGAAGTACTTGAAACATATAAAGGTAAAGATTTAGAATATACTGAATATGAACAATTAATACCATCAGATATCAAAATTTCTGGTAAAGGATTCTTTGTAACATGTGATAATTATGTAACAATGTCAGATGGTACTGGAATAGTTCATATAGCTCCAGCATTTGGTGAAGATGATGCTAAAGTTGGTAAAAAATATAAATTACCTTATGTTAATCCAGTAGGAGAAGATGCTACATATACTGATGGATTATGGAAAGGTATGAATATTTTTGAAGCAGATTTAGAAGTAATTAAATGGTTAAAAGAAAATGATAAACTATTTAAAAAACAAAAAATTAAACATGATTATCCACATTGTTGGAGATGTGATTCACCACTTGTTTATTATTCAAGACCTTCATATTATTTAGAAGTAACAAAATTAAAAGATAAAATAATTGAAGAAAATAAAAAAGTAAATTGGTATCCATCATTCGTTGGAGAAAAAAGATTTGGTAATTGGCTAGAAAACATGAATGATTGGGCAATTTCTAGAAATAGATATTGGGGAACACCTCTTCCTTTATGGAGATGTTCTTGTGGTCATATGGAAATGATTGGTTCTAGAGAAGAATTGGCTTCTAAAGCAATAGAAAAAGTAGATCCAAAAACTATTGATTTACACAGACCTTTTGTTGATGATATTCATATTACTTGTCCAGATTGTGGTAAAGAAATGAGTAGAACATTAGAGGTAATTGATTGTTGGTTTGATAGTGGAGCTATGCCATTTAGTCAATATCATTATCCATTTGAAAATAAAGAATTATGGGAAAGTCAATATCCTGCAGATTTTATTGCTGAAGGAATTGATCAAACAAGAGGTTGGTTCTATTCACTTATAGTAATAGGAGTATTCTTAACTGGAAAAAGTCCATATAAGAATGTTTTAGTTAATGAATTATTACTAGATAAAAATGGTCAAAAAATGCACAAATCAAAAGGTAATGCAGTTGAACCATTTACAATTATTCATAAGTATGGAGCTGATACAGTAAGATGGTATTTACCATATGTATCTCCAACTTGGACTCCATTAAAATTTGATGAAGAAGGTTTAAAAGAAGTTCATTCAAAATTCTTTAATCCATTTAAGAATACATACTCATTCTTTAGTATGTATGCTAATATTGATAATATTGATATCGATGAATGTAAGGTAGCTATAGAAGATCGTGAAGAAATAGATAAGTGGTTACTTTCAAAATATAATAAATTAGTACGTGATTGTACAAAATATTATGAAGAATTTGATTTAAATCAAGTTGTTAGATTAATTACTAATTTCGTATCAGAAGATTTATCAAATTGGTATATTAGACGTAATAGAAATAGATTCTGGGCAAGTGATTTAGATAATTCTAAAAAAGCTGTTTATATAACTACATATGAAGTACTTGTTGGTTTATGTAAATTAACTGCTCCTATTATTCCATATGTAACAGAAGAAATGTATAAAAAATTAACTGGTAAAGATTCAGTTCATTTAGAAGATTTCCCTAAATATGACGAAAGTTTAATAAATGAACATATTGAAGAACGTATGGATATGGTTAGAAGTTTAATTTCTATCGGAAGATATGTAAGAGAAGAAACTAAGATTAAGGTTAGACAACCACTTGAGTCTGCATTACTTGATGGTAAGAATAAAGACTTAATTAGTGATTTAATTCCTTTAATTGAAGAAGAATTAAATATTAAGGAAGTTAAATTTGTAGACAATTTAAATGAATACATGAATTTAAGTGTAAAACCAAACTTCAAAGAAGTAGGTAAAGTATTCGGCTCACTTATTAAAGAATTCGGAACAAAACTTGAATCATTAAGTGAAGAAGATATTAATAAATTACAAAATGATGAAACTATAACTATGAATATTGGTGGAGAAGATAAAGAAATTACTTCTAATATGGTTGATATCAGAATATCTTCTAAAGAAGGATTTAATGTTGGTATGGAAAATAATAATTTCATAATTTTAGATACTAGCTTAACTGATGAATTAATAAAAGAAGGATTAGCTAGAGAATTAATTTCTAAAGTACAAAATATTAGAAAAGAAAATAATTATGAAATAATGGATAGAATAACATTATATTATAAGGCTGATGATTTAGTTAGTGATGCTATTAAAGAGTTTGAAGAATTTATTAAAAAAGAAACTTTATCATTAGATATAATTGTAAAAGATGATATAGAAAAATCTTATGATTTAAATGGTCATGAAACATTTATAGAATTAGAAAGAAATTAATTTCTTTCTTTTTTATGCAATTTATTGTATAATATTTGTCACAAAAGGAGGTGAATCATGGAAAATAGTATTTTTGATTATATAAATCCAAATGATAATGATAAGTTATCAAAGTTAAATAAATTAAAATTACTTAAGCTTATGCATTATTTAAATGAGTATCCTTTATCATTAAGAGAAAGTATTAATTTAAATAGTGATACTACTTTTGGAATAGAAATAGAAGTAGAAAAAGCAAATAAAAGAAAAATTAAACGTACATTAAGAAAAGAGTCACTTAACTGGTGTGCTCACCATGATTTCTCCTTAACTAAAGGTATTGAACTTTCATCCAGTATATTAACTGATAAAAAAGAATCTTGGCAAGAAATAAAAAAAGTTTGTAATCTTTTAGAAAAAAATTCACAAATAGATTTACATTGTGGAGGTCATGTTCATTTAGGTGGACATATAATTGGAGATAATCCTGAATATTGGATGAACTTATTTAATTTATGGATAACTTATGAAAATATTATTTATCGTTTTGGTTATGGTGAATATCTTACTCCAAGAATTAGTATTGGTAAATATGCTTATCCTGTTGCAAGGTTATTCGCAAAGGATAGAGCTTATTTTAAAAAGAATCTTACAGCAAATGAAATAGTTAAAATATTAGATGTTGATAAGTATCAAGGAATAAATTTTCATAACGTACATAATTTAAATCGTAAAGTAAAGAAAAATACAATTGAATTTAGATCTCCAAATGGTACCTTGGATCCTGTTATTTGGCAAAATAATATTAACTTTTTTTCTAAAATGATAGAATACTCAAAAAGTGAAGATTTTGATAAAGAAAAAATAATGAGTGATAGACTAAATTTAAAAGAATATAATTTAAATAATTATAATAAAATATATATGCAAAGAGCTTTAGATTTATGTGATATGCTTTATAATAATAATTTAGATAAGCTTTATTTTTTAAGACAATATCTAAAAAATTTCCAAACCAATAATAATACTTTGGTTAAAGGAAAAAGTTTTACAAAAAAAGAAGTTTAACTGCTTTTTTTTTGTAATTATGTTATAATTATGTTGTATAAAATAGAGGTGGGCTAATGAATATAGTAGTATATGTGTTATTTATATTAATTTCAATAATTCCAATATATTTATTAGTGGATAGTATATATGAACAAGATAAAATAGAGAAGGAACCTATGAAGTTATTAGTATTAACTTTTATAGGTGGATGTATAGCTTTATTTGTTACAAAAATATTGGCTTTAATTTATCAACAGTATATTCCTTTTTTAGTAGAAGCAAGTTCTAAAACGGAATTATATAAAACTTTTTTGATAAGTTTTGGAGAAATAGGTCTTATTGAAGAATTGTGTAAATGGATAATACTTTATATAATTGTTTGGAAAAGAAAAGAATTTAATTATATATTTGATGCTATTGTTTATGCAGTATGTGTTTCATTAGGATTTGCATTAATTGAAAACTTTTTCTATTTATGGAATTCTGATATTACAGTATTATTTATGCGTTCTTTTTTTACAATACCAGGTCATGCAGCATTTGCTGTAATCATGGGTTATTATTTTGGCTTTGCAAAATACTATAAAACAATGGGATATAATAATAGATGTACTAAAGAAATATATTGTAGTTTATTTTTCGCAATAGTATATCATGGTTTATTTGATTTTATTTTAGCTTTTAATAATAAGTATATTAATATTATTTATATTGTATTTTATATATATTTATTAGTTAATGCTTTATATAAAATAAATAAAACTAAAAATTTGAGTTTAACATGGGATTAAAAAAACATCATAATTGATGTTTTTTTATCTATAATATCCTCCATAATAATAATTTACAGGATATGGATAATAATAGTTATTATAATATGGTCTTTGATAGAAAGCAGGTGCTAATAAACCACCAGTTAATCCTCCTAATATAAATGGCCCTAAAAATCCACCACCTATAAATCTATCATTATTATTTCTATAATTTATATACATGATTTACCTCCTAAAATATTATATGAAAAAATTGAAAAATGTTATATTTATGTCATATAATGTAGTATGAATAAAACAC
>OCTX012219932.1_pt1 | contig 12023 bp, 9 predicted proteins | sample 1539691 | NCBI WGS metagenome assembly OCTX01 (sample SAMN02144231, study PRJEB22623) | gut metagenome | biome: sheep rumen | host: Ovis aries | place: New Zealand
TGCGTGGTGGAAGCGATGGTGGAAGAATACTACAACGTGAACGCAAACGTACACAGAGGAGTACATTTTCTGTCGCAGCAAGCCACCGACCTGCATGAGGGAGCACGCGAGACCGTGAGGAAATTCATCAATGCAGGAAAGACATCGGAAATCCTGTTCACCCGCGGCACTACCGAGAGCATAAACCTGCTGGCCTACAGCTTCGGAGAAGCATTCCTGAAGGAAGGCGACGAAATCTTGGTGAGCCAGATGGAGCATCACAGCAACATCGTGCCATGGCAAATGCTGGCTGAGCGTAAAGGACTGAGAATAAAGGTCATCCCCATCACCGACGACGGACAGTTGGATCTCGGGGCATACGACCGCTTACTCCAGGAGTCGGCCCGTCTGAAACTGGTATGTGTCACACATGTCTCAAACGTGCTGGGCACTGTCAATCCCGTGGAAGAACTGACAGCAAAAGCGCATGAGCACGGAATACCCATACTCATCGACGGCGCACAGTCCACGCCACACTTCAAGGTGGACATGCAGAAAATCGACTGCGACTTCTTTGCATTCAGCGGACACAAGATTTACGGGCCTACCGGAGTGGGGGTGCTCTACGGCAAGGAACGGTGGTTGGAGCAGATGCCTCCCTACCAGGGCGGAGGAGAGATGATCAACAAGGTGTCGTTCGAACGAACCACATACAACGAGCTGCCATATAAATTTGAGGCTGGGACGCCCGACTATGTCGGCACACACGCCCTCGCCACAGCACTGGACTACGTCAGCGGCATAGGAATGGAGCGCATACAGGCACACGAGCAAGAACTCACAGACTACGCACTACAACGGCTCAGAGAGATTGACAACATACAGATATACGGACATCCGGAAGGCAAAAGCGGAGACGCCGCCATATCCTTCAATATCCGTGGCATTCACCATCTCGACATCGGAACACTGCTCGACCGACTCGGTATCGCGGTACGAACCGGACATCACTGCGCCGAACCGCTCATCCACAGGCTCGGAATCGAAGGGACTGTACGCGCCTCCTTTGCACTCTACAACACCAAGGAGGAAATAGACGCACTGGCTGCAGGACTGAAACGAGTAGTCAGCATGTTCTAATCCCATCAGCAAAACTGAAAAATCATTAAACTTTAAACATTTAACTTTCAACTAAATAAAATGAAACCATCCATTCCGAAAGGCACGCGCGACTTCTCAGCTGAGGAGATGAACAAGCGCAACTACATATTCAACACCATCAAAGAAGTATATGCCCTCTACGGATTCCAGCAGATAGAAACTCCGGCAATGGAGAACCTCTCTACCCTCATGGGAAAGTATGGGGAGGAAGGCGACAAGCTGCTGTTCAAAATCCAAAATTCAGGCGACTACTTCCGGGGAATCACGGACGAGCAGCTGCTCTCGCGCGACGCAGCAAAGCTAGCAAGCAAATTCTGCGAGAAAGGACTGCGATACGACCTTACCGTCCCGTTCGCACGATATGTGGTTCAGCACCGCGAAGAACTGACACTTCCCTTCAAGCGCTATCAGATTCAGCCAGTATGGCGTGCCGACCGTCCTCAGAAAGGACGATACAGGGAGTTCTACCAGTGCGATGCCGACGTGGTGGGAAGCACATCACTGCTCAACGAGGTGGAACTCATGCAGATTGTCGACACCGTGTTCTCTAAATTCGGTGTACGAGTGTGCATCAAAATCAACAACCGCAAGATTTTGAGCGGAATAGCAGAGATGATAGGACAGGCCGACAAGATTGTGGACATCACCGTGGCAATCGACAAACTGGACAAGATTGGCCTTGACAACGTGAACGCAGAACTGGCTGCGAACGGTATTCCAGCCGATGCCATCGAGAAACTTCAGCCCATCATCAATCTGAGCGGCACGAATGCCGAGAAACTGGCCACAATGAAGGAAGTGCTGAAAGAAAGCGAGACGGGACTGAAAGGCGTAGAGGAATGTGAGTTCATACTCTCCAAGCTCGATGGGCTGAAGAACGAGGTGGAACTCGACCTCACACTGGCACGTGGACTCAACTACTACACCGGCGCCATCTTCGAGGTGAAAGCCCTCGACGTGGAAATCGGCAGCATCACCGGCGGTGGACGCTACGACAACCTCACCGGCATATTCGGACTTCCGGGCCTCTCGGGCGTAGGCATTTCATTCGGTGCCGACCGTATCTTCGACGTGCTCAACCAGCTCGACCTCTACCCCAAGGACGCCATGACAAGCACGAAGATACTCTTCGTGAACTTCGGTGAGAAAGAGGCTGACTTCTGCCTGAAAGTGCTTCAGCAGGTGCGTATGGCAGGTATCAGCGCCGAAATTTATCCCGACAACGTGAAGATGAAGAAACAGATGAGCTATGCAAACGCAAAGCATATCCCTTATGTGGCACTTGTAGGCGAGTCGGAGATGTTAGAAAACAAGGTGACGCTGAAAGACATGGAAAGCGGAGAGCAGAGACAGCTGAGCGTACATGAGCTGATTGCGGCGCTTTTCTGAACATACGGAACAGCTGGGCACAAACCCCAACACTCATATCGTAATATAAAACTCAAAGAGTAGCTCTTTGAGTTTTTTTTTACGTTTTGGAGGTTAATTACTTACATTTTCATACAAAACTGAAAAAAAATTTAAAAAATTTTAAGTTTTTGTTTGGATATTAAATTTTAATTCATAATTTTGCAATTGGTAACGGAATATTTTCATTGTTGCCAACTTTGGAACATACAAAAAGTAACTAAAAATTTTTATAAACCTTTTAAATTTAATTGTTATGGCAAATGAATTTCAGCAGGCCCCTCAGCAGGGCTATCAGCCTCAGTCAGGTTACCAGCCGGGAATGCCTATGGGGCAAGGGACACCATCGCTTTCTTTCCAAGATGCATTGCAGCGTTGGCTGACTAATTTGACTAACTTCTCTGGACGAGCACGCCGTTCGGAATTCTGGTGGCCGATGTTGGCAATCAGTGTGGCAAGTTTCATTTTGAATACAATCTTCACAAGTATCGGAGGTAAATTTGGATACTTCATGGTATTTGTTCTCTATTTGGCTGTTTGCTTCGCAAGTTTGAGTGTGACAGTCCGCCGTCTGCAGGACACCAACAAACCTGGTATTTTAGCTTGGATTATGTACGGAATTATGGCGTTCTGGGCATTAACCATCTTCTTAGCTGTTATTTCAACAACCAGCTTTACACTTACCTTGGGAACCATCTCATCATTTTTACTGATTCTGAACGGCATCCTGTCAATCGTCATCATCGTGTTCTGCTGCATGGACAGCCAGCCTGGAACCAACCAGTACGGACCATCTGAGAAATATCCGATGTAAGCAATTCAAAATGATGAATCTGAGGCAACAGAACTGCTTATCGGATTGTCTCAGATAAGATTCTAAACAAAGAAATCATTCGGGCGAAAAGCATTGTCAAACGACTGCTTTTCGCCCGAATTGTTAGATAGTATTTTTCGCCCTTTTCTACTGCTTCATCCGCTTCAACCCTGTGTCGAGAAAATCCAGGTAGTGGTCGATATTCTCATCGTAGGTGTATGCCTTGTTGAGCAAATGACCGTCGGGGGAGAGCAACACGTAGAACGGCTGAGCATTGGCTCCGAACTTATGGCTTTGGAGGAAGCTCCACTTGTCGCCCACGGTGCGGAGCTTGCGTTCTGCTCCGTTCTCGTTGACCACAACTGGCTCTGGCAACGATGTCTTCTCGTCCACATAGAGCTGAATCAGAACGTAGTCTGAAGTCATCTTGTCGGCAACACGCGGGTCGGTCCACACGGCAGCCTCCATCTTCCGGCAGTTCACACAACCATACCCCGTGAAGTCAATCAGCACGGGCTTATGGTTCTTGGCTGCGTATGCCATGCCTTCCTCATAGTCCATGAACATGGGCTTGACCTCGCTATCCTTTGCCAGGTTGAAGTCCTGCGTCTTCATCGGCGGGGCGAAAGCGCTGACCGCCTTAAGCGGTGCTCCCCACAGCCCGGGAATCATATAGACGGCAAAAGCGAGGGATATGAGCGCGAGGAAAAAGCGGAAGACACCGATATGCGTGTCATCGTCGTCGTGCTTGAACTTAATCTTACCAAGCAGGTAGAGACCAAGCAGTCCAAAGATGACAATCCACAGAGCGAGGAAGGTCTCACGGTCGAGAATACGCCAATTGTATGCCAGGTCGGCCACAGAGAGGAATTTCAGTGCGAAGGCCAGCTCGATGAAGCCGAGCACCACCTTCACCGTGTTCATCCATCCGCCCGACTTGGGCATGGACTTGAGCCAGCTGGGGAATAGGGCAAAGAGCGTGAAAGGCAGTGCCAATGCGATGGCGAAGCCCAGCATGCCCACTGTAGGCGCGATGATGCTTCCTCCGTCGGCTGCAACCTCCACAAGCAAGAACCCGATGATGGGGCCGGTGCAGGAAAAGCTGACCAGCGTCAAAGTGAATGCCATGAGGAAAATGCCGATGAGACCACCGGTCTTCTCCGCCTTCGAGTCGACTGCGCTGCTCCACGACGAGGGAAGCGTCAGTTCGAACGCCCCGAAAAAAGAAGCAGCGAAAACCAGCAGCAAAAGGAAGAAGAAGATATTGAAAATGGCATTAGTGGAAAGCGAGTTGAGCGCACTTGCACCGAACAGGCCTGTGACAATCAAGCCCAGCAGGACATAGATAATGACTATACTGGCTCCATAAATCCATGCGTCACGTATGCCTTTCTTCTTGTCGCCTGAGCGTTTGAGGAAGAAACTAACTGTCATCGGGATGATGGGCCACACACAGGGTGTCACCAGCGCCACAAGTCCTCCCAGCAGTCCTAACAGGAAGATCTTCCACAACGGACTGTCGCTGGCCGACGCATTTCCACCTTGATCAAACGCCTTCAGTTCGTCGACGACAGGAGTCCAGAGCCCCTCGGATCCTGCAACGGCCATATCTGCCACAGCCAAGGAGTCAGCCCCAGGAACCACAGCCAAGCTGCTGTCCTGAAGTAACGTATCCGTCTCGTCGGACTCAACTCCGTCCTCATCAGCCAACTCAGCAACCGTCTCTACTTTTTTTTTGCTGTCGTCGTCCGAAGAGGCAGCAGCGGAAACCGGCAAAAGTGACTGCTGCTCGGCTATGGCAGCACCGGCAACCGCGCCAGCCTTGCCTGGCGATTTGGTCTCAGCCTGGGGCTGGACATCCGACTTGGCGGGTGAGTCTGCTTTCGCGCTCTTCACTGCGCCCTTCGCTGCGTCCTGGGTCTTTGCTGCTGATGCGGCCGGAACCTCACCTGTGTACGTCACCTCCACATTCTTGGGGGGAGTGCAGGTCTGGTCGTTGCAGGCACCATACTGCAGATAGCCCTCCACAGCATACTTGCCACCTGAGAGTTTCAGTTTCTGAACGAACTTGGCACTCTTCTCGAAATAGCTGACGTCCATGTCGAACATGTCGTCGTGCTGACGAATCACATTGCCCACGGCCTTCAATGGACCGTCGAGCGTGACACCCTCAAGTTTGTCCACGTTGAACGTGGCGGCTGTGGGGCCGTCCTCAGGAACGTCGGTGGAATAGACATGCCATCCAGGCTCTATCGTTCCAGAGAAGACAATTTCGGCAGCTGTGTTCGACAGCTTGTTGAAACTGGAAGTGAATTTCACAGGATTGACCATCTGTGCCGACACTGCGGCCGACATCAGAAGCATAGTCCACAAAAGAATAATTCTCGCTGAAATTTTTGACTTTGTCATATATTTTTATAAAGAAGTGTCTGAATGTGGGAAAATACCATGTCTTTGTCCACCAATCAGACGTATGAAAATTTTTAAGTTATCTTATTGGTCGGCCATAATGAACCGGTAATCATAAATGAGCTGACCGAGAAACTGCTGAGTCGTCAGCCCCGACACATTCATTTTCAAATATTTACAAACCTGCTGACAGAGTTTCAGGCGCAAGTCATCTCCAAGGTTTCCACCCACATAGTAAGCTTCTTGAATCACCTCCACCTGACGTAGCGACAAGTCAGCAGCCTGTGGGAAGGCTGGCTTATAGTGCTGAGGAAACATAGCCTTGGTGGCGGCAAGCGGATTGGCAACATACATGAAGCGTTCCTTGATGACGTAGGTGTCTGCAGCGATGTCTCCCAGACGCTGGTTGTCCTTCGAGAAAAGCATGGCCACAAGTCCGAATCCTGTATATCCCTCAAGCTGATAGAAAAGCGAGCGGGTGAAGGTTGCGGCAAACGAAGGCTTCGAACCATCGGCGGTGACCACTCTCAGCCCCATCATCATCTTCCCGAGGGTACGGCCGCCACAGAAGTACTCCATGAGCGAATCGTAGAGAAATATCGGGATAAAAACCACAAGAAAAAATAGAATAATCATTAGTGTACTGTCCTCCCAGAAAAGGCCATATAGAGAGAGTCCGAACATCGACACAATGATCATCATGAAAGAGAAAATCAATCCTTTCATCACGATGTCGATGAATGAAGCGACCGCCCTTTGACCCACGTCTGCCAGCTGCTGGTCGATACGAACGAACTGCCCGGTTATGAATGTGTGCTGAGTCATAAAAGCCTTTTTTTTTGCAAAAATACAAAAGATTTCTCAAATGCCAAAACATAAGACATAAAAATAGTAATCACCTACAGGAAGAGCCAGAAGGCAGAAAAGAAATTCATACATCTTGCAAGGCATTTCATACACCAAATCTTGCTATAAAAAATATTTCTTGAATTTATATTTGCAGTTTTTCAAAAAAACATTACCTTTGCAGAATGAGAAAAACCACGAACCGTAAGACATGAAAGAGAAAGACTTCGTCAACCGAAACTCAGACAAATGGACGCATGCGCTGCTTATGGTGTCAAAAAAAATACCTGCCAGCGGAGAGGACCTGGCCGAGGCATATCTCGACATCACCTCCGACCTGGCTTACGCCCAGACACACTACCCTGGCACGTCGACCACAAACAAGCTGAACGAGCTGGCATTCACACTCCACAACCACATCTACCAGAAAGAGCCGACCCGGTGGAGCCGTCTGATCACCATCTGGACACGCGAACTGCCTACGGTGATGTACGAATGCCGCAAGTCCTTGCTGTTCTCGTTCGTCGTGTTCATGTTGTTCGCGCTCATCGGAGTTTTCTCACAACTGCAAGACCCTGAATATGCAAGAGCAGTCATGGGAGACGCCTATGTGGACATGACGCTTGAGAACATCAGTGAAGGAAGACCAACACATGTATATGCCTCGTCACCAGAGATTGACAGCTTTCTCTTTATTACGTTCAACAACCTGATGGTGGACTTACGCACCTTCATCTCTGGCATCTTCACCAGCATCGCAACCATCTACATCCTGTTCATCAACGCCATCATGCTGGGAAGTTTCCAGACATTCTTCTTCCAGCACGGTGTGGGATGGGAGTCTGTGCTGGCCATCTGGCAGCACGGCGCGCTCGAGATTCCGGCATGCATCATATCTGGCGCTGCTGGAATCACGCTCGGACATGGATGGCTTTTTCCTAAGACCTACTCCCGATTCGAGGCTTTCAAGCGGTCGGCCAAGCAAGGGCTGAAAATGATGTTGGCCATCGTACCCATCACCATCGTGGCCGGGTTCATCGAGAGTTTCATCACACGACATACAGAGATTCCTAACCCCATCCGAATCACGGCAATCGTGGCGGAGTTCGCATTCATCATCATTTATTTCGTGGTCTACCCAAGAAAATTCAGGAAGGAGGCAGTCCATGTTTAGCGAACCGCTATACAAAAGACGGAGTACGGGGGAGAAACTGAACATCACCTTCGACTTCCTGAGGGAGAACTTCACAGCCGTCTGTCGCAACGTGCTCGTTGTGGCGGCTCCATTCTGCATCATTTTTGCCATAGTATTCCTGCAGGCATACATGAGCAGCGATGTGTGGAACACGTCCATGGAATGGCTCAACATCCTGCATATAGAAAGCAGTACACTTACCACACTGCGCATCCTGTTTCCAATCCTGACAGCGGCAGCGGTGATGCCGATGGCATTCACGCTCATCGACACCCACTACTCACGCAATGGAGGTATCCAGAAACTGAGATTCAAGGACCTGAGAATGACATATTTCCTCAATCTTTCCAAGTGGTTTCTTTCCTTCCTGCCGTTCATCCTCTACGCCATTCTGGTTGTGCCTGTACTCATCAAAGGCAATGAGTGGTTTTGGATGACAGTACTCACAATCATCATTTTCTTCTTCTTAGAGATGGCTCCACCTGCATTCATCATCGGCAGGAAAAACTATGGAGAGAGCATGGAAACCACCATCAGATATGCATTCTCACATTTCTGGAACTCTCTTATCATCACCTTGTTGCTCCTGTTGGTCGGTTTGCTCGTCTTCCTCTGGGAGATTGGGGTTATCAACGTAATCGTGGAGTACAAGGGAATGTTCCTCGGAACCGTCCCTTCCAACAACATTGTGGCATACGCCATATACTGGATTCTGCTGCTGGCACTGCTACTGGTCTTGTCGGTGAGTGTCACGCTGGCCATCACAGCCTTGTCCATCGGCATTGTCTTCCAGTACGGCTCGCTGGAGGAACGCAACCACAGATACGAGTTGAAAGAGAAAATCGAGAATTTTGAAAAACTGAGAGACGAATGAGCTTAGTCAGCGACACCATAAGATGCAGCAAGAGCGCCATACAGAAATTCCGCTCTTCAGGAGACTTCGACTACTACAGCGACAAGGCAACCACGCCTACAAGCAGCGGTGGTACGGGGGAATACGGCTCTTCGCTCCCGCCTGACACCGACATGCCCGACATCGATATACCCGACATCGACATGCCCAGCGCATCCATCAGTCCCACCTTCGGATGGATACTGGCAATAGTGGTGCTGCTCGCCATTCTCTCGCTGGCGGTCTATATTCTACATAAGCAAGGGTTTTTCGACAAGAAAAGGAAGGAAAAAGAGGACGACGACGAGGAAGCATCGGAGGAACAAGAAGAAACCGCCGACGAACTGCAAATCTCAGGCATCGACTTCGAAGACGAAATCAGCAGAGCCAAAGCCAATGGCAACTGGCGTGAAGGCATACGGCATGTCTATCTGAAAGCACTGCGGAATCTTGACGAGAAGGGAATCGTCACGTGGGAGCACGAGAAGACTCCCACCGACTACAGCTTCGAAGCGAAACTGGCCTCCTTCTCCAAGCTCACCACCCTCTTTCTCCGCGTGCGCTACGGCATGTACGACACGGGAGAGACGGATTTTCTTCAGGCAGAGCAAATGCTGGAAGAGGTAAATACCAACGTGGCTGAGGCTACAGACGCCACCACCGCCACATCAACGGAAGAGAAAGGAGGTGCGTCATGAAAATGAGCCATTATATGTATATCGTGCTCGGCGTCACTGCAATCGTGATCCTGACCGTTCTGACCTGTACATCCGGCAGTACCTTCACCTGGAGTCCCACATATGAGGCTGACGACAAGGAGCCATACGGATGCTTCGTATTCGACTCAATCATGCGGCAGTCTGTCGGGCAAGGATACGACGTGAGCGACAGACCAGCAGACTCACTCATTGCAGACCCTCAATATAAGCAGCACACCATCCTCATCGCAAGGAACAACGTCGACATAGTGACGGAAAAAGCGATGGAATTTGTGAAAAAGGGAGGAAGCATCATCGTATGCGCCAACAATATATCCCACGCCATGGGAGAAGCTTGGAACACAGAGATGCAACGACGCTACAACTACGGACTGCAACCAGAAAAAGACCTCTACATCCACGTGAGATACCCCAAGGACGAGACATATCCTGCCAGGAACTACATCGTATCAGCTCCAATCGGAAACTTCTGTATTGGAGAATACGATCCCTCGTATTACGGATACGCCATATCAGAGAAGAAATACAATCTGAAATGGACTGACAAACTGCTCATGGGGGGATGTGAAGAATGGCCGATGGTGAAAGTGGCAAACTACGGCAAAGGCAGAATCGTGGTATGCTGTATGCCGCTGCTGTTCACTAACTACGGAATACTGGAAAACGACAACTACAACCTCATCATGCGAATCGTGTCGATTGCGGGCAGAAAGCCTATGGTCAGGACACGAAATGCCAACCAACTCCAGCCATCCAAGGGAAATAATGGAGAAGGACAAAACAGCTCCGACAACCATCAGGCGCTCATGAAGCATATACTTTCGAGCACACCGTTGCGCACCGCGTTCAATCTCATGATTCTGGTATTCCTGCTTTTCTGCATCTTCTCAGCCAAACGCAAGCAGAGGGTGGTTCCCGTGATGAAGAAAAAGATGAACGGACAGCTTAACTTCATCAAGCAGATTGGAAGCATGCACAAGCGGAAAAAAGCCACAGACCACATCATCAAGACAAAATACCGCGTGCTGACGGAGAACATGAAGCAAAAAGCTGGTGTCGACATTGCCGACCCCGACCACCGGACTGAGGCCATACAGCGTATCTCAGCACTCTCGGGCATCTCAGAAGCCGACATCGAGATGACGCTCAACAACATGGACAGATATTTCATGGAACGTGAAAAGGAAATGGAGAGAGTCAGGGCCGATGTCATGCAAGAGAAAGGCGATGCATCATGGCCGGCCGAAATGATAGAATTGAAAGTGCTGCAAAAGCTGTCGCACAGTTCGGAAAAGAAAATGACAAGACTCATCGACAGTATGGACCAGATCGACAAGAAACTCCAAGGGTGACATAATCTGCCGTTGTGAGATTGATGCCCGAGACGGCTGAAAACGCTCAACTCCAAATGATAGTCTAATTAAACTTTAAACATTCAACTTTAAACATTCAACTTTAAACTTCAAACTAAACAAGATAATGGAAAGACTTGACCTGAGCGGGTTTGCAGAGAAGACCCGCGAGATAAGAGACTGCATAGCACAAGTAGTGGTAGGCCAGCAATACACGGTCGACCTCATCCTGTCGGCAATCCTGGCCGACGGCCATATCCTGCTTGAGGGAGTCCCGGGCGTGGCGAAGACGCTGATGGCCCGAACCATCAGCAAGCTCATCGACACCCAGTTCGGACGCATTCAGTTCACGCCAGACCTGATGCCGAGCGACGTGCTGGGAACCACGGTGTTCAACATGAAGAGCGGAGACTTCGACTTCCACAGAGGACCGGTTTTCGCTGACATCGTGCTCGTGGACGAAATCAACCGCGCGCCGGCAAAGACCCAGGCGGCCCTGTTCGAGGTGATGCAGGAGAGGCAGGTGACCGTAGACGCCACCACATATCCGATGAACCCGGTCTTCACCATCATTGCCACGCAGAACCCCGTGGAGCAGGAAGGCACATACAAGCTGCCGGAGGCACAGCTCGACCGATTCGTCATGAAAATCAACGTGGGATACCCCACACCTCAAGAGGAGCTGGAAGTGCTCAACCGACATCACGGCAACAGCGGATTCACGAAACTCGACCAGCTGAAGCCCGTCATCAAAGTGGAGGAGTTGCTGGAACTTCGGAAGCTCACTTCAAGCGTCGTAGTGGAGCCGTCGCTGATGAACTATATCGTGCAGATTGTGCAAGCCACACGCAACAACCGATACCTCTTCCTCGGCGCTTCCCCAAGAGCCTCAGTAGCGCTGATGCAGACGGCAAAGGGCATGGCTCTTCTGCAGGGACGAGACTTCATCACGCCAGACGACATACAGCGACTGGCCTACCCCGTCCTGCGACACCGACTGATGCTCAACACGGAGGCCGACCTCGAAGGCATGACTGTGGAGAAAGTCATCAAAGGCATCATCAGCCTGATTGAAGTTCCGAAATAGTCCGGAACAGGGTGTGTAAGGAAGGAAACACACGTAGCGTTTCCGAAGAATCAGGAATAAAGTTCAATTTTCGTGCAAACGAACACAGAGCCAAGCTTGCTTGAGCTATGTTGAGTGCAGCCGAAAATCATGTCAATAATTTTCAAACTTCAAAGACCAAAA
>OCTX012040769.1_pt1 | contig 12020 bp, 5 predicted proteins | sample 1539691 | NCBI WGS metagenome assembly OCTX01 (sample SAMN02144231, study PRJEB22623) | gut metagenome | biome: sheep rumen | host: Ovis aries | place: New Zealand
ATCTGTAATGTTAATAAGTATTATCATTTCTGGAGGAAAGAAATCATGGCAAAATTAACTACTGAAGAATTTATCGAAGCGATCAAAGAGCTGACAGTACTGGAGCTGAATGATCTGGTAAAAGCATGTGAAGAAGAGTTTGGCGTATCCGCAGCAGCAGGCGTTGTTGTAGCTGCAGCAGCAGGCGGTGACGCAGCAGCAGCTGAGGAGAAAGATTCCTTCGACGCTGAGCTGACAGAGATCGGCCCGAACAAGGTTAAGGTTATCAAGGTTGTTCGTGAGATCACAGGTCTTGGCCTGAAAGAAGCAAAAGAGCTGGTTGACGGCGCTCCGAAGATGATCAAAGAGGGCGTTGACAAGGCTGAAGCTGAAGACATCAAGGCTAAGGTTGAGGCAGAGGGCGCTGTTGTTACACTGAAGTAATATGCGCGCGAGAAAAAACTGGCTGCCTTTTGCAATATCAATGTTTTGGGCGGCAGGCTGAGACAAGAATGATACTTAGACGGAGGATTTTCGAAAGAAGATCCTCCGTTTTGTTTTTTTATAAATACAAGAAAAAGTTCTTGACATTTGACATGTGTTTATGATATCCTTATTTGCGCTTTACTGCGTAAACATGGGTAAACTATGCCCTAAAATAGCAATAATGCACGAAATCGAATACGATTTCTTGGGACTTTTACCAAAAAACACGGCACATTTTGAGAGGTGGAACGTCAATGGAGAAAAACAGAATACGTCCGGTCGAGGCCGGAAGAAACATGCGTATGAGTTATTCCAGACAGAAGGAAGTCCTGGAGATGCCTAACCTGATCGAGGTTCAGAAGGAATCATATAAGTGGTTTCTGACCGAAGGGTTAAAGGAAGTCTTCGAGGATGTATCTCCGATTATGGATTACAGCGGTAATCTCAGCCTGGAATTCGGAGACTTTACACTCTGTACGGATGAAGTGAAATATTCCATACAGGAGTGTAAGGGCAGGGATATGACTTATGCGGCACCATTGAAAGTCAAGGTGAGACTCTATAACAAAGAGGCAGAAGACATCAATGAGCATGAGATTTTTATCGGCGATCTTCCTCTGATGACTGAGACGGGTACATTTGTGATCAATGGCGCTGAGCGTGTTATCGTCAGCCAGCTGGTTCGTTCACCGGGTATTTATTATGGAATTGCCCATGATAAAGTCGGTAAGGAGCTTTTTTCCTGTACCGTAATTCCGAACAGAGGTGCATGGCTGGAGTATGAGACGGATTCAAATGATGTATTTTACGTTCGTGTTGACAGAACCCGTAAGGTACCGATCACAGTTCTGATCCGTGCACTTGGCTATGGCACGAATCAGGAGATCATTGACCTCTTTGGCGAAGAGCCGAAGATCATGGCAAGTCTCGGAAAAGATATCGCTGCAAGCTATCAGGATGGTCTTCTGGAATTATACAAAAAGATCCGTCCGGGCGAGCCGCTTTCTGTGGAAAGTGCGGAGAGTCTGATCACAGCGATGTTCTTCGACCCGAGAAGATATGATCTGGCCCGTGTCGGCAGATATAAATTCAACAAAAAACTGATGCTGCGCAACCGGATCGCCGGTCAGACACTCGCAGAAGATGTTGTTGATATGCAGACAGGTGAATTCCTGGCAGAAGCAGGCACAGTTGTAACAAGAGAGCTCGCAGACCAGATTCAGAATGCTGCAGTTCCGGCTGTTATGATCCAGACAGAAAGCCGCAATGTCCGTGTTCTTTCCAATATGATGGTAGATCTGCGCAATTACGTAGACTGTGATCCGGAAGAACTGGGCATCACAGAGCTTGTATATTATCCGGTGCTTGAGCAGATGATGCGTGAGATTCCGGAGATCGAGGATCTGAAGGAAGCGATCAAGAGAAGCGTACATGATCTGATTCCGAAGCATATCACCAAGGAAGACATCATTGCTTCCATTAACTATCATATCCATTTAGAGTACGGCATCGGTAGCGATGATGATATTGACCACCTCGGAAACCGTCGTATCCGTGCGGTCGGAGAGCTTCTGCAGAACCAGTACAGAATCGGTATTTCCCGTCTGGAGCGTGTTGTTCGCGAGCGTATGACCACACAGGATATTGAGACGATCACACCGCAGAGTCTGATCAACATCAAACCGGTAACAGCGGCAGTCAAAGAATTCTTTGGTTCTTCCCAGCTGTCCCAGTTCATGGATCAGAACAATCCGCTTGGGGAGCTGACCCATAAGCGTCGTCTGTCTGCACTGGGCCCCGGTGGTCTTTCCAGAGACCGTGCAGGATTTGAGGTCCGTGATATTCATTATTCCCATTACGGAAGAATGTGCCCGATCGAGACGCCTGAAGGTCCGAACATCGGTCTGATCAACTCACTGGCTTCCTATGCGCGTATCAACAAATACGGTTTTATTGAGGCGCCGTATCGTAAGATTGATAAAACAGATCCGCAGAATCCGCGTGTTACGGATGAAGTTGTCTATATGACGGCGGATGAAGAAGATAATTACCATGTAGCACAGGCGAATGAGCCGCTGGATGAAGAAGGACACTTCAAGAGAAAATCCGTATCCGGCCGTTTCCGTAAGGAGACACAGGAATACGAGAGAACCGCGTTTGATTACATGGACGTTTCTCCGAAGATGGTATTCTCAGTTGCTACGGCACTGATCCCGTTCCTGGAGAACGACGATGCGAACCGTGCACTGATGGGTGCGAACATGCAGCGTCAGGCAGTACCGCTTCTGACCACCGAAGCACCGGTAGTCGGAACCGGAATGGAGCCGAAGACTGCAGTTGACTCCGGTGTTTGTGTTGTCGCAAAGGCAGACGGTGTAGTTGAGCGCGCATGCGCGGATGTCATCACGATCAAGTATGATGAAGATGGCACCAGAGAAGACATCCGTCTTTCCAAATTCGAACGCTCCAACCAGTCCAACTGCTACAACCAGCGTCCGATCGTATTCAAGGGCGATCATGTGAAGGCAGGAGAGGTCATCGCGGACGGTCCGTCTACCGCAAAGGGCGAGCTGGCACTTGGTAAGAACCCGCTGATCGGTTTCATGACCTGGGAAGGTTATAACTACGAGGATGCGGTTCTGTTAAGTGAGCGTCTGGTACAGGATGATGTTTATACATCCATCCATATTGAAGAATATGAAGCAGAAGCACGTGATACCAAGCTGGGACCGGAAGAGATCACAAGAGATGTTCCGGGTGTCGGCGAGGATGCATTAAAAGATCTTGACGAGCGTGGAATCATCCGCATCGGTGCAGAGGTCCGTGCCGGTGATATTCTGGTCGGAAAAGTAACACCGAAGGGTGAGACGGAGCTGACAGCAGAAGAGCGTCTGCTGCGTGCGATCTTTGGTGAGAAAGCACGTGAAGTACGTGACACATCCCTGAAGGTACCGCACGGTGAATACGGTATCGTCGTTGATGCGAAGGTCTTCTCCCGTGAGAACGGAGATGAGCTTTCACCGGGTGTCAACCAGGCAGTCCGCATCTACATCGCGCAGAAGAGAAAGATTTCTGTAGGTGATAAGATGGCTGGTCGTCACGGAAACAAGGGTGTTGTTTCCCGTGTGCTTCCGGTTGAAGATATGCCGTTCCTGCCGAACGGACGACCGCTGGATATCGTATTGAACCCGCTGGGCGTTCCGTCCCGTATGAACATCGGACAGGTCCTTGAGATCCATCTGAGTCTGGCTGCAAAGGCACTGGGCTTTGAAGTGGCAACACCTGTCTTCGACGGCGCAAAAGAAAATGATATTATGGACACCCTGGATCTGGCGAACGATTACGTAAACCTGACATGGGAAGAGTTTGAAGCAAGACATAAAGAAGAGCTTCTTCCGGAGGTTCTTGAGTATCTTTATGAGAACCGTGATCACCGGAAGCTGTGGAAGGGCGTACCGATCTCCAGAGACGGTAAGGTTCGCCTGCGTGACGGACGTACGGGTGAGTTTTTTGACAGCCCGGTTACGATCGGACACATGCATTATCTGAAGCTTCATCATCTGGTAGATGATAAGATCCATGCACGTTCTACCGGTCCTTACTCACTGGTGACACAGCAGCCGCTGGGTGGTAAAGCACAGTTCGGCGGACAGCGTTTCGGTGAGATGGAGGTTTGGGCTCTTGAGGCATATGGTGCATCCTATACCCTTCAGGAGATCCTGACCGTGAAGTCTGACGATGTCATCGGACGTGTTCGTACTTATGAGGCGATCATCAAGGGAACCAACATTCCGCAGCCGGGTATTCCGGAGTCCTTCAAGGTACTGCTCAAAGAGCTGCAGTCTCTTGGTCTTGACATGACCCTTGAGGATGAGGACGGCAACGAAGTTCGCCTGAAAGAAGCAAGTGAATACGGTACGACAGACTTCAATGCGATCGACCGTGACATGAGCCGCAACATGCAGCGCGACAATGAATCTGAATTCGCTGCAGCAGGCTATACCTCTCAGGAGTTCAATGAGCAGGGTGAGCTTGTCAATGTAGACGTGGAGGAGGAAGTGACAGAAGAGTATGCTGCAGATGATGCAGATCTGTCAGATGACTTTGACATGGATGCGGAAGCAATGGATGAAGAGTAAGGGAAGGAGAATCGGACATGGCAGATTTAGCAAATAAAGATAACGTACAAAACCCAACGTTTGATGCCATTCGGATCGGACTGGCTTCCCCTGAAAAGATCCGTGAATGGTCACATGGCGAAGTAAAAAAGCCTGAGACGATCAATTACCGTACATTAAAGCCGGAAAAAGACGGCCTGTTCTGCGAGCGTATTTTCGGACCGAGCAAGGACTGGGAATGCCATTGCGGAAAGTATAAAAAGATCCGCTATAAAGGCGTAGTCTGCGACCGATGCGGCGTAGAGGTTACCAAATCCAATGTCCGTCGTGAGCGGATGGGTCATATTGAGCTGGCAGCACCGGTTTCCCATATCTGGTACTTTAAGGGAATCCCGAGCCGCATGGGACTGATCCTTGATCTGTCTCCGCGTGTACTGGAGCGTGTGCTGTACTTTGCATCCTACATTGTACTGGATGCAGGTGATTCAGGTCTTGCTTATAAGCAGGTTCTGACAGAGAACGAATACCAGGAAGCACTGGAAAAATACGGCATGTCATTCCGTGTCGGCATGGGTGCGGAAGCGGTTCGTGAGCTCCTGGCAGCAATCGACCTTGAAAAAGAGTCGGAAGAGCTGAAGGAAGAACTGAAAAAATCAACCGGACAGAAGCGCACACGTATCATCAAGCGTCTGGAAGTCGTAGAAGCATTCCGTGATTCCGGAAACAAACCGGAATGGATGGTTATGACCGTGATTCCGGTCATCCCGCCGGATCTTCGTCCGATGGTACAGTTAGACGGTGGTCGTTTTGCAACTTCCGATCTGAATGATCTGTATCGTCGTATCATCAACAGAAACAATCGTCTGAGCCGCCTGCTTGAGCTTGGCGCGCCGGACATCATTGTCCGCAACGAAAAGCGTATGCTTCAGGAAGCAGTTGATGCGCTGATCGACAACGGACGCCGCGGCAGACCGGTAACAGGACCGGGCAACCGTGCACTGAAATCACTTTCTGACATGCTCAAAGGTAAGGGCGGACGCTTCCGTCAGAACCTTCTGGGTAAGCGTGTTGACTATTCCGGACGTTCGGTTATCGTCGTAGGACCGGAGCTTAAGATCTACCAGTGTGGTCTGCCGAAAGAGATGGCGATCGAGCTGTTTAAGCCGTTTGTTATGAAAGAGCTTGTCGGCAACAAGACTGCACACAACATTAAAAACGCGAAGAAGATGGTTGAGAGACTTCAGCCGGAAGTATGGGATGTGCTTGAGAAAGTCATCAAAGAGCACCCGGTTATGTTGAACCGTGCCCCCACACTGCATCGTCTGGGTATCCAGGCATTTGAGCCGATCCTTGTAGAAGGTAAGGCGATCAAGCTGCATCCGCTTGTATGTACTGCTTATAATGCCGACTTTGACGGTGACCAGATGGCGGTACATCTTCCGCTGTCAGTAGAAGCACAGGCAGAGTGCCGCTTTATGCTTCTTTCTCCGAACAACCTGCTGAAACCGTCAGACGGCGGTGTTGTTGCGGTTCCGTCTCAGGATATGGTACTTGGCATCTATTATCTGACACAGGAACGCCCGGGTTCCATCGGTGAGGGCCATTGCTTTAAAGATCTTGGCGAAGCCATCATGGCTTATGAAAACAAAGAGCTTATTTTACAGAGCCGCATCAAGGTCCGCGTGACAAGACAGATGGAAGACGGCAGCACAAAGACAGGACTGGTAGAGTCAACACTCGGAAGATTCCTGTTCAATGAGATCCTGCCGCAGGATCTGGGATTTGTTGACCGTTCCGTGCCGGAGAACGAGCTGGTTCTGGAAGTTGACAAGCTGGTCAAGAAAAAAGACCTCAAGGAGATCCTTGAGCGCGTGATCGGCGTACACGGCGCAACAAAGACCGCAGAGGTTCTGGATGCAATCAAGTCTATGGGATACAAGTATTCCACGCAGGCTGCGATGACAGTATCCATTTCCGATATGACCGTACCGGCACAGAAGCAGGAAATGCTGGATGAGGCACAGGCTACGGTTGACAGCATCACCAGAAACTACCGCAGAGGTCTGCTTTCTGATGAAGAGCGTTACAAAGAAGTTGTACAGACCTGGAGAGATACCGATGAGAAGCTGACAAGGGTACTGCTTGACGGTCTGGATGAATTTAACAATATCAACATGATGGCGGATTCCGGAGCCCGTGGTTCCGATAAGCAGATCAAACAGCTTGCAGGTATGCGAGGCCTGATGGCAGATACTACCGGTCGTACGATCGAGCTGCCGATCAAGTCAAACTTCCGTGAGGGTCTGGACGTTCTGGAGTACTTCATGTCAGCGCATGGTGCACGTAAGGGTCTGTCCGATACCGCGCTTCGTACCGCCGATTCCGGTTACCTGACCAGACGTCTGGTAGACGTTTCACAGGAACTGATCATCCGTGATGAGGATTGCTGCAAGGACGCACCGGAGATCCCGGGCATGTATGTATCTGCATTCATGAAGGGCAAGGAAGAAGTCGAAAGCTTCCAGGAACGTATCACAGGACGTACTTCCTGCTATGATGTTGTAGACAAAGACGGCAATGTGATCGTAGGTGCAAACCAGCTGATCACACCGAAGCGTGCAGCAGAAATCGTTGAAAAAGGTCTGGATGAAAACGGTGTTCCGTTTGCAGAGCAGGATAAGGAAGTACGTAAGTTAAAGATCCGTACGATCTTAAAATGCCGTTCACACCTGGGCGTATGTGCAAAATGCTATGGTATGAACATGGCGACAGGTATGCCGGTACAGGTCGGTGAAGCAATCGGTATCATCGCAGCACAGTCCATCGGTGAGCCGGGTACCCAGTTGACCATGCGTACATTCCATACCGGTGGTGTTGCCGGAAGCGATATCACACAAGGTCTTCCCCGTGTCGAGGAGCTGTTTGAGGCAAGAAAGCCGAAGGGACTTGCGATCATCACAGAGTTTGCCGGCAAGGCAGAGATCCGTGACACGAAGAAGAAGCGTGAAGTCATCGTGACAAACGAGGAAACAGGCGATTCCAAGACATATCTGATCCCGTACGGATCTAATATCAAGATCCATGACGGTGATGTACTTGAAGCCGGCGATGAGCTGACAGAAGGTAGTGTCAATCCGCATGACATCCTGCGGATCAAAGGCCCGACAGCGGTTCAGGATTACCTGCTCAGAGAGGTACAGCGTGTATACCGTCTGCAGGGTGTAGAGATCAATGATAAGCACATCGAGGTTATCGTTCGTCAGATGATGAAGAAGATCCGTATCGAGGATAACGGAGATTCCACATTCCTGCCGGGTACGCTGATCGATGTACTCGACTTCGAAGACATGAACGAGAAGCTTGTGGCAGATGGTCTCGAGCCGGCAACCGGTAAGCAGGAGCTTCTGGGAATCACAAAAGCATCTCTGGCAACGAATTCGTTTATGTCAGCTGCTTCCTTCCAGGAGACAACAAAGGTACTGACCGATGCAGCGATCAAGGGCAAGGTAGATCCGCTGGTAGGCTTAAAGGAAAATGTTATCATCGGAAAACTGATCCCGGCCGGTACAGGTATGAAGCGTTATCGGAATCTGCAGCTGGATTCTGACTTTACGATCAATACAAAGATCGATCTGGACGACCTTGGTCTGGATGAGGAAATTGCAGAAGTAGCCCAGGAAGCTGCCGGAGAAGCAACAGAGGCTGTTGTTGAAGAAGAGGTATAAGCTTCAGGCTTTCAGTATCTGCAGAATATGAGCAATCATAAGGAGCTGCTGTATGGGTTTCGTACAGCAGCTCTTTTCTACATTTTTCTTGCAACAGGATACTGTTAGGAAGTATATTAAGAACATGGATACAGTGACTTGAAAAAGCAGGAAAAACACTTGTACTTTCAATCATAGAGCAGGGTGGACGAGAAAATGGATAAGGATTTTCTGAATGACGTTTATAAAGATTTTTTCGGTGCCGGCAGTGAGAAGTCAAAGGATGCGGTAAAGAATGCAGAGGATGCGCTGAAAGAGGCAGAAAAAATGCTTGCGGATCTGCAAAAGCGAAATCAGGCTGGCATTGATGCGCTGGAAAAAGAGGTGGATGCCTTAACCGGTTCCGGGCTGCAGGAGAATGCGGATGGCGAAGCTTTGGAGCAGCAGGCCGAGCAGACACAGGAAGCACCCCCGAAAGAGCCGGAAAAGGATCCGATGGAGCAGCTCGACGAGTTGATCGGTCTGGCGGGGATCAAGCATGATGTTCTGGAACTGACGGATTTTGTAAAGGTACAGAAGATGCGAAAGGACCAGGGAATGAAATCGGTCCCTGTCTCACTGCATCTGGTATTTACCGGCAATCCCGGTACAGGAAAGACGACCGTTGCCCGTATCCTGGCTAAGCTTTATGCGAAGATCGGCGCGCTTTCTAAGGGACAGCTTGTTGAAGTAGACCGGTCGGGACTGGTCGCCGGCTATGTCGGACAGACAGCTTTAAAGACGCAGGAAAAGATCAAGGAAGCGCTCGGAGGCGTTCTGTTCATCGATGAAGCATATGCGCTTTCACAAAAGGATGATGCGTTTGGGCAGGAAGCGATCGATACGATCTTAAAGGCGATGGAGGATCACCGGGATGATTTTGTAGTTATCGTAGCCGGCTATACCAAGCCGATGGAAGAATTCATCAACAGCAACCCCGGCTTGAAATCCCGCTTTAATAAGTACATCGAATTTCCGGATTATTCGGTAGATGAACTCGAAGCAATCTTTTATTCCAACTGCGACCGCTATGATTACGTTGTAGAGGAAGAGGCAAAGAAGCATATTCGCGAAATGATCGTGGCAAAGAAGATGCAACAGCAGGAAAATTTCGCAAATGCAAGAGAAATCCGCAATATGTTTGAGGATATCATTACCAATCAGGCACGACGTGTGGCAGAAATGGAAAATCCGTCTCAGGATGAAATGATGCTGCTGAAATCGGAAGACCTGACAGAAGAGATGAATGATGGAAACAAAGAACAAGACGAGAAACTGGATTCAGTCCAGGAATAAGCTGTACAAAGTCCTGCAAATGGGCAATAACGATACGGGATGGAGCTGGACATACGATGTTCTAAGTGTTGTCACGCTTGTGGTAAATATCGTGATCAGCTTCATGTATACTTTCCGTGATCTTCGGTCGGAGCATTTCTGGGTATTTGTCACGATCGAGTGGATCACAGTGCTGTTTTTTGCACTGGATTATGTGCTGCGTATTATGGCTGCCCCGAGTGCACATCCTGCAAGATCTGCAGCGTGGAGCAGACGAAAATATATTATTTCATTGACAGGGATCATTGACCTGCTGTCATTTCTACCATACTTCCTGCCGGTGGTATTTCCTGCAGGAGCTGTCCTGTTCAGACTGCTGAGAGTGGTCAGGATCTTCCGGCTGTTTCGGATCAATGCATATTATGATTCGTTTCAGGCGATCGGAGAGGTCTTCAGGAGTAAAAAGCAGCAGCTGGTATCTTCGTTTTTCATTCTCGGAATCGTGATGCTGGCCGCAAGCCTTTGCATGTATGGTCTCGAGCATGAAGCGCAGCCGGATGTATTTACCAATGCGTTTTCGGGAATCTGGTGGGCAGTCTCGGCATTGCTTACCGTAGGATACGGAGATATCTATCCGATCACGGTTGCGGGACAGATCGCGGGAATCGTCATCGCCTTTGTGGGCGTTATGATGGTTGCAATCCCGACCGGTATCATTTCCGCCGGATTCGTTGAGCAGTATACCAAGCTGAAAAAGATGGGTGACTACGCGATCGAAGAGGATATCCATTTTATCAAGATCCGGATGGAAAAGGGAGATAAGTGGAATGACCGGATGATCATGGATCTCGGTCTGCCGAGCGGGATCATCATTGCTGCTTTGCAGAGAGGCCATGAGACACTGATCCCGCGTGGTGATGTTGTGATCCGCGCCGGGGATACGCTGATCATTGCAGCCGAGTCATTAAAGAACGACCGTCAGACGGTCAATATGAAGGAAGTTCTCCTGAAAAGAGATCATCCGTGGAACGGTGTTGCGATCCGCGATCTGGATATCTCCCGTCAGACATTCATCGTTATGGTGAAGCGAAACGGAAATATGATCATCCCGAAGGGAGATATGGTCCTGATCGAGGGCGACACGATCATTCTTTATACAAAGGGCAAAGCAAAGCAGGTTGACGAATTGACGGTATATTAAAATGATGCAAAAAATCGTATAAGATATACGATTTTTTGCTTGCTGACACTTTTTAGTTCTGGTATGCTTGATATATCAGTAATGGTTTATAAGGTTCGTTTTGAAAACAGATATCGGATCTGATCCGGCAAAAGGAAGAATAAGGAGGATCGCAGCATGAATGTTTATGAAGAATATCAGAAAAGACTGGTGACTGCAGAAGAAGCGGTTAAGATCGTAAAAGACGGTGACTGGGTAGACTATTGCCAGACCTGTTCTTTCCCGGAGGCACTGGATGCCGCACTGGCAGCACGCAAGGATGAATTAAAGGATGTTAAGATCCGTAATGCGATCGCTATGAAGCCGGTACAGGTCGTAGAGCAGGATCCGGAGCATAAGGCATTTACTTATAATGCATGGCATTGCTCAGGCCTTGACCGCCACTATGTGGACAAGGGGCTTGCATATTATATGCCGATGCTGTTCCGTTTTAACGGATCCTACTATACAAAAGGGTATGCGCCGGTCAATGTTGCGATGATCACAGTTTCTCCGATGGGACCGCACGGATATTTCAGTTATGGTCTGACCAACTGCTGTATGCAGGAGATGCTTGACGTGGCAGATCACATCATTCTGGAAGTAAACGAGAACATGCCGGTTGTATTCGGTATGGAAGCAGATCATATCCACATCACGGATGTTGATTACGTTGTAGAGAACAATGTTCCGCTCGGTACTGCACCGGGTGCGCCGGCAGGAGAGATCGACCGTGCGATCGCGAACAATATCTTCCCGTATCTGTATGACGGCATCACACTGCAGATCGGTATCGGCGGTATGCCGAATGCACTTGGCGGTCTGATCGCAGAGTCAGATCTGAAGGATCTGGGTATGCATACAGAGCTGATGAGTGACGGATATCTGAAGCTTTATGAAGCGGGCAAGATCACGAATAAGAAAAAACCGATCAATACAGGTAAGGGCGTATTCTCAATCTGTAACGGTTCAAAAGAGCTTTATGATTATCTGCATATGAATGTTGATATCATGTCCGCGCCGATGGCTTATGTAAACAATCCGGCAACGATCAAGGCGCTCGACCATTTTGTATCCATCAACGGATGTATCGCGATGGATCTTTACGGACAGGTTTGCTCCGAGACAGCGGGAACGCGTCACATCAGTGGTACCGGCGGCCAGCTTGACTTTGTAACAGGTGCAGGCGAGGCAGCACAC
>OCTX012266515.1_pt1 | contig 12015 bp, 5 predicted proteins | sample 1539691 | NCBI WGS metagenome assembly OCTX01 (sample SAMN02144231, study PRJEB22623) | gut metagenome | biome: sheep rumen | host: Ovis aries | place: New Zealand
TTTTAGATGAACGTAATTACGAAAACCCTTCAACTGGCTGATGGAAGAACCATCACCATTGAAACCGGGAAAGTGGCAAAACAGACCGACGGAAGTGTTGTTCTGCGTATGGGCAACACCGTGCTTCTGGCCACTGTTTGTGCCGCAAAAGATGCCGTTCCCGGTACCGATTTTATGCCTTTGCAGGTTGACTACAGAGAACAGTACAGTGCTGCCGGCCGTTTCCCCGGCGGATTTACCAAGCGTGAAGGCAAACCTAGTGACAATGAGATTCTGACGAGCCGTCTGGTTGACCGTGTGCTTCGTCCGCTCTTCCCTTCTAACTACCACGCTGAGGTATTTGTGAATGTGATGCTGCTCTCCGCCGACGGAGTTGACCAGCCTGATGCATTGGCCGGATTTGCCGCTTCTGCCGCTTTGGCTTGCTCAGATATTCCTTTCGAGTGCCCGATTAGTGAGGTGCGTGTGGCTCGCGTCAACGGCGAGTATGTCATCGATCCTACCTTCGAGCAGATGAAAGAGGCTGATATGGATATTATGGTGGGTGCCTCTGCCGAGAACATCATGATGGTGGAGGGCGAGATGAAAGAGGTCAGCGAGCAAGACTTGCTGGGCGCCCTGAAGGCTGCCATGGTGGCCATCAAGCCCATGTGCGAGCTGCAGGCTGAGCTCTCGAAGGAGCTTGGCAAGGATGTCAAGCGCGAGTACGACCACGAGGTGAACGACGAGGCACTGCGCGAGCGCATGAACAAGGAGCTCTACCAGCCTGCCTACGACGTGACCAAGCAGGCCCTCGAGAAGCACGAGCGTGCCGAGGCCTTCGAGAAGATTCTGGCCGACTTCAAGGAGAAGTTCTTCGCCGAGCGCAAGGCTCAGGCCGAGAATGCCGAGAACGCCGAGGCCACTGAGATTTCCGACGACGACTACGAGGCTATGATGGACCGCTACTACCACGATGTGGAGCGCGACGCCATGCGCCGTTGCATCCTCGACGAGGGTATCCGCCTCGACGGCCGCAAGACCGACGAGATTCGCCCCATCTGGTGCGAGGTGAGCCCGCTGCCCATGCCTCACGGAAGTGCTATCTTCACGCGCGGTGAGACACAGAGTCTCTCGACCTGCACACTGGGTACGAAACTGGACGAGAAACTCGTTGACGACGTGCTCGAGAAGAGCTACCAGCGCTTCTTGCTGCACTATAACTTCCCCCCGTTCTGCACGGGTGAGGCCAAGGCTCAGCGCAGCGTAGGCCGTCGTGAGATTGGTCACGGCCACCTGGCATGGCGCGGACTGAAGGGCCAGATTCCCGAGGAGTTCCCCTACACCGTACGTCTGGTGAGCCAGATTCTCGAGTCGAACGGCTCGTCGTCGATGGCTACCGTATGTGCCGGCACACTGGCACTCATGGACGCTGGTGTTCCCATGAAGAAGCCCGTCAGCGGTATTGCCATGGGTCTGATCAAGAACCCCGGTGAGGACAAGTATGCTGTGCTCAGCGATATCCTCGGCGATGAGGACCACCTGGGCGACATGGACTTCAAGACCACCGGTACGCGCGACGGTCTGACAGCCACACAGATGGATATCAAGTGCGACGGTCTGTCGTTCGACATCCTCGAGAAGGCACTCATGCAGGCCAAGGCCGGTCGTGAGCACATCCTGAAGTGCCTCACCGACACCATCAGCGAGCCGCGTGCCGAGCTGAAGCCGCAGGTACCGCGGATCGTGGCCTTCGAGATTCCGAAGGAGTTCATCGGTGCCGTGATTGGTCCTGGTGGTAAGATCATCCAGCAGATGCAGGAAGACACGGGTGCTACCATCGTCATCGACGAGGTCGACGGTGTGGGCAAGGTGCAGGTGTCGGCTCCCAACAAGGAGAGCATCGAGGCTGCCGTGGGTAAGATCAAGGCCATCGTTGCCATTCCCGAGGTGGGCGAGATTTACGAGGGTACCGTCCGCTCTATCATGCCTTATGGCTGTTTCGTAGAGATCATGCCGGGCAAGGATGGTCTGCTGCACATCTCTGAGATTGACTGGAAGCGTCTCGACACCGTCGAGGAGGCTGGTCTGAAGGAGGGTGACAAGATCACCGTGAAGCTGATGGAGATTGACCAGAAGACGGGTAAGTACAAGCTCTCTCACCGTGTGCTCATTCCGAAGCCCGAGGGATATGTAGAGCGTGAGCGCCGTCCTCGTCCTGAGCGTGGCGAGCGTCGTCCCCGTCCCGAGCGTGGTGAGCGTGGTGAGCGCCGTCCTCGTCCTGAGCGTGGCGAGCGTGGCGAGCGCGGCGAGCGCAACGGCAACCGCTTCGAGCACCGTAACGACTACCACGATCCGATGGCTGAGCACGAGCCGAAAGACTTCAGCGATGCGCTCGACCATCTGACCGACATCGATTAAATGGAAGAATCGAGATAAAAGTAATTGCGCAGGCGTCACGTGACGTCTGCGCAATTTTTTTTGAGTTGTAGTCTGCCAGCCTCTTTTTGAGGAGGCATCCTGGCAACCTCTTTTTGAGTAGTCTTTCTAACCGTCTCTGATCACCATTCCACCCAGGGGTTGAAACCAGTCGCAGCAATGGCGATGAAGGCAAGCAGATAGAGCACGACGATGGCGATGGTGAGGATGCCGCAGTATTTCAGGATGGTGTGGAAGTTGCCGGCAGCAAGTTCCAGCTGGTCGGGGTCGTTCTGACGGATAGCCAGCCGCGTGTTGGATATCAGGTCGAACGTCTTCTTGACGGGATAGAAATAGACGGCGCCCAGCACCAGATAGAGCAGGCTCACGAACAGGAAAGAAGGGCCTCCGTTGATGAAGGATACGATGCAGAAGATGATAGCGGCAATGATGATCATGCCGGCAGCAATAGCGCTGAGAACGGCAAAGAATTGCAGCCACTTCATGGCTTTGAGCAAGGTCTGTTGGGCTTGCTCCGTCAGTTTGAGTTCTTCGTTCATAATGATAGTTTTAATGGTTATACTTGGTTTTTAGAATGCTCGTTGCATCATCGTCTCGACATATTCCCTGATGAGCGCTGCATCGTCGAACATGGAGAAGATTCGGAGTACTCGGGTCTGGTTGTACCACACAATCTTGAGGGACCTGTCGAACTTGCGGCTATGGCCAGCCAGGCCCAGCGAGCCTTTCTCCTCGGCCAGCAGACTGAGGTCCTTGAGTCTGCCCTTCGACTGTCGGTAGGCATGCACCAGTTCCTCGGTGGGACTGCTGGTGGAGATGCTGTCGATATAGTCCATGTCGGCAGATGCCAGGTAGTCGGCAGCCTCGATGATGTCATCCCAGCCGTATCCCCGTGTGGCCAGCAGAATGTCGTACTGCTGCCAGACGGTGTCGCCCATCTTGAAAGCCAGCTGCTTCATGTCTTCTATGTAGCTGACAGCCTCGGCTGCGGACTGCGTGGCGGCCTGGGCTGAGGGGTTCGTGGCAGCCTGGGTTGCAGACTTTGTGGCGTCCACCGTTTTGTCCTCAAAGACGGGATCGTCGTCGTAGTGCACCAGTTTTTTGCGCTGTACGAAGGCATAGAGGGCATAGCACAGGATGATGCAGATGATGATGAGAATTACTAGCAGTATTGTCATAATCTATGATGTTTTTTGGGGTTAGGCTTGGGTGGTCTCCTCCTCTTGTTGTTTCCCGTCGTGCTCGCGCATGTAGTCGCGGGGCGAGAGGCCGTAGAACTTCTTGAAGATGGTGGAGAAGGAAGCCGAGTTGTTGAATCCGCAGGCATACATCACCTCGGTGATGTTCATGCTGTGGTTGGTCAGCAGTTGTGCGGCCTGCTTCAGGCGTATGTTGCGGATGAAGTCGTGGGGCGTCTGGCCGGTGAGCTCCTTCATCTTGCGGTGCAGGTGTACGCGGCTGATGCCCACCTCCTCGGCGATATAGTCGACGCTGAGGTCGGAGTTGCTGATGTTCTTGTTGATGACGCTCATGACGCGCTCCAGCAGTTTGTCGTTGGGCGATTTCATCTGCACGTCGTCCACCTGCTCTTCCAGCTGGTCGTTGCGGCCGTACTTCAGGCGCAGCATGTCCTGACGGCTGATGAGGTTGATGATGGTGCGCCGGAGGATGTCCATGTTGAAAGGTTTCACGATATAGGCGTCGGCACCGGTCTCGAGGCCCTCCAACTGATCTTCGTCGCGGTTCTTGGCGGTGAGCAGGATGACGGGGATATGGCTGGTCGAGGGGTTCGACTTGATTTTTGTGCAGAGGGTGTTGCCGTCCATTTCGGGCATCATGATGTCGGAGATGACCAGGTCGGGGATGGTCTTGAGCGTTTCCTTCATGCCCTCCAGGCCGTTGCTGCTCTCCACGATGTCGTAGTTGTCGGTCAGTTCGGCGCTGAGGAAGCTGCGAATCTCGTCGTCGTCCTCGACGATGACGATGGTGCGGCGTCGCTTGCTCTTCTCCAGTTCGGCCTTCTCGTCGGGCAGGCTCTCGGGCTCGCTGGTGACCTCGGCCGTGGGCGTTGTCTCCTGTTCGTGCTCGTCGGTGAGTATCTCGTCGGGCTGCAGGTGGCTGTTGCCCAGCGGGATGGTGACGATGAACTCGCATCCGTCGCCGTCGTCGATGTTATGGGCCTTGATGGTGCCGTGGTGCATCTCCACCAGCGAGCGGGTGAGGTCGAGGCCAATGCCCGTGCCCACATTGCGGTCGGTGGCCGTGGTGGGCAGCTGATAGAAGCGGTCGAAGATGCGTTCCATCTTGTCGGCGGGAATCTTCTCACCATTGTCGTAGACCGTCAGGACGGCCTGACGGTCGTCGTGGGTGATGTTGATGCTGACGATGCCGCCCGGCTTGGTGAACTTGAAGGCATTCGACAGGATGTTGACCACCACCTTGTCGAAGTTGCTGCGGTCGATCCAGACGGGCAGTTGGTCGGTGTCGTGTTCGTAGGTGAACTGTATGTTCTTGGTCTTGGCCTGCTGGGCAAAGAGCGTGTGGATGTCGTCGACAAATCCGATGAGGTCGGTTTCGCGCATGTGCAGCTGCATCTGTCCCTTATCGATCTTGCGCAGGTCCATCATCTGGTTGATGAGTCCGAGAATACGCTCGGCATTGCGGCGCATGGTCTCGTAGAGGCTATGGCGCTGCGGGTCGTCGTCTTGTTTGATGAGCGACTGCAGCGGTGTGACGATGAGCGTCATAGGCGTGCGTATCTCGTGGCTGATGTTCATGAAGAAGCGCAACTTGGCATCGGCCATCTGCTCGGCATGGATATGCTCCTGCAGGCGCAGCTGGTTCTGCAGCTTGCGCTGGCGGAAGCGGATGAGCAGCCAGACGGCCAGTGCCGCCAGCAGCAGGTAGGCCAGCAAGGCCCATGTGGAGGCATACCACGGGGCATGCACCTTGACGGTGAACTCGCGGATGTCGGTCTCCTGCTGGTTGTTGGAGGCCTTCACGCGGAAGTGGTAGGTGCCCGGCGTCATGCGGCTGAAGGTGATTTCGTTGACACCGGTCTGCAGACGGGTCCATTCCTCGCCGTTGATGCTATAGAGATAGGTGATGTGCTCGGGATTGTCGTAGGTGAAGGTGGACAGCTGGAGGGTGAACGAATTGTCGTCGTAGCTCAGGTCGAAGCGGTTGGACTTGATGACCAGGCTGTCGGTGACGGTATAGATGCCCGACTTCACGCCGGTGGTGACGGGTGTGCGGCCCATGATAAGGCCGGTGAGGTAGACATTGGCTTTCCATGTCTGGGGCACCACATCGGCGGGGTGGAACCAGCTGATGCCTCCGGTACCGCCGAAGAGCAGGGTGCCCCGGGTGTCGGTGCTGACGGCGCCGTCGCTGAACTCGCTGCCCTGCAGTCCGTTGTCGACATAGTAGTTGGTGAACGTCTTTTGCTCGGGGTTGAAGCAGCACAGTCCGTGGTCGGTGCCTATCCACAGGTTGCCCTTGCGGTCGCTGGTGATAGAGGCTATGCCGTTGGCAGGCAGTCCGTCTTGAGTGGTGTAGTAGCGGTCTTTGCGGGTGTTCAGGTCGTAGCAGTAGAGACCGTCGTTGGTGCCTGCCCACACACGGTTGCGCGAGTCGGCATATACGGTGCGCATGAACGTGTTGTAGTTGGGACAATTGGTGCCGAAGGTGTTGGTCCAGCTGTTGGCGGCGATATCGTAGCACGACAGTCCCACCGAGCTGGCCACAAAGAGGTGCCGCTGGTCGCTGGTGAGGAATATCTTGCTCAGGTAGTCGTTGGGCAGACTGTTGATTTGGTGGTTGTTGTCGGCACCCTGCTGCATGCGGAAGGTCGTCATCTGTCCCGACAGCACGTTGAGGCGCACCAGTCCGTTGCCCATGGTGGCTATCCACACATCGCCGTTGGTGGCCGTGGCCAGTCCGAACACGTTGATGTTGCTGCCCATCTGGAGGTCTACGGGATGCCACTGGCCCGTCAGCGGGTCCATCCATCCGCAGCCCTGTCCGTAGGAACCCAGCCAGATGCGGCCCTTGGCGTCTTCGGCCATGGTAAGGATGGTGCCCGGGCACTGGGTGAAATGGCGTGCCGCGGCAAAGCTGCCGTCCATCAGGTAGAGGCCGTCTTTGTCGGTGCCTATCCATGTACGGCCGTGGCTGTCGACGAGGGTGCTCGTCACACAGTTGGAGCCGATGACGTTGTGGTCGCCCAGGCGGTCGCCCATATAGCCGAAGTCCATTTTTGCCTTGGGCTGCATGAAGAGTCCTTTCTGCAGCAGACAAATCCAGATGTTGCCGTTGCGGTCTTCGAGGATGGACATCGGCTTGCTCTTGGTCATGTCCATCTCACGGCTGTAGAAGGGATTGCTGGCCAGCAGGTCGTTCTCAGGATTGTAGACGGCGACACCCTGTCCGTCGCAACCCACCAGCAGACGGCCGTCGCGGGCGGTGCAGAGCGTGTTGACGGGCAGTCCTGCCGTCTTCTCGATGAGTGTGAACTGCCGTTTCTGCTCGTTGAAGCGGTAGACTCCCTTGCCGGTGGCAGCCACATAGATGTTGCCCTTCGTGTCTTGACGGATTTCGCGGAGCATCGACCGGTGGCCGGCATCCTGGAAGAAGGGGGTGCGGCGCTTGCCCTCGATGAGCACGAGGCCGTTGTTCTCGGTGACCATCCAGAAACGTCCCATGGCGTCTTCCATGGCAAAGCGGATGTAGCTCTGGTCGCCGCTCAGCTGCTGGTCGGTCTGTCCGGTAGCCGTCTTCTCGTCCAGCCGCAGGATGCCATAGCCCGACGTGCAGGCCAGGATGTTGCCCTTGCTGGTCTCCATGAGGTAGTGTATGTAGGTGCTGATGGGGTTTCCGCTGCTGTCTTTCATCTGGAAATCGTGGAAGCGGGCACCGTCGTATGTCTGCACGGTGTAGTTGCTGCCAATATAGAGGGTGCCCTTGCGGCTCTGCGTCATGCAGTTGATATAGTTGCCGCTGAGCCCCGACCGCTCGTCTTCCTTCTTGAAGATGCGGAACTGATAGCCGTCGTAGCGGTTCAGTCCGTTACGGGTGGCCACCCAGATAAAGCCGTCGTGGTCTTGGAACACTTGTGAAGCAAAGTTGCTCGACAGCTGGTTGTCGGCATTGAAGAGTTTTCCGGTTTGTGCCTGAGCACTCAAAACAGAAAGAAAGGTTAGAAGAATAGTTAGAACTTTACGCCTCATGTTTTTGTGGTATGTTACAAACTATTTGCAAAGATAACATTTTTGGGCCAAAAGTCCAAATGAATGTTACAAAAAATAAAATGCGTGTAACATAAATAATTGCGTGTGTGTGTATATTAGGTTAATTTTGCAGCAAAATTGTTTTTTAGGTTAGTTATGGTTAGTAGTTTTATTGGCAGGAGGCTGATGTGATTCACCCTCCTGCTCATTTTGAAACCCGACGACCCCGACAGCCTGAAGCAAGTGAAACCTAAAAACCTAGCGATATCTGACAATGAGGAAAAGTTTACTCTTATCTTTGCTGCTGACATGTTGCGCTGTGCTCACCACCGATGAGGCCAGTGCACAGACATCTGCCCCCTCACCATTGCATGTGGAGGGTCCGTTCCTGGTCGACGACCAGGGTGTGCGTCACAACCTTCACGGTTTTGCCCAGACCTTCAGTCCCTGGTTCAACGAGCAAGGCAAGAAATGGACCAACTACGACGTGGAGGGTTGCCTGAAGTACAACAAGGGCATCATCGACGGTATCCTGAATGCCGGCTGGAAGATGACCTTTGTGCGTCAGCACATGGACCCCTACTGGTCGAACACACCCGGTGCGCAGACGACTGGCGAGAACGACATCTCGGCCTTCGACTTCAACCGTTTCCGCACGTATCTCGACAAAGTGTTCATTCCCATGGCCGAATATGCCATCGGCAAGGGCCTTTATGTGGTGATGCGCCCGCCCGGTGTCTGTCCCGAGGGCATCCGTGTGGGTGATGACTATCAGAAATACCTGCTGAAGGTGTGGCGCTATGTGGCCCAGCGCCCGAAGCTCAGGAACAACGGAGCGGTGATGTTCGAGCTGGCCAACGAGCCTATACATATATATAATAGTGACGGCACGCAGGCCGGCGATGAGCAGATGACGGCCTATTTCCAGGAAATAGTGGACACCATGCGCCATTATTGCAACAACATACTGCTCGTGCCCGGACTGGGCTATCAGTCGAATTACGCCGGTTTTGCCAAATATCCCATCAAGGGCGAGAACATCGGCTATGCCGTCCACTGCTATCCCGGATGGTATAATAGTGGACACGAAGGTGAGGTAAATGTCACTTATCGTGATTTCAAGCGCGGCTGGGATGCACAGATCATGCCAGTGGCCGTGACCAACCCCGTCGTTGTGACCGAGATGGACTGGGGACCGAAGAAATATAGTCCATCGCATAAGGATGCTCAGGGAAATGAGGTGTTTGACACGCGCTGTTCCTTTGCTTTCGCCAGTACTGGTACAGCAGGCGGGACAGGGTTTGGAGCTAATTTCCACCGAATTGTCGACGAGACATGTAATGTGAGCTGGCTGCTCTTTACCGGCGGCGAGCTGCTGGCACAGTACGACCCCAGCGCCCCCGACGGCAACACCTTCCTGACCGACCCCGAGGCTTGTCCGCGCCCCTGCTACGGCTGGTACGAGTATTATGCCTCGCAGGAGTACAGCGATCTGATCAACCAGGAGGGCTATGGTCCCGAAATCAAGGAGGCTCCACTCTTTGCGCTCACCAACGACGAGGTGAACCCCAACATCTGGGAGCAGGGTAGTTTCGACGAGGCCACCGGATGCCTCATCACCGGAAAGTACGGCTTTGGCGGCTGGCAGTATCCGCAGGGGGCCGACCTTTCAAAATGGAAATATCTGGTGGTGGAGCTAAAGCAGACTCAGTCGTGCGGTGCCTCATTCCGTCTGTTCGACAACAACAACTATTGGACCTCGCCCTATCGGGTGAACTTCGGCAGCAACACCAAAGTGGTCATCGACCTGCACCAAATGAAGGCCTACAAGGATGATGCCTGCACACAGTACGATCACGACGTGGATCCCTCGCACATCTATATAGCAGGCATCTGGACCTACGGCGGTCAGCCCGTATATATAAAAGATGTGTATCTGAGTGACGACGGTGTGACCCCATCGGCCATCCTGCAGGTGACCGGCGGCGAGTGTGTCGGCACCGAGTATTACAGTCTTGGCGGTCAGCGCTTGTCGGCGCCCGTGAAAGGTATTAATATTGTTAAAGAAGTTTTAAGTAACGGTAAAACAAAGATTTCTAAAAAGTGTTACAAATGATAAAAACCGTGTTACACGCGGGAAAAGACATGCCGAAAGATACTATTATCTTTGCATCGGAAAATAACATAATCCTAAAATAACATGTAAATATTATGAATCAAAATCTGACAAAATGAAAGAGTTAAAGCAATTGATCAGACAGACTTTTCTCGCGATTTTGATGCTCATGGCATACAGCTCGACGCTATATGCCCAGGACATCACGGTCAAGGGAACGGTCAAAGATGCGAATGCGGAACCGCTCATTGGAGCCACGGTCATAGTGAAGGGTAACTCTGCACTAGGCACGGTGACAGATTTCGACGGTAATTTCACGTTGAAGGTTCCATCTGAAGCTGCTACATTGGTATTCACGTATGTGGGTATGACCTCACGTGAGATAGTGGTGGGCAAGCAGCGTGTGATTAATGTGGTGCTGAACGACAACACGCAACTCAACGAAGTGGTGGTTGTGGGTTACGGTCAGCAGAAGAAAGCCTCGGTGGTGGGTGCTATCACACAGACCACAGGTGAGACGCTGCAGCGCGCTGCCGGTATTACCGATATCGGTGCAGCCCTGACAGGTAACCTTCCCGGTGTGATTACAACAGCCTCTTCAGGTATCCCTGGTGAGGAAGAGCCCCAAATCGTCATCCGTGGTGCCTCATCGTGGAACAACTCGGCTCCGCTGGTGCTCGTCGATGGTATCGAGCGACCCATGTCGAGTGTCGACATTCAGTCGGTAGCCACCATTTCTGTGCTGAAAGACGCCTCTGCCACCGCCGTGTATGGTGTGAAAGGTGCTAACGGTGTGATCCTGATTACCACCAAGCGTGGTGCTGAGGGTAAGGCCCAGATTGGTGTATCGGCCAATGCCATTATGAAAATCCCATCGAAGCTGCCCGATAAGTACGACAGCTATGATGCCCTCGTCGCCCGTAACGTGGCCGTTGAGCACGAGCTGAACCTCAATCCCGAGAGTTTCGCCTATATGAAGCCCCTGAGCTTTATCCAGAACTATCGCAACCAGACCACCGTCGAGCAGCGCGAGCGCTACCCGAATGTGGACTGGCAGGACGTGATGTTCAAGGATTATGCCATGTCTTACAATGCCAACCTGAACGTCAGCGGTGGTACCAAGTTTGTGAAATACTTCGCCAGCGTCGACTTCATGACAGAGAGCGACCTCTTCAAGAGCTTCCCCACTGGTCGTCACTACGACCGTAGCATCTCGTTCAACCGTGTGAACGTACGCTCTAACCTCGACTTCAACATCACCAAGACCACTGTCTTCAAGGTGAACATCGCCGGTTCGAACGGTAAGCAGAAGTCACCATGGGAGCGTGGTTACGAGTGGGACAACGGTTCTTCGCTCGGCTGGCAGATGTCGCAGATGTGGGCTGGTGTCTATAATATCTCTCCCGATGCCTTCCTGCCGCAGTACAGCGACGGTTCATGGGGTTACCTGCCCGGCTCTACCAACGTGAGCAACTCGGCACAGACCTCCAGCATCGGTGGTGTGCAGGAGATTACCACCACACGTATCAATACCGACTTCGTGCTCGAGCAGAAGCTCGACTTCATCACCAAGGGTCTGAGCGCACGCGGAATGATCTCGTGGGACAACGTGTTCCGTGAGGACCGCCGCGGTATTGCCGACCTGTATAACGACCCGCAGCTGAAATGGATCGACCCCGAGACTGGCGCCGTGAACTACAAGCAGCCTTACGAGGGTTACGACCGTTTCGACTACACCATGGGTAACAAGTGGAGCACACAGGGTGGTAACGTGAACAACTGGGCTACCCAGCGCAACCTGAACTATCAGCTGCAGTTGAACTGGGCCCGTGAGTTCGGTAAGCACGATGTCACCGCCATGGGACTCTTCAGCCGCCAGCAGTATGGTACGGGTAGTGAGATTCCTCACTATCGTCAGGACTGGGTATTCCGTACCACTTATGCTTATGCCGACAAGTACTTCGTAGAGTACAATGGTGCCTACAACGGTTCGGAGCAATTCTCGAAAGACAACCGTCTGGCCTTCTTCAGCTCAGGTGCTATCGGCTGGATGATCAGCGAGGAGCCGTTTATGCGCCACCTGCGCGAGAAGCATATTGTAGACATGCTGAAGCTGCGCGCCTCTTACGGTGAGATTGGTGACGATAATATCGGTGCCCGTTTCCTCTATATGACCCAGTGGGCTTACGGCGGACGTACCTCACTCGACGTGACGCCTTCAGGCGGTTTCAATGCTGGTGACACCTCGACAGG
>OCTX012273141.1_pt1 | contig 12015 bp, 9 predicted proteins | sample 1539691 | NCBI WGS metagenome assembly OCTX01 (sample SAMN02144231, study PRJEB22623) | gut metagenome | biome: sheep rumen | host: Ovis aries | place: New Zealand
ATTCATGATCATGACGGTGCCTTTTCCGTACTGGCTGAGAAGACTGTAGGCATAGTTGTTGAGCTCGGCATCAATGCCCAGCGAGAGTGAGCCGCTCCGCTCATTGTGAATGCCGTAGACAAAATCATAGTCAGACGCGCTGCCCCAGAAACGGTTCAGTACGCCCGTCCCGGTCATTCCGGCGTAATCGCCGGTGACATGGTAATTGGAGACGCGGGTAGGCCAATCTTTTGCATAGACGCGGGCATCCTTGTTGAATGCCGCCAGCATGATACCGTTGCGGTCTAAGAGCTGGCCGTCGGCTTCCGGGTTGAACATGGAAAAGTACATCGCCCATTTCCTGCCGTGCAGGTATTCCTCCCGGATAAAAACGCACATTCCGGTAAAAACAAGAGCCGCGATAAGAAAAACGGAAAGAGCACGAGTGCTGATTTTTTTCATTTCCGCCCTCCTTTTCCGCCCCTGCGCGGAAGCTTTCCCCAGGAGACAACCTCAATGCCCTGCTCTTCTTCCCATGTCATAATACGATTGACCGGATTAACAGCAAAGCTGGCGCCGCGCCGGTTGTCGGCTGCCTTCAGAAAAGCAATCAGCATCCAGCAGGCAAGAAGGGAACTTCCGCCGCGGGAGACAAACGGAAATGTGACACCTGTGAAGGGAAGCATATCCAGTGTACCGAAAACATTCAGCGCAAGCTGAACCAGCATCAAAGCAGAGGTTGAACAGGCTGCAATGGCGTAAAAAGCACTGCGGCCGTTTCTTGCACAGCGAATGGCGAAAAGAGCCATCAGTATCACCGCTGCAATCATACACACGGCAACCACCAGACCCAGTTCTTCACAGACATAGGCGAACACCATGTCAGTGTCGCTGGCTGTGATGCCTTTAAGCCAGCCGGCTCCGGCGCCTTTTCCGAGAAGGCCGCCGGACGCGGCTGCAGAAATAGAGCGTGTCTGCTGATATCCGGCGCCGTAAACATCGTCCCATACGTGTCCCCAGGCGGCAAACCGGCGTGCAATGTAGGGCTTGATGGTTACAGCAAGAAAGCCTGCGAGAAATGCACCTGTTACAGCCAGCAGTACCGTAGCGATAGAACCGGAGCGCATAAAGGAGATGACCAGAAAGGTAACGAAAAAAATCAGCGCTGTACCGAAGTCACCAATCAGTGCGAGGGCAATCACGCACGCGGCAGAAAAAATGATAAAGGAGTAGAGGTTTCGCCTCATATAGAGTGCGTCAAGAGTGGAAGCGCCCGCATAGATATAAAATGCTTTGACCAGCTCCGAGGGCTGGAAGGAATATCCGCCGAATTCAAGCCAGCTTTTTGCACCGTTAACACTGTCGCTGGTCAGAATGTTCAGGGCAAGCAATCCGAGGGCAAGCACACCGGCAGCAATGCGCGTGGAAACCGTCCGCTGGAGATTACTCATCCACCATCCGCTGAAAAGAAAAAGCACTACTGCGGCTACAATCAGCAGAATCTGCTTGTAGATATCTTCCGGAACGGAAGACGCCGCAACCGTCAGTCCGATTGTCGTCAGATAGAAAGCGAATATCTCCATCTCAAAGCCCATGCGGTTCATCAGGCGCATGGCTTCATAGACGCACCATTCCAGCACAATAAGCGTGGCAAAAGACAGAGCGATCGTACCGAAGTCTGCCTGCCGGGCACTGTAAGCATGCTGCAGCAGAAGAAAAAGCTGCAGCAGAGTCAACTCACCGAGTGTGAAAGCGGGGTTTACAAGTTTGCCTGCACCGGTGCGCTTGTTCTCGTTGCGCTGACGCTGCTGGGTGCTGAGATTCAGAAATCGAACACAGCTGCCGCCCAGATTAATCAGATCCCCGTGCCGAAGAGGAATTCCTGCCTCGGGAACAGGCACACTGTTGACCCATACACCGCTCCGGGAGAATACATCATATATGGACCAGCGCCCTTTATCCGTTCGTTTCAAAACGGCGTGGATCGGGCTGATGCCTTCGCCAAACAGACGGATGTCTGCCGAGCGGGCACGACCGATCAGACTTTCCCAGTGATATACGGGAACATTTTCCTGCCCGACTCGCAGGTAAGCCCAGATTTCGGGCTCGGTCCTGCCGCGGAGCAGAGAGCGAAGATTGCGCAGAAGAATGACGACCGACAGAAACGGGATCGCATACCTGGAAATACTGAAAATGTAATCCGTGAACACTGCCGGTCGCCTCCTTTCTGGCAGAATTAAGATGGAGTCAGATTCAGAATTCCAGCACGCGGAGCATCCTCACCAGCGTGAGACGGTTGCGGATTGCGGCGGAAATCGGTAGGATTTCTTCAGAAAGCGCAGGATCGATGCCGATATGCTCCGGCAGATATTTGCATCCGCAGCTCTTGTAAAGCTTTTCAAGGGTTTCGGGAGCCGGGATTGTGCTGATGAGGTTGCGGATGTCCTCCCAGCGGTCTACGATATTCTGGGGGTCAAAGGTCGCGAGAATATCATTTGCATTTTCCTTGGCAATGCCGGCAGCAAGCCGGGGACCGAATTTTTCGTTGATCCAATCGATGGTGAGAGGTTCGAAGGGTTTTGCTTTCGGGGTGAGCTTTGCCAGCTCATGGTATTTCTTTGCACACAGATAGGTGCCGACGCCCACACACTCGCCGTGAATTCCTTCCGCCTTTTCAAAGCGCGGGGGCTTCATCTCCACCAGATGGGCGATAAGATGCTCTGCGCCGGAAGCCGCTCTGGAGTGATTCAGCAGCTGCATGGTCAGGCCGCTGAGCATCTGGGCCATGGTCATGGCTTCAATGTCTGCCACACCTGTGTCGGCATAGACGTCCGCAGCGTTACGCATGATGGCGAGAGCCTGGTCGGCCAGCTCTGCCACCATATGGCAGTAATGCTCACCGTCTACCAGGTGGGAGATTCTCCAGTCGACAAGGGAAATGTATTTCGCAAGGATATCGTTGATGCCGCTGGCTACCAGGCGCGCGGGGGCTCCCTTGATAATGTCAAGATCGGCAACAACAAGAATCGGTGCACACATGGGGATGGACTTCTTCTGACCTTCCAGAATCACAGAGCAGATGTTGGCAGTGAACCCGTCAGAGCTGGCAAGGGTGGGGACAGCGACAAAGGGAATGCCCAGCTTGTAGGCGGGATAGCGCCCAAAGTCCATGATCGTTCCGGCGCCGAAGGCAACAATGACTTCGGGCTTGTCCAGATCCTTCATCATTTTCTCAATGAGAATATCCTCCGAACGGAGACCGTTTGCATCCAGCACGATTTCCTGATCACAGGGGATGTGTTTTCCCTCGGTGAGGCGATAGACGTTGGTGTCGTACACAACGGTACGGCGCTTGTCGGCGAGGCCGACGGCTTCCATGTACTTTTCAAAATTAGCCAGAGCATTATACTCCACTACCACCATTTTGGTTTCCAGTGTGTGTTCGTGGCCGCATACACATTTGCCCGTGTACTGGGCGCAGTTCATAAGCATTTTGATTTCCCTCTTTCTCGTTAATGTTGCCTGCCTTTCTGAAATAGACAAACTATTCCTATTTTAATCTGTAAAAGGAAAAAAGGCAAGACTGCGTTTCCTGTTTTGCTCTGTCTTGACGGATTTTGTATAAAATGGTAAGCTGTAGGAAAAATCAGATCGGGCTGCAGAGGCGCAGCGGGAGGAGAAAACACGATGAGCATTATAACAGTTGTTGGAGCAGGCATGATGGGATCGGCTATGAGCTTTCCTGCAAGAGATAACGGGCATGAGGTTCGGCTTGTGGGAATCCATAACAGGGAAAATATAGAGTCCATCCGCAGAAACGGTTATCATCCGACACTGAAACGCACCCTGCCGGAGGGGGTGAAGGCATACCACCTGGATCAGCTGGAGGAGGCAATGAAGGATGCAGACCTGATTCTCTGTGGGGTAAGCAGCTTTGGCATGGAATGGTTTGAGGAGAATATCGTTCCTATCGTACCGGAGGGAATTCCGGTTCTCTCCATCACTAAGGGGTTGGAGAAGGATGCTGCCGGCAACCTGACTCCTTTTCCGGAGGCAATTATGCGCCGGGCAGCGGAGAGAGGGCAGAAAATCTGCTTTAATGCAGTGGGAGGGCCGGTAACGAGCTACGAGCTGGCTGACAGGCAGCAGACCCATATCTGCTTCTGCGGAGAAGACGCGGAGGTTCTGAAAAAGCTGAAATCCATGTTTTCGACCTCTTATTATCACATCAGCCTGACAACGGATGTAGCCGGGCTGGAAACTGCCGTCGCTATGAAAAATGCCTATGCACTGGGCGTATCTCTTGCAGTGGGCATCAATAATCTGGAGTATGGAAAAGACGGAATGCAGCACTATAACCCGCAGGCGGCTCTTTTTGAACAGGGAGTACGGGAGGCAGGCAGAATAATCAGCTATATGGGCGGAAAGCAGGAAACAGCCATGTTTTTTGCCGGAGATCTGTATGTAACAATTTTCGGAGGAAGAACCCGCCTGCTCGGAACACTGCTGGGGGAAGGAAAGACATTTGCAGAGGCAAAGGAAATGCTGTCCGGCATCACGCTGGAGTCGGTGGCGATTGCTACAAGGGTTGCGGAGGCAGTTCGGCAGATGGAAAAAATGGGAAGACTGCAGTGTGCTGATTTTCCTCTCCTGATGCACGTTGACGATCTGATTTCCCACGGAGCAAAACTGGATATCCCCTGGGAACAGTTTGAAACATTTATCGCTTGATAGGAATACATTAATTTACATAATACGATATACATATAATGAGATACAGAATACAATAATCATAATACGAAAAACGTAATATCAATGACAATAATTTTGTTTCAATAAATTTAAGAACATAATACTATAAGGAGAGAAATTATGTTAACAGAACTGAAAGAACAGGTACTCCAGGCAAATCTTCTTCTACCCAAACACGATCTGGTAGTGTTCACATGGGGCAATGTTTCCGGCATTGACAGAGCGTCCGGGCTTTTTGTTATCAAGCCCTCGGGGGTTTCCTATGATAACATGAAGGCAGAGGACCTCGTTGTGTGTGACCTGGACGGAAATGTGGTTGAGGGGAAGTATAAACCGTCCAGCGATACGCCGACCCACATTGAACTCTACAAAGCGTTTCCGGAAATCGGGGGAATTGTGCATACGCACTCCCGGTGGGCAACTTCTTTTGCTCAGGCAGGTATGGATATTCCTGCTCTCGGCACAACTCATGCTGACTACTTTTACGGCGCCATTCCCTGCACACGCATGATGACAGATGAAGAGATTAACGGAGAATATGAAAAAGAGACCGGGAAAGTGATTGTTGAGACCTTCGCAGGAAAGAGCGCAAAGGATGTGCCTGGCGTTCTTGTCCACAGCCACGGGCCTTTTGCCTGGGGCACAGATGCCTTGAATGCGGTGCACAATGCAGTCGTGATGGAAGAGGTCGCCTTTATGGATTATCACGCAATGACGCTCAATCCCGGCGTGCCTTCCATGCAGAGCACACTGCTGAATAAGCATTACCTCCGCAAGCATGGTGCAAACGCCTATTACGGCCAGGGATGACTTGAAACGCTTCAGAAATTGGAGTATAATACTAAAGCAATTTTTTCATAAACAAGGAGTTAAGAAATCGCCATGAGTGATTGCAACCATGATTGTTCCAGCTGCGGTCAGAAGTGTTCGGAAGCTACGGATTTCCGTAAGCAGCTGCATGAGGGATCATCTGTAAAAAAAGTTATCGCTGTTGTCTCCGGTAAAGGCGGTGTCGGCAAGAGTCTTGTCACCTGTATGCTGGCTTCGGAGATGCAGCGCCGGGGCTATCGTGCTGCGGTTCTGGATGCAGACATTACCGGGCCTTCCGTGCCGAGATCCTTTGGTATTAAAGAGCATGCTACCGGAAACGGTGAGGTGCTTTTCCCGGCATATACCCGCAACGGAACACAGATTATGTCCATTAACCTTATCCTGGATAATGAGAACCAGCCTGTGGTCTGGCGTGGGCCTGTTATTGCCGGCGCTGTTACCCAGTTTTGGACGGATGTTTTCTGGGATAATGTGGATTTCATGTTTGTTGATATGCCTCCCGGAACGGGTGATGTTCCGCTTACGGTCTTCCAGTCTCTTCCGGTTGACGGAGTTGTCATTGTGACGAGCCCGCAGGATCTGGTAAAGATGATCGTGGAGAAAGCCGTCAACATGGCAAATATGATGAACATCCCCGTGCTGGGCATCGTAGAGAACATGTCCTACTTCAAGTGCCCCGATTGCGGAAAAGAATATGCCATTTTTGGTGAGAGCAAGGTTGCCGCGATTGCGGAAGAATTCGGCATCAATAACACAGCGCGCCTGCCGATTGACCCGGCGGTTTCGGCACTTGTTGACGCCGGAAACGTAGAAGAAGTCAACGGAGAGCAGCTTGCTGCTTTTGCCGATGATCTGGAACGCGGATGCGGCCTCTGGCACTGATTTTTACTGCACTGCTCCTGTCGGCAGCTATGCTGCTGACAGGATGCGGAGCTTCTGTTTCTGAAGTTCAACCCGAAGCAGAGCCCGAACCAACCCCGGAACCTGTCTATGCCTACACGGCAGACTTTTCAGAGGTAGGTAACGGGCTTTCTTCGCTTGTGCCTCTGTGCGCCGTGAAAGGCGGTTTTTACTGCTGTTCATACGAAAAGACCGGAGAAGAGATTCCGGAAGCCCTGATCCGCGAAGCGAAATGGCGGAATGTCGAGGTGGTCAATGACGGACGGTATGATATTTGTTCCTTCCGTCTGTACTTTCTGTCAGACGACGGATCGAGTGAACTGCTGAAAGAATTTACACCGCTTGCCCTGGAGGAAAACGCCGACGGCTGGAAAAGCTGGTCCTGCATCAGCGGAATTGATGCCCTTTCTCCTGATAAGGACGGAAATCTTGTTACTCTGGAATACAACACCTTCAGCGGAAACAGTGTTCCGGCCAATAGGGCAGAGGTTGTACCGGGTAAAAATTATCTGGAGTATCATACCGTCTGGTATATCCGGACGCTGGACACGCAGGGGAAGGAACTGAAGTCAGAGAGAATCGGAGAGAATGCCAAAAAGGCTGAATCCAGGTTTCGTGTGCTGACGCGACGGGGAAATCTGCAGGAGCAGCTGAAAGTGGAGGAAACTCCGTTTTCCTTCGAGGAACTGGGAATTGACCGCAGCCAAGTGCTTTCTCCCGTCAAAAAGGATGAATACGGTAAATTCCGTTTTGTGACGGGGGAAGGGAAGGCAGAAAGCCTCGTCACCGTTTCGCTTGAGGAAGTGAAACAGGAGAGGACTCAAATTCTTGTTGCAGGATTGGAAGAAAGTGAGCCCCTGAAAAATGCAGTTTCCGATTTTAATGCTTCACAGGAAGATGTATCTGTAACCATCATTTCACCTGATGACGAAAGAGTCGCCAATGCTGACATTTTTTGCCTGCCGTCAGCCCAGATCAGCGCAATGGGCAGGGAAGGAAAGCTCGCGGATCTGTACCCTTATCTGGATGCAGATCCCAAACTTGACAGAGAGGATTTCTTCGCTAGCGCACTGCAGGGAATGGAGCTCGACGGAGCACTGATTTCCACCGGAGCGGGGATGAGCTTTGAGACGGTTATAGGGGCGTCCTCTCTGGTGGGCGAGAAGGCGGGATGGACCTATGATGATTTCACCGCTGCCTGGTCAGCGCTCGGCTTGGGGACGGATGCCTTTGATGTGTACACAACCTGTGAGGATGTGCTGGATGCCTGCCTTGCGCTGGATCTTGACACGTTCATTGACCGAAAAACGGCAAGCTGCGATTTCACCGGAGAAAATTTCAGAAAACTGCTGTATTTTACGGGAAATTTCCGGCGAGACTTTGATTATGACGGTCACGGATGGTCGGAAGCTGACCATTCCGATCTTCGGATCCGTCGGGAAAAGCAGATGCTGCTGGAAAAGAACCTGACCTGTTTCCGGGATGTGCTGGCCTGCGGCTGCGAATTTCCGGAGGAGATCACCTTCATCGGTTACCCGACGCTTGGACAGGCGGGCAGCAGAATGATTCTTTCCACCTTCGAACCCGGGCTGAACCTGGCAATGAGCGCATCGTCGGAAAAGAAAGAAGATGCCTGGCGATTTCTCCGAACCTTCTTTACGGAAGACTATCAGGAGAGCTACTGGTATTTTCCGACGAATATCCATGTTTTCAACCGTGAGCTGGAAAAAGCGATGGAAACGGAAGAGATTCTTGATGGAAACGGAAAGCCTGTCTATGACAGGGAAACCGGGGACCCGGCGATCCGGAGTGTAGGAACCATGTATCTCAGCAACTTCGTTCAGGTGGACCTCTATCCGCTGACAGAATCTGAAGCGGGAAAGCTGGTGGATCTTATTACCGAATCCTCCAAAACCGGAGACCCGGACGAAGAGATCTGCAGCATCGTAAAAGAAAATGTGAAATGCTATTATAACGGAGAGGCATCGCTGGAAGAAGCGGCAGCAAGGGCGCAGCAGGCAGTGTCTGAGTATCTCGCCGCATCATGAGCAGTAGATTATTTCCTTGCAGTTAGATAATTGATACGTTTATAAAAAGCGGGCAGCCAAACGGCTGCCCGTAAAAACTATACTTTTTATTTTGCGTAATCCACTGCTTTGGTCTCGCGAAGGACGTGAACTTTGATCTGGCCGGGATATGTCATCTCCGACTCGATCTTCTTGGCAATCTCTCTTGCCAGAAGCACCATCTGATCCTCTGAAACCTCTTCCGGCTTGACCATAATGCGAATCTCGCGGCCTGCCTGAATTGCATAGGAACTTGCTATTCCGGGGAAGCTCCTGGAGATCTCTTCCAGCTTTTCCAGACGCTTTACGTAGTTTTCAATGTTTTCGCGCCGTGCACCGGGGCGGGAAGCGGAAATGGCGTCTGCCGCCTGAACCAGGCATGCAACAACCGTATGCGGCTCCACGTCGTTATGGTGGGCTTCCACTGCGTGAATAACATCTTCGTTTTCCTTATATTTACGGAGAATGTCCACACCGATAGTGACGTGAGAACCTTCCACCTCGTGGTCAATGCTCTTGCCGATATCATGCAGGAGACCTGCACGCTTTGCCGTGTTCACATCAACACCCAGTTCCGATGCCAGCAGTCCGGCAATATGGGAAACCTCGATGGAGTGATTCAGCACATTCTGGCCATAGCTGGTGCGGTAACGCATACGCCCGAGAAGCTTTACGATTTCCGGATTCAGGCTGTGGATGCCGGTTTCCAGCATGGCACGTTCACCTTCGGCTTTTATGGTGGCGTTCACTTCACGCTGCGCCTTGGCGACCATTTCTTCGATTCTTGCAGGATGGATACGTCCGTCCTGAATCAGCTTCTCAAGAGCCAGACGGGCAACCTCACGGCGAACCGGATCAAAACCGGACACGGTGATGGCTTCCGGCGTGTCGTCAATAATGAGGTCACAGCCGGTGAGCGTTTCAATGCTGCGTATATTGCGGCCTTCACGACCAATGATGCGGCCTTTCATCTCGTCGTTGGGGAGGGGGACGACGGAGACTGTGATCTCACTGGAGTGGTCTGCCGCACAGCGCTGAATTGCGGTGGAGATGATCTCTTTTGCAAGTTCATCCGCATCATCTTTCAGCTGCTGCTCGATTTCCTTCACCTTGACGGCCATCTCATGGGTGCAGTCGTCTCTGACGGTATTAATGAGATAAACTTTTGCTTCCTCGGTGGAGAAACCTGAAATTTTTTCCAGCATCTCCAGCTGGCTTTTTTTCAGGGATGCAACTTCCTGCTGCTGCTGTTCAATAGCAGCGATTCTGGAATTGAGGGAATCGGTCTTTTTCTCAATCGCATCGGTTTTGCGGTCAAGGGCTTCTTCCTTCTGCTGCAGACGGTGTTCCTGCTTCTTCAGCTCGGAACGGCGTTCTTTTTCTTCCCGTTCATACTCGGAACGGCTTTTGTGTATTTCTTCCTTTGCCTCCAGGAGAGCTTCCTTTTTCTTGCTCTCCGCACTTTTTATTGATTCATTGATGATACGCTTGGCTTCTTCCTCGGCGCTGATGATTTCACGCTCTCCGACCTTCTTGCGGTAGAGAAAACCGGAGGCAAATCCGCCTGCGAGGGCTGCAAGCGCTATTAAGATCCATAAAACAGGGGACATTGTCAGTAAACACACCTCCTTCTTTCAAAAATTTCGCAGGGGTGGTTACGTACAGATTTTGCACAACGGCGCGCCGTGCGAAATTATCGCACGAACACATATAGGCTGAAGACTGACACATGCGGGGCATATGAAAAATTGCATCAGTCCGGAACATAAAGATAATATAGCTATCCCAATCCTCCCCGGAAAGGGAATATCATATTAATCGATTTATGATATACCAAATGGTTTTCTGTGTCAAGTGGGTTTTCTTTAAAAAACCAACGGTATTTGCATAGAAAAACAAAATTGATGTATAGTGCATACCGAAAAAGATTGAAAGTTTTCCGTTTATGCGGTACAATAAAAAAGCTGAATTCTTCAATCACTGTTTTTTACAGAAGGAGTAAAACAATTCATGAAAGTTATCATTCAGAAAGATTATGACAGCATGTGCCGTTGGGCAGCAGAGCATATCATCAAGGCAATCAACAGCCATAAGGAGGAGAGACCTTTCGTTCTGGGCCTTCCCACAGGATCCTCCCCTCTCGGCGTCTACAAAAAGCTGATCGAGGCAAATAAGGCCGGCAGAGTAACATTCAAAAACGTTGTTACCTTTAATATGGATGAGTATGTCGGGCTGCCTCATGAGCATGACCAGAGCTACTGGTACTTTATGCATGACAATTTCTTTGATCATATTGACATTCCTGCCGAGAATATCAATATTCTAAACGGTATGGCCGAGGATCCGGAGGCAGAATGCGCTGCTTACGAGGAAAAAATTGCAGCCATGGGCGGAATTGACCTTTTCATGGGCGGCTCCGGTGTGGACGGGCACATTGCCTTCAATGAACCGTATACTTCCCTTACGTCCAGAACGGGCGTGAGAGACCTTACGGAGGATACCCGTATCGTCAATTCCAGATTTTTCGGCAATGACCCGGAGAAGGTCCCTGCAAAAGCACTGTCTGTAGGTGTCGGCACAGTGTGTGACTCACGCGAAGTGCTTCTGCTGGTCAACGGGCATAACAAAGCAAGGGCTCTTGCCCACTGCGTAGAGGGTGGCGTCAGCTCCAAATGGACCATCTCGGCCCTCCAGAACCACAACAACGCCTATATTGCCTGCGATGAAGCTGCCTGCGGCGAACTGAAGGTAGATACCTACCGTTATTTCAAGGATGTGTATGCATCTGAGATTCTCTGAAAAAGACAGAAGCATTTGAACGGACAGGACGCGGCCCGACCCGGGCTGCGTTTTCTGATAAGAGAAGGCTGCACCGGAATAATGCCCGATTCGGAATTCACAAATCGTTCATCCGGAAACACTTGCAGTTTCAGGCAATTTGCATTATACTTTTCACAAAGAGTTGTAAAGGAGGGAGTCCGATATGGGTGGTTTTAATCCGGGTACACCGGGGTTCTGGCTGATTCTGATGGCGGTTCTGCTGCTGGTGGAAGCGGCGGTGCCTGGCCTTGTGTCCATCTGGTTTGCGCTGGGTGCACTGGCAGCGATGATCGGAGCAGTATGTAAGGCATCCCTGCCGATTCAGATTGTGCTGTTCATCCTTGTGTCGGTTCTCGCGCTGATTGTGACGCGGCCTCTTGTGAAAAAATATGTGAATGCCAAAGTGCAGCGTACCAATGCCGACAGTATCATCGGGCAGGAGTGTGTCGTAACCGAGCAGATTGATAATCTTGCCGAAACCGGCGCAGTGAAGGTTGCCGGTAAGCTGTGGACGGCCAGAACGGCTGACAGCACCGTTATCCCGAAAGAAACCCGTGTAGTTGTGGAAAGAATAGAAGGCGTAAAAGCTATTGTAAAGATCCCGGAGGGATCGGGGAGGTAAACACATGCAGATTTTTCTGATCGTTCTTTTGATTCTGGCTATTAT
>OCTX012170095.1_pt1 | contig 12012 bp, 8 predicted proteins | sample 1539691 | NCBI WGS metagenome assembly OCTX01 (sample SAMN02144231, study PRJEB22623) | gut metagenome | biome: sheep rumen | host: Ovis aries | place: New Zealand
GTGGATCATGCCGGCGCCGAGCACCTCGATCCAGCCCTCGCCCTTGCAGGTGGGGCAGCCCTTGCCGCCGCACTTGTGGCAGCGGATGTCCAGCTCGCAGCTCGGCTCGGTGAAGGGGAAGTGGTGCGGACGGAAGCGCGTGACCGTGCCCTTGCCGTAGATCTTTTCCACGACGAGATTGAGCGTGGCCTTTAAGTCCGCCATCGTGACGCCCTTGTCGACGACCATGCCCTCGATCTGGTGGAACATGGGGCTGTGGGTGGCGTCGACCTCGTCCTTGCGGTAAACGCGGCCCGGCGCGATGATGCGGATCGGGAGGGGGCGGGTCTCCATCGCGTGGACCTGCATCGGCGAGGTCTGCGTGCGCAGGAGGATGCTGCTGTCGGGCGTGAAGTAGAAGGTATCCGTCCACTCGCGGGAGGGATGGGCCTCGTCGATATTGAGCTTGGTGAAGTTGTATTCGGCCTTTTCGACCTCCGGGCCGTCGACGATCTCAAAGCCCATGCCGATGAAGATGTCCTTGATCTGGTCGAGGACGTTGTACATCGGGTGCTTGTGGCCGAGCGCCGCCGTCTTGCCCGGCAGCGTGACGTCCACGGTCTCGCTCTCGAGCTTGAGCTCCATCAGCTTTTTCGACAGCTCCTCGCGGCGCTCGTCAAGCGCCTTTTCGATCTCGGCGCGGACGGTGTTGGCCAGCTGGCCCATGACCGGGCGCTCCTCGGCGCTCAGGGATCCCATCTGCCGCAGGATCGCCGTCAGCTCACCCTTTTTGCCCAGATAGCGGACGCGCTGTGCCTCCAGCTTTTCCATGTCGGCGGTCTCGGCTATTGAGCGGAGGGCCGCCTCACGCAGATTCTGCATCAATTCTTTCATGTTTCAAACTCCCTTTGAGGTAAAAAAATAAGCCTTCATCCCCGCATGCAGGGACGAAAGCAACACTTCCGCGGTACCACCCGTGTTCGGCCGCGCATGCGGCCGCGCTTTTTTGAGAGGATAACGTATCTCACACGCCGGGGATTGGCCGGGGCTCGCGGGCGAACCAAACGGAGAAACGGTCCGCGGCGGCTCTCAGCCCATCCGGCCGTCGCTCTCTGTGGGGTTCTTCCCGTTATTTTCCCGTATCTTAGCCTGTTAACAAAGGTTACTGTACCACAGTTTTTTCTCTCTTGCAAGGGTTTTTCATGTTTTTGCATAAGCTTCCGGCGCGGGGCATAGGAATAGAACGATCCTGAAAAGAAGCAATCGCAAAGAGGAGGCTGCGGATGAAAAAACGGTTTCTTCCCCTGCTGCTTGTCTGTACGCTGGCCCTCGCAGGCTGCGGCAGGCAGGACGAGGCTCGCTTCAACGCCTTTTCCGAGGCGCTGCGCGAGCGGAACGACCTGGTGATGACGGCTCAGGTGCGCGCCGTGTATGACGACCGTGAATGCAGCTTCACGCTGCGCTACGCCGAGACCACCGACGGCGGCTGCACCGTGGAGGTGCTCGAGCCGGAGCTGATCCGCGGCGTCAAAGCCCACATGAACGCCGACGGGACCAAGCTCATCTACGACAGCGTGGCAGTGGATACAGGCGACGACGGCGGGACGGGTCTTTCCCCCATGGGTGCGCTGCCGCTGCTGAGCCGCACGCTGCGAAACGGCAGCGTCGAGGCGGTGTGGAAAGAGGATGGAGGGCTGGGCGTGCAGCTCGTGCCGGAGGACAACGTGGGGGTAAGCGTGCTGTTCGACGCGGAGATGAAGCCCTCTCACGCCGAGATCGACCACGAGGGTGTGACCGTACTGTTTATCGACATTACGGAGTTTTCGTAAGCTCAGCGGCAAACGATCCCCTCCCGGAGGAGGGGATCGTTTGTTTTTACTCCGGTTTACTCCAGCTCGAAGGCGCCGGTGTAGAGACGGTAATAGGTGCCCTTTTCCGCGATCAGATGCTCGTGGCTGCCGCGCTCGATGATCCGACCGTGGTCCAGGACCATGATGACGTCGGAGTTCATGACAGTGGACAGGCGGTGGGCGATCACAAAGACCGTTCGGCCCTCCATCAGCTTGTCCATGCCCTTCTGCACGATGGCCTCGGTACGGGTGTCGATCGACGAGGTGGCCTCGTCGAGGATCATGACCGGGGGATCTGCCACCGCGGCCCGGGCAATGGAGATCAGCTGGCGCTGACCCTGGGAGAGGTTGGCGCCGTTGTTCTCCAGCACGGTATTGTAGCCGTCGGGCAGGCGGCTGATAAAGTCGTCCGCGCCAGAGAGGCGGGCCGCCTCCCGGCACTCCTCGTCGGTGGCGTCCAGCTTACCGTAGCGGATGTTGTCGAGCACCGTGCCGGTGAAGAGGTTCACGTCCTGGAGCACCAGGCCAAGCGAGCGGCGCAGATCGCCCTTGCGGATCTTGTTGACGTTGATGCCGTCATAGCGGATCTTGCCGTCGTCGATGTCATAGAATCGGTTGATGAGGTTGGTGATCGTGGTCTTGCCCGCGCCGGTCGCGCCGACAAACGCCACCTTCTGCCCCGGCTCGGCATAGACGGAGACGTCGTGGAGGACCTCCTTGCCCTCCTCGTAGGCGAAGTCAACATTGACCATGCGCACGTCGCCTTTCAGTTCGGTATAGCTCAGCGTGCCGTCTCCGTGCGGGTGGCGCCAGGCCCAGCGGCCGGTATGCTCGTCGGTCTCGGTAATGGTGCCGTCGGGCGCGATATGGCAGTTGACCAGCGTGACATAGCCGTCGTCAGGCTCCGGCTGTTCGTCCATCAGCGAGAAAATACGCTGGGCGCCGGCCGAGGCCATGACAATGGAGTTGATCTGCTGGGAGAGCTGGTTGACGTTGCCGGTGAACTGCTTGGTCATGTTCAGAAACGGGATGAGAATGCTGATGGAAAAGGCCTTGCCGGAGAGCGAGAGGTTCGGCACGCCCGTGAGCAGGAACACGCCGCCCACCAGCGCCAGCGTGACATACAAAACGTTTCCGATGTTGCCGATAATGGGGCCAAGCGTGCTGGCAAAGGCATGGGCACGGTAGCTGTGCTCGAAGAGGCGGTTGTTGATCTCGTCAAATTCCTCGATGCCCTTCTGCTCGTGGCAGAAGACTTTAATGACCTTCTGGCCGTTCATGGACTCCTGAATATAGCCCTCGTTTTCGGCAACGGTCCGCTGCATCTGCATGAACGAGCGCGCCGAGCCGCCGCCGATCCGCTTGGCCACAACGGCCATCGCGACAACGCCGAGGAGCAGCACCAGCGTCATCCACACAGAAAAATACAGCATGATCGCCAGCACGACCAGCACGATCGCGCCGGACTGGATGAAGGAGGGCAGCGTCTGGGAGACAAGCTGGCGGAGCGTGTCGATGTCGTTGGTGTAATAGCTCATGATATCGCCGAACTTGTGGGTGTCGAAATAGCGGATCGGCAGGTCCTGCATGCCGTCGAAGAGCTTGCGGCGCAGTTTGTCCAGGAAGCCCTGGGTCATATAGGCCATGAGCTGGGTCTGCGCCGTGAGGGCGCAGATGGACAGCACATACAACCCGCCGAGAAGCATCAGATAGGGCGTGAGCTCCGCTTTGGCCGAAACCCAATCCCCGCTTGCCACCCATTTTTGGATAATGGCGATCACGTTCTGGATAAACAGCGAGGGGATCGAGGAGACGACGGAGGCAAAGAGGATGCACGCCACGGCCAGCGGCGCGAGAACGGGATAGAAGCCGAAGAACATTTTGATAACGCGCAGGAGCGAGCCCTTGTCGGCCATGCGAGCGGATTTGTTCATGCTTCCTCACCTCCCTTGTTCTGCTGCAGATAGGTTTCGCGGTAAATGTCGTTGGTTTTCATCAGTTCGTCGTGGGTGCCCGAGGCGGCGATCCGTCCGTTTTCCATGACCAGGATCAGATCCGCGTCCTGTACCGAGGCCACACGCTGGGCGATGATGATCTTGGTGGTCTCCGGGATATAGTGCCGGAAGCCCTCGCGGATCAGCGCGTCGGTATGGGTATCGACGGCGCTGGTCGAGTCGTCCAGGATCAGGATCTTCGGCTTTTTCAGAAGCGCACGGGCAATGCAGAGTCTCTGCTTCTGGCCGCCGGAGACGTTGGCGCCGCCCTGCTCGATCTTCGTATCATAGCTGTCGGGGAAGGAGCGGATGAACTCGTCCGCCTGCGCCAGACGGCAGGCCGCCTCCATCTCCTCGTCGGTGGCGTTCTCATTGCCCCAGCGCAGGTTGTCCCGGATGGTGCCGGAGAAGAGCAGATTCTTCTGCAGCACGACGGAGACATTGTTGCGAAGCGTGTCCAGGTCGTACTCGCGCACATCGCGTCCGCCCACTCTGACGCAGCCGTCGGTAACATCGTAGAGGCGGGGAATGAGCTGTACCAGCGTGGACTTGCTGGAGCCCGTTCCGCCCAGGATGCCCACCGTCATGCCGGAGGCAATATGCAGATTCACGCCCGAGAGCGCGTCCCGCTTCGCGGTGCGGGAATATTTGAAGGAGACGTTTTCAAAGTCGACAGAGCCGTCGGGGACGTCGTAAACAGGCTCCGCGGGATTTCTGAGCGTGGGCTCCTCGTCCATGACCTCGGCGAGTCTCTTCATCGACTCGGCCGACATGGTGAGCATGACGTAGATCATCGAGATCATCATCAGGCTCATCAGGATCTGGAAGCCGTAGGTCAGCATCGCCGAGAGCTGGCCGACGTCGATCGCCGCGCCGCGGCCCGTGATGATAAGCCTGGAGCCGATGGACAGCACGAAAATCATATTGAAGTACAGGCACAGCTGCATCAGCGGCGAGTTGAGCGCCACCACGCGCTCGGCATAGGTGAAGTCCTTGCGGATATCGTCCGAGGCGGCGCCGAATTTTTCCTTCTCGTATTCCTCGCGCGCAAAGCCCTTGACGACGCGCATGGCGCGCACATTCTCCTCGATGGATTCGTTGAGCTTGTCATACTTGCGAAATACCGCGCGGAAGGCCGGCATCGCCTTGCGCGCGATCATGATCAGGCCGAAGGCCAGCACCGGCACGAGCACCACAAAGGTTGTGGCCAGCGCGCCGCCCATGACATAGGCCATCACAATGGCAAAGGCGAACATCAGCGGCGCGCGGATCGCGATGCGGATGAGCATCATGAAGGCCATCTGCACGTTGCCGATGTCCGTCGTCATGCGCGTGACGAGCGAGGCGGAGGAAAAGCGGTCGATGTTTTCAAAGGAAAACTCCTGCACGCGGCAGTAGATATCATGGCGCAGATTGCGCGCAAAGCCGGATGAGGCCTTGGAGCCCAGGAAGCCCGCCGCCGCGCCGAAGGAAAGCGACAGGAGGGCAAGCACGACGAGGAAAAGCCCCGTCCTGACGACGCCGGAGAGCGGTGCGCCGTCCTTGATCGCGTTGACCATGTCGGCCGTGATAAAGGGGATCACGACCTCGATAAAGACCTCGAGAATGATAAAGATGATCGTGATGATCGCGGGCGCTTTGAACTCCCGCACGCTGCCCAGCAGCTTTTTGAAATTTCTCATTCTCTTTCCTCCTCTTTGGCGCAGCTGCAGGCGTTTTTCATCAGCCTGTCAAGCATTTCGCCCAGGCTTTTCGTCTGCTCCTCGCTCATGCCTGTGCAGAATTTTTCAAAGGTCTCCTCATCCACGCGTGACATGGCAAGCCGCAGCTCCCGGGCCCTGTCCGTCTGGCGGATTGCCTTGCGGCGGTGGTCGGTCTCGCTGGGTTGCGTTTCGATGAAGCCTTTCTTCTCCAGCTTCTTGAGGATCTCCGTCATCGTGGGATGCGCGCTGTGGCAGACCTCCTCCAGCTGTCTCTGGCTGATCTCGCCGCTGCCTTCCTTTTCCAGGCAGTCCAGCGCCCGCAGGGTGCCGAACTGGGCGCCGGTCAAGTCCTTTTGTCGCAGCAGCGTGTCCATCTCGCGGCGGAACGCACGGTGGATCACCGCAAATTTCACGCCGATCGGCATGTTCGTCTGGTCCATGATCTACTCCTCATAAAATATGTCGCATGCGACATATTTTAACGCAGATTTTTGAATTGTCAAGTGCCTTTTTGCGCAAAAAACCGTCTCTCTTTCAAGAGACGGTTTTTGCGTACTGCGTCGTTATCGCTCTCAGCCGCGGACGGCGTCGAACTCCTCGCAGATCTCCCGGCCGGGCGCAGCGGTGCAGAGGCTGACGATCACGATGACAAGCGCCGAGAACACGAAGGCGGGCAGAAGCTCGTAGATCGCAAACACGCCGCCCAGAGGGGCGATGAGGTACTTCCACACAAAGATCATCACCGCGCCGGCAAGCATCCCGCTCATGGCGCCCCATTTGTTGCAGCGCTTCCAGAACAGAGCCAGCAGCATCACGGGGCCGAAGGTCGCGCCGAAGCCCGCCCAGGCGAAGGACACCACGCGGAAGATCGAGCTGTCGGGGTCGCTGGCGAAGATCGCACCGAGGATCGCCACGCCGACGACCGTGAGACGCGCGGCAAGCATGTTCTTTTTCTCGGAAAGTCTGACGCCGCAGACGTCCCGCAGCAGATTCTGCGTCACGCCGGAGGCGGCGGCCAGCAGCTGGGCGTCGGCGGTGGACATCGTGGCGGCCAGGATGCCCGCGAGGATCAAGCCCGCGACGATCGCGGCAAGGGCGCCGTTTTCAGCGATCAGCGCGGCGGTGCGGACGATCAGGTTTTCCGCCTCGCTCTCCGTGGCGGGCAGGGCGATCGCCCCGGTGCGGGCCATGGCGAAGCCGACGAGGCCGATGATGACCGCCACCCCCAGAGAGACGACGCACCAGACCGAGCCCACGCGGCGGGAGATCTTCAGTTCGTTCTCGTCACGAGCCGCCATGAAGTGCAGCAGGATGTGAGGCATGCCGAAGTAGCCGAGACCCCAGGCAAGCGTCGAGACGACCATCAAAGGTGTGTAGCGGCCTGCCGAGGCGGAGAGAATGTCCGTCGACGCGCCAAGGGAGAGATAGCCGGGAACGGAGCGCGCGTTGTCCAGCACCGCGCCCCAGCCGCCGGCGGTCTTCGCGCCGAAAAAGAGCACAATGATAAGCGCCGCCGTCATGACAAGAGACTGGATCAGACTGGTCACCGAAGCGGCCATGAAGCCGCCCAAGGCACAGTAGGCCACGATGACCGCGGCGGAGAGCAGCATCGCTTTTTCGTAATCAAAGCCGAACAGGCTGTTGAACAGCTTGCCGCAGGCTGCGAAGCCCGAGGCGGTATAGGGTACAAAAAAGACGATGATGACCAGCGCGCCGATCGTTTCGATGACACGGGTGTCGTCACGGAAGCGGCGGGAGAGAAATTCCGGCACCGTGATGCTGCCCGTCACCGCGCTGAAGCGGCGCAGGCGGCGCGCCACGATCAGCCAGTTGAGATAGGTGCCCGCGGCAAGGCCGATCGCCGTCCAGCTTGCCTCGGCCACACCGCAGAACATGGCCAGCCCCGGCACCCCCATCAGCAGATAGGCGCTCATGTCCGAGGCCTCGGTGCTCATGGCCGTGACCACCGGGCCGAGACGGCGTCCGCCGAGGAAGAAATCCTCGCTGCTGCTGTTTTTCGAGTAGACAAAGCCGATCGCCAGCATGCCGATCAGGTAGACCGCAATGGCGCCGAGTACATAAATCATTCCGCTCATGGTCTGCTACACTCCTTTTTTCCGATGTCTGCATTATACCGGACGTCTTTTTTCGCGCAAGCGCTTTTTCGTGCTAAAGCGGTTGATTTTTGAAAAAAGGCAAGTATAATAGAAATAGCTATCATTTTATTCATCTTATTATGAATTATTTTCATAAAAAAGGAAGAAGGAGACGCGACATGATCGAGAAATACCGCGCGCTGATCACAGCCGTGGAGCTGGGCAGTGTGACCCGGGCCTCAGAGGCTCTGGGCTGCACCCAGTCGGCCGTCAGCCATGCGATCGGCTCGCTGGAGCGTGAGCTCGGCTTCCGGCTGCTGCGGCGCGCCCGCTCCGGCATCCGGCTGACGGATGAGGGTGAACGACTGCTTCCCGCCGTGCGCTCGCTGCTCTCCGCCGGGGAGCAGCTTGAACAGACGGCCGCGTCGATCCGCGGGCTGGATCAGGGCACGGTACGGATCGGCGCCTTCACCTCGGTCGCCGTGCATTGGCTGCCGGGGGTGCTCAAGGAGTTTCAGCGTGACTATCCGCAGGTCTCCTTTCGGCTGCTCAACGGCGATTATCACGACGTGAACGAATGGCTCTCGGACGGCAGCGTGGATATCGGCTTCGTGGCGCTGCCCTGTGAGGCGGGCAGCGAGTGCATTGCGCTGATGGAGGACCGGCTGCTGGCGATCCTGCCGCGGGACAGCCGCTTTGCCAGCTATCCGCGTTTCCCGTTGGTGGAGTGTGAGCGCGAGCCCTTCATTTCCCTGCTGCAAAGCTCCGACCACGACGCGCGCCGCGCTCTGGAGGCCGCCGGCGTCAAGCCCAACGTCCGCTTTTACACCAAGGACGACTATGCCATCATTGCCATGGTCGAGCAGGGGCTGGGAATGAGCATCATGCCGGAGCTGCTCTTAAAGGGGCGGCACGACAACGTGCTGACACTGCCCCTGGTGCCGGAGTCCAAACGCACGATCGGTATCGCCTTTGCCGCCGGCGGTCATCCCGGCCCGGCCACCAGACGTTTTTGTGATTACGTGGTCCGGTATGTGAAGGAAAGCTTTTAACCTTTCCTCTTTTCTATCTTGCGGCCAGTCAAAAAAATCCCGGGTCTGCCTCCGCAGACCCGGGATTTTTTTCGGTTATTCGGTTTTTCCTCAGGCCTTCTTCGGCAGAACGACGATGTCGCCCGTCTTGAGGTTGTTGAAGTTCAGGCCGGAGTTGAGCTTCGCAATCAGCGTCATGTTCTCGCTGTAGCTGATGCCGGCGTCGTCACACATCTTGATGACGGTGTCGCCGTCCTTGACCTTGACGCCGGTAACGGCGTACTTCGCGCCGGCGGCGCTGGAGGAGAGCATCAGGATCTTATTGCCTTCCTTGAGGCCGTTGAAGCTGGAGAGATTGTTCACGCTCAGCAGAACATCGGCATAGTAGGTGGTGTAATCAAAGCCGGCGGCCTTGACGAGAGCATAGGCCGTGTCGTCCTTCGCGATGGTGATCTCCTTGAGGTAGTACAGAACGCCTTCCTTGGCCTTGAAGGCCTCGGGGGTCTTGGCGTCCTTGGCCGCAGCGGGCGTGTAGCCGCCGCCGTAGCCGCTGCTTCCTGCCGCCGTGGCCGTGCCGGTCTTGCCGGTGGCGGCGGTGCCGGTCGCGGTGCCGGTCGAGATCGCGCCGCTGGCCGAGCCGGCCGGGAAGAGCAGGATCTGACCCGTGCGGATCGCGGAGAGGTTCTTGCCCGGGTTGAGGCTTGCGATCATCGCGGCCTTTTCACCGTAGTTGATGCCCAGATCCTGGCAGATGCCGTAGGTGGTCTCGCCGGTCCTGACGGTGTGGGAGACAATGCTCATCGAGCCGGAGGACGCCGTGGTGCTGGGCAGGTAAAGGACGTTGCCTGCGCGCAGGCTGGTGGCATAGGTGATGCCGCTGGCCTGCATGATGAAGTTGAAGTACTTCGCAAAATCGATGCCGTTCTCCACACAGATGCCGTAGATCGTCTCGCCCGCCTTGACGACGTGCGGAACGAGATAGGCAGCAACGCCGTCCGTGGCGCCGAGCGTGACCGTCCCGGTCGCGGCGGTGGTCGTCGCAGTCGTGGCCGTGGCACTGCCCGTGGCCGTGCCCGTGGAGGCAGCCAGCTTCGCCGCGACAGCGTCAGACGCCGGCAGGACGAGCTTGTTGCCGGCCTTGAAGGTCAAAAAGCTGTAATCGGTGGCGAAGTTGTTGAGCTTCATGATCGCAGCCTTGCACTTGACAAAGTCGAGCCCCAGAGCCTTGCAGATGCTGATGGCCGTGTCGCCGCTCTTGATGGTGTAGACCTGGGTATCCCCGCTGGCAGACGTGGTGGTCGCGGCGGTTTCGGCCTTCTTTGCGGGGCCGCTGACAAGCGTTGTCTTCTCACCCTTTACGACAGCAGCCGCATCGGCGTCGGAGGCGGGAAGCTTGATCTCCTTGCCTACATACAGCGTGGAGAAGTCCTCGTCATCCTCATAGCCGTTGAGCTTGATGATCGCCTTTTTGCAGGTGTCATTATACGTCAGGCCGTTCTTCGTGCAGATCGTGTTGATCTTGTCGCCGGAGACGATCTTATAAGTAAAATAAGATGCGTCGGCATACGCGCGTGCTGTCAGGCCGGGTACGGCAACAAGCAGCAGAAGCGCCAGAATCAGGCTGATTACTCTTTTCTTCATTTTCCAGTTCCTCCCAAGAAGCATTTCTTGTTGCGCTTATTGTACGACAAAATTTTCAAAAGTGCAAGAGAAAAATTTCATTTTGGTAACAAATATTGAAAAAATTAAGAAATTTTTTTGCCCGCTTTGCTCAAAGGCCCACGGGGCCGGACCAGACGCCGTCGGCGCAGGAGTAGAAAACGGGTCTCTCCGCCGCTGCGAACTCAGCAGTCCAGGGGGAGACAACGCTTAGCGCCGCAGCGTTTTGCGGCGTTTTCACCAATACACGCAGATCCGGGGCGTAGCGTGCGCGGACGGCTTTCAGCGTCTCCGGAGCTTCTGCGGAGGGCGTGACGCAGAGGAGCTTGCGCTCGGTATGTCCGGCGGAGAGGAGCACGCACAGCGCGCCGAGGCTCTCCGGCCCGTGGCGCTCCGGGTTGCGGATCAGCTCCCGCAATATGGCCCCGCGGCGCTCATGCCACTTATCCCCGTCCGTGAGGCGCCAGAGCGCGTCAAAGCCCAGCGCGGCGAGCGAAAGCGTCCGATCCTGAGCCTCCGAAACGCTTTTTTTGCACAGATGCGCCGGATCCCCCAGTCTCTCCGCGGCCGCAGCAGCGGCCGTGAGGTGCGCCGGGTCGAAATCGGCATCATACAGCTCGGTCTGCGCAAAGGCAAACGCTGCGCACGCGGCGCTGTCGCTCCTCTCCGCTTCGGAAAGCCTGTCGGCCAAAGACGCGGCGGCGGCAAGATAGCGTTTGTCGGAAAAGACGCGGCCCGCCTTCGCCAGCGCGGACAGAAGCAGCGCATTCCAGGAGACAAAGGCGCGCGTATCTCTCACCAGTCCCGCGCACGCGGCACGCGTGAGACGCAGTCTTTCCCGGAAATCGTCATAGCCGGGGGGAAGGAGGTGCCAGCGCTCGTTGAGCAAAAGGTTGGGAATGCTGCCGCCGGGACAATTGTCCTCGGAAGTGATGTCATAGCATTCGGCAAAATGGCGTCCGTCCTCCTCACCGAGGATTTCGCAGATCTCCGCCGGCGTGAAGAGGAAGGGGTTGCCTTTCGCCGCGGCCGGATCCGAGGCGCGCAGGCCCGCTGCGTAAAGCCCTCCCGGCAGCGCCAGATCCCGCAGGCAGAAGTCCAGCGCCTCCTCCGCCGCGTCGCGGTAGAAAGGCATATGTCCGCTCTCCCATGCCTCGGTATAGAGAAAGGCGAGAACGGCGTTGTCGTCCAGGCGCTTTTCGAAGCTGGGCCGCAGCCACTCGCGATCGCCGCTTGCCGAGAAGAAGCCGCCGCCGATATGGTCGTGGACGCCGCTGCGCCACAGCGCGCGCAGGTCCTCCTCGGCCATGACGCGCCATTTTCTCTCGTCCGTATAATATGCGCCGCGCAGCTCCAGCAGCAGCGCGCTGACGCGCCCGCGCACATCAAAATCCTTTTGCCGCAGCCGCTCGACGCCTGCAAGCGCCCGCTCGCCCCAGGACAGGTCTTGCTCCATAGCACACGCTCCGTATTGAAATCCAAGGTTTTTTATTATAGAATAATACCAATCTTCTTATGTAGTACTTCATTATATAGCAAAAGGGCCTTCGATGCAAGGAGGAGACACAGATGCGCTGCTGCTTTGACGCAAGTGAATATACCGGCGTGCCGGACTGTGAGCCCTGCGGGCGCAGCCTTGACGTGCCCGCCGCGATCCGTGCGCTGGACGCGCTGTACGCCGCGAGCCGCGAGAGCGAGGC
>OCTX012252804.1_pt1 | contig 12011 bp, 8 predicted proteins | sample 1539691 | NCBI WGS metagenome assembly OCTX01 (sample SAMN02144231, study PRJEB22623) | gut metagenome | biome: sheep rumen | host: Ovis aries | place: New Zealand
CGAGTCGCAGCCCGTGCGGGTAGCGAAGTCGATGACCTCCTCGGGCTTGGTGTAGTGGCTCTCCTCAGAGGCTACCTCGTCCTCGACACCAGCCAGGACGCCGAGTTCGCACTCAACGGTGACGTCGTACTTGTGAGCATACTCCACAACCTGACGCGAAATCTTGATGTTCTCCTCGTAGGGCAGGCTCGAGCCGTCGTACATCACGCTTGAGAAGCCCATGTCGATGCAGTCCTTGCAGAGCTCGAAGCTGTCGCCGTGGTCCAGGTGGAGCACAATCTCGGGGTGCTCGCAGCCCAGCTCCTTGGCGTAGGCCACGGCGCCCTCAGCCATATAGCGCAGGATGGTGGCGTTGGCGTAGTTACGTGCACCCTTCGAAACCTGCATGATGACGGGCGACTTTGTCTCCACGGCAGCCTGGACGATGGCCTGCATCTGCTCCATGGTGTTGAAGTTGAAGGCGGGGATGGCGTAGCCGCCGGCCACTGCTCTCTTGAACATGTCACGTGTATTCACGAGACCTAAATCCTTGTAGTTTACCATAATACTTAATGACTTATAATTTGAATGTTAGATATTTCCGAGCGCAAAGGTACACATTTCTTTCCGAAAACAGAAAAGATTCGGGCACGGATTGCGCCGTTTTCACGGTTTTTAATTCTTTTCCGTGAACTCGGCCCAAACCGTGCCCGAAAATGTAACGCGCAGTTTGCAATTATTCATGCCGGATGGCCTCGATGGGGTTCATGTTGGCAGCTTTCTGGGCGGGGATGTAGCCGAAGAGGATGCCCAGCAGGACGCAGACGAGGAACGACACGTAGATGCTCCACGCCGGCACGCTCGACGGCATGCCGAACGACGAGACGAACGTGCTGGCCCCGACGCCCACGAGGACGCCTATGAGTCCGCCGGTGACACTGATGAGCACCGACTCGATGAGGAACTGCAGCGAGATGACGGGCCCGGTGGCGCCGACGGCCATGCGCAGGCCGATCTCCTTGGTGCGCTCGGTGACCGAGACGAGCATGATGTTCATGATGCCGATGCCGGCCACGAGCAGCGAGAAGGCGGCGGCCACGACGAGGATGATGGTCACGGTGTCCATCGTGCTGGACATCGTCTCCATCATCTCGGCCTGCGAGCGGATGGTGAAGTCGTCGACGGCCTCGTCCTTCAGCTTGTGGTTGTCGCGCAGCATCTGCGTCAGCTCCTCGATGGCGGCGTCCGACAGCTCCTCGGTGACGGCCGAGCAGACGATGCTCGAGAACCACGTCTGGGCGGCGATGCGCTTCATGACGGTGGTATAGGGGGCTATCATGACGTTGTCCTGGTCCATGCCCCACGAGTTGTAGCCCTTGGCCTTCAGCACGCCGACGACGCGCATGGGGATGCTCTTGAAGCGGATGGTCTTGCCGATGGGGTCGGCGCCCTCGCCGAAGAGCTCCTTGACGACGGTGGCACCGATGACCACCACCTTGGCGGCCTTCTTGATGTCCTCCTCGGTGAAGCACTCACCCTCATCGATGGTCCACTGGCGGATGTCGAGGTAGTCGATGGACTCGCCGTACATCGACGACGTGGTGTTGTTGTTGCCATAGATGGCCTGGCCTGAGGCGGTCACCTCTGGCGACACCTTCGTCACGAACTTCTTCTCACGCAGTATGCGCTCGTAGTCGGCCATCTTCAGCGTCTGCATGGCCGAGGGGTCCTGGCGCACGCCGCCGCGCATGTCGGCGCCGGGGCGTATGGTGAGCAGGTTGGTGCCCATAGTCGACAGCTCGGCGCGTATGCTCTCCTTCGAGCCCTGTCCGATGCTCATCATGATGATGACGGCGGCCACGCCGATGATGATGCCGAGCATCGAGAGGAACGAGCGCATCTTGTTGTTGGCCACAGCCCGCAGGCTGACTTTAAATAGATTCAATATGTTCATAAGCCCACCCCCGACCCCTCCCCAAGGGAGGGGCGCATGGATACTTTGCCGGGGGTTATTCCATCTTGATTAAACTGTTTTCATACATTAGCCTGTTTCCCTACCTTCATTAGCTGATAACAGCCTCGAAAGCCTCCCCTCCCTTGGGGAGGGGCAGGGGGTGGGCTTAATCGTCTTTTGGAATCGGCAGTGCGGCCAGGGCCTCGGCAGCCGACTTGATGTTGGTGTTAAGCGTGTCCTCGCGAATCTTGCCGTCGCGCAGGTTGATGTTGCGGCTCGAGTACTCGGCAATCTCGGGGTTGTGGGTCACGAAGATGATGGTGTGGCCCTTGCGGTAGAGCTCCTGGAAGAGCACCAGCATCTCGAACGAGGTACGCGTGTCGAGGTTTCCCGTGGCCTCGTCGGCCAGCAGCACGGCGGGGTCGTTGACCAGCGCACGGGCGATGGCCACGCGCTGCATCTGTCCGCCCGACATCTCGTTCGACTTGTGGTACAGGCGGTCGGCCAAGCCCACGGCCTCGAGGGCCTTGATGGCCTTCGCCCTGCGCTGGGCGGCGTTGTACTCTGAGTTGTACATCAGCGGCAGCTCGACGTTCTCCACGGCGGTGGTCTTGGCCAGCAGGTTGTAGTTCTGGAAGACGAAGCCGATCTTGCGGTTGCGCAGGTGGGCCCGCTGCGACTTCGACATCGAGCGCACCGACACGCCGTCGAGGAAGTACTCGCCCGAGGTGGGCGTGTCGAGACATCCGAGCTGGTTGAGCAGCGTCGACTTGCCTGAGCCCGACGTGCCCTGGATGGTGACAAACTCGCCCTCGTAGATCTTGAACGACACGCCGCGCAGGGCCTTCACCGTCTCGGAGCCTACCTGGAAGTAGCGCTTCACGTTCTGCAGTTCGATGACTATACGAGACCCATCAGACCCACCCCCTGGCCCCTCCCTGTGAGGGAGGGGAGTGGTTACCTTGTTGTCAGATTTATTCTCCATTATAATAGTTCTCTATTTGGTTTAGCACATTTTCTATATTGTAAAGCACTTCTTCATTAGTGAAGCGAATGACGTGGTAGCCCATTTGCTCTAAGTATTCTTCCCTTTTCTTATCATCTTCTTGTTGCCGGGGTTCTGAGTGGTAACCTCCGTCCACCTCAATGACTAACCCACCATGTCGAGACACGAAATCCACAATGTAGTCGCCTATCACATGCTGTCGTAAGAACTTCTCTCCCAGTTCCCCGTCTCGAAGATATTCCCAAAGCACCGTTTCCGCCAGTGTCGCGTTCTTCCGATTCTCTCGTGCAAACGCTTTCAGCAGTCCATATCTGTCTGGTGACGCCGTCTTATAACTCATCTTTAGAAGTATCTACTCCCCTCCATTACAGGGAGGGGCTGGGGGTGGGTCTCTTATTGCTTCTTTTGTTGCTGGTTGCCGCTCTGCTGGCGGTTGTTCCTTGGCCGCGGCATGAAGGGGTTCTGAGCCTGCTGAGCTTGCGGCATCTCCTCGCCACCGGTGATGGTGAAGTCGGTCAGCACCTCGGTGCCGGCACTGACGCCGCTCACGATCTCGGTCAGCACGCCGTTGGTGGTGCCCGTCTCTACCTTGTGGGCCTTGAAGACGTTGCCCTCCTTGGTCCACAGCTTGTGCGGCGCCTCAACGTCGGCGATGGACTGGCCCTCCTGCAGCAGAGCCTCGTTGGGCACGAAGCGCAGCGCCTTGGCGGGAGCCACGAGCACGCCGTTCTTCTCGAGCGTGAAGATGGTGACGTTGGCCGTCAGTCCGGGCTTCAGCTTCAGGTCGTTGTTGCGGGCCGAGATGACCACCTCGTAGGTGACGACGTTGCTCTCGGTGGTGGCCTGCTGGCGCACCTGCGTCACCTCGCCGTCGAACTTGTCGTCGGGGAAGGCGTCGACGGTGAACGAGACGCGTTGGTGCTCGCGGACGCCGCCGATGTCGGCCTCGTCGATGTCGGCGATGACGCGCATGTCGGTCAGGTCCTGGGCGATGGTAAACAGCTCAGGCGTGTTGAACGAGGCGGCCACCGTCTGGCCCTCCTCGACGGCCTTCGACAGCACCACACCGTCGATGGGACTGGTGATGGTGGCGTAGCCCAGGTTGGTCTGTGCGCGCTGCACGCTCTCGCGGGCGGTGTTCACCTGCTGGCGGGCCTGGTTGTACTGCAGCAGCGCACTCTCGTACTCGTCGGCTGAGACCAGCCCCTTGTCGTAGAGCGTCTTATACCTATTATAATTAGCCTGCTGATAGTTCAGCGCACTCTGGGCCGAAGCCAGGTTGGCACGCTGGGCCGTCAGTTCACTGATGAGGTTGGTCTTGTCGAGCTCGGCAATGACCTGTCCCTTCTTCACCACGGAGTTATAGTCAACGTAGAGTTTCGACACGATGCCCGACACCTGGGTACCGACGGTGACGCTCGTCACCGGCTCGATGGTGCCCGTGGCAGTGATGGTGGTCTGGATGTTGCCCTCCTCCACCTTGGCGGTCTCAAACTCCACCTTCTCCTCCTTCTTGCCGCCCGAAAGCAGGAGATAAGCAATGACTGCCAGCGCAACGATGCCAATGGCAATCCACAGTTTCTTGTTCTTCATCATAAATAAGACTCTCCCCCTGGCCCCTCCCTGCGAGGGAGGGGAGTGATTAGCTTGGGGGGTATTTTAGTTTGACATTATTATTTATCTGTACATTGGTAACTACTCCCCTCCCTCACAGGGAGGGGTTGGGGGTGGGTCTACCATAGAACCTCAGCATCTGCAGGTTCAGGATGGTCATGTACTTGGCCTGCAGCCGGTTCTGCTCGGCCTGCAGCAGACGGTCCTTGCCCGTCATCAGCTCCACGATGTTCGTCAGACCGACGTTGAACTTCTCCTGTAGCAGGTCGTAGCTCTGCTGTTCGCTCTCGACGGTGGCCAGTGCCGCACGGAACCGCTGCTGGTTGGAAGTGGCGTCGAGCCAGTAGTTCTCGATGGTCTGGTAGAGCTGCTTCTGTTGGTCCTGCAGGGCCAGCAGGTTGTTCTCGCGCTGGATGCGGGCCTTTGCCACGTTGGTCTTCGTCTGGCGCTGGTCGATGAGGGGCACGCTGACGGAGACGCCCGCGCCGCTGTTGAAGTTGAACTTCATCTGGTTGCCCCAGCCGTTGTTGGCCAGCGAGTTGGTGCTGGTACCCGCACTGGCCGACAGGCTCACCGTCGGCATGCGCCCGGCCTTGGCAATGTCGAGGCTCACGTCGCTGCTCTTGATGGCCATCTCGGCACTCTGTATCTCGGGACGGGTGGCCAGTGCCTGCTCATAGACCGTCATCAGCGAAGGAATATCGGCCTGGGCCTGAGCATCGGTAGTGGCGGGAATCACAATGTCGAACTCCGAGTTGTCGACAATCTCCAGCAACTGCTTCAGCTGTAGCTTGTAGTTCTTCACCTGCGTCTCGGCGTTCACGATGTTGTATTCGTCGGTAGCACGCTGGGCCGACAACTGGGCAAGGTCGGCCTTCGACATCTTGCCCACCTCGACCATCTCGCGACCGCGCTCCTCGTTCTTCTGACTGGTCTTCAGACTCTCCTCGTTCACCTTCACGGCCTCCGTCAGGTAGAGTATCTGCACATAGAGCTGAGCGATCTGCTCCTGTATGCTGTTGGCCGTCACCTGCGTCTCCAGTTCGGCCTGCTCCTCGGCCAGCCGGTTCAGCTTCACCTGGTTGCGATTACGTCCGCCGTTCCACACCGTCCACTGGGCGTTCAGCCCGTAGGAGCCGTTGTAGGAGGTCGTGTTGGTCTTGGTGTTTACCGTGCCGTTGGTGACAGTGGCCATACCAGTATCCTGCCACGGACGGTAGGAGAGGTTATGACTCGTCGACGCATTGAGCGAGGGCAGTAGTGCGGCCTTCGACTGCGACACGTCCTCCTTGGCCGACTGTAGCTGCAGCCTGGCCCGCTGTAGCGTGATGTTATGCTGCATGGCGTAGTCGATACACTCCTGCAGCGTCCATTGGCTACGGGCAGGTGTGGCCTGCCCGGAGTCCTGCGTTGTCTGGCCCTGGACCGACGTTGTCAGCGCCAGGGCAGCAGACAGAAATAAAATCTTCTTATTCATTGACCGTTTAAGTTTTTGCTTTCCAATGTTATCACGCCTGCACCGCCTGCCACTCGGTGATGTTCCGCTCCGCCGAGCTGAAGTTGATGCCCACCTTGGTGACGGGACGACCGTCAGTGGCATACTTGGCGGCGTAGCCCTTGGCGTCTATCTGCGCCAGGGCCTCCGCGGCTGACCTGTCGTACTTCGTTTCCATGACGTAGATGCCACGGGGCATGATGACCACGAGGTCGCTCTGGCCCTTGGCCGTCGACTCCTCGGCCCTGACGTCGGCGCCGATGGACACCAGCAGCGTGTAGAGCATGGCATGATAGTAGTGCTCGTTGCGGTTGTCCTTCTCCCACTGGTAGGGCAACGCGGCGTAGAACGCCTTGACAGCCTCTATGAACGAGGCGAGGTCGCCCGACTCGTAGAAGTCGACGTAGGCTATCTGCAAGGCCGTAGTGTGGCTATTGCTCATCTGCCGCCCAGCCACATGTTTGTAGAGGCAGTCGGCAAAACCACGGCGAACCTCACGGTTGGGGAAGTCGAGCGTGTACATATTGACTTCGCCGTAGCGGCGGTAGCCCTTGATGGTCAGGTAGCCACTCTGATAGAGTACGGGCATGGGGTCCTCGAAACTCTCGAAGGGCAGGTCGAAGGCCGTCTCGGGCATCCGTATGCCTTCGAGCTGGGTGACATCCAGGGGCGGCATCTGGCTCAGCATCTTGATCAGCGCGCCGCTGGTGCCGCGGTCGAACCAGTAGTTGGTCACCTCCTTCGACTTCAGGGCGTTAATCAGGCTGAAGGGGTTATAGATGTCGGTCTGTACTCGGCAGAAGTGGTAGCCGTCGTACATCCGCTTCAGTTCTGCCAGCTGCTCGTCGTAGCTCAGCCCGTTAGCCCGGCCTACCTGCTCGATGTCGGGGCGCAGGGTGGTGGTCAGCTCTTCCTCCGAGATGCCGCAGATGGTTTCAAACTCTGGCAGCATGGAGATGTTCATCAGGTTGTTGAGCTTGCTGAAGATGCCCATCTGCGAGAATTTCGAGATGCCCGTGATGAAGGCAAACTGCAGGTGGTCGTCCTCGGCCTTCAGCGGACCGAAGACGTTCTGAAAGCGCTGGCGCGCCTGCATCACCTTCTCGGCGTCGCCTAACGAGTGGAGGATGAAGTTGTCGTACTCGTCGACGAGCACCACCACGCGCTTGCCCGTCTGCTCGTGCAGCCGTCGCATCAGCGTCACCATGCGTATGTTGGCGTCCTTGTAGTCAGGCGTGATGCCGTACTTCTTCTCATACGTGCCCAGCGTGAAGTCTATCAGTCCGTCGAGCTGCTCGATGGTCGACAGGTCGCCGGCACTGAAGTCGAAGCGGAGCACGGGGTACTGCTCCCATTTCCAGTCGGTGGTGGCAATGTAGAGCTGGGACTGGCTGACACCCTGGTCCGTCGTGAAAGCCTCGAACAGCTCGCGCCGCCCCTCGAAGACAGCCTGCAAAGTTGAGATGAGCAACGACTTGCCGAAGCGGCGGGGGCGGCTCAGGAAATAAGGCACGCCCTCGCTGATCATCTTGTAGATGTGCTGGGTCTTGTCTATATACATGAAGCCATCCTTACGGATTCGCTCGAAACTCTGTATGCCTACGGGGTACTTTCTTATCGTCTCCATAACGTCAGTAAATGTGTCTGTTTCCGTCCATGCTGCAAAATTAAAAAGAAAAAGTGGAACAGCCAAACGTTTCACTCTGATTTTTCAACGAAAGGGCGAAAAGAATCAGCGAACTGCCGAGATTCTGTGCCGGCAGAAACGCTTATCGCGGGCGAAAGCGAATGTAAAGGTTCGGTTCCACCCTGGAAGATGGCGGGAGCCAGCGAGTTATGCATTTAAGAAAGACAACTAACAGACGAAGACCGGGCTTTTTATGGCATTCAGCCTCCTGTAAATAGTGTTATGATATGGTAACGCCCCCCAAAACCTGCACTTCCTGCACTTGACGCTTAACAGGCTGTCAGCCAGTCAGTTGAAAACCAAATTCTCGCTCAGAACCTGCACTTGAACCTGCACCGGAACCTGCACCTGGTCTGAATAGGGCTTCTATGCAGTCAGTTTGGCGCCGCCAAAAGAGCGTTCCCACGGCCTGGAACAAATGTTCCACGCTGTGGAAACATTTATAAACCGCCGCCTTTTTGGCAAAACCCGCCGCCTTTTTGGCAAAACCCGCCGCCTTTTTGGCAAAACCCGCCGTCCATCGTCAAGTGCAGGTTCAGGTTTAGGCTCGGTGCAGGTTTTCCGTCAGTTTTAATTGCGTAACCGTCAGATAATCAGTGGTCAGTGCAAGAAGTGCAGGATTTTTGAGGAGTCATTCACAGCCGGTCATAATCGCAGACCATCGCCCCCGAGTCGTCGATGATTCTCTTGCGTGACTTGAATTGCGGACTGATAAGGTCGCGGTCAGCTTTGTAGTAAGGAGTCGCAAGTCCGGCAAGGTCGAAAAGCACCTGCGCTACGTTGTCTGTCATGAACGGACGGTCAAGAGCCGACTTGATTGCCTCCACCTTCTCAGGATGCTTAGCCTTATACTGGTCAGAAAGCCATATCATAAACGGCACACCGAACTGGTGACGTGCCATTTGGGCCTCCATCCCTTTGACGGCCTTGGCTCTTCCGGCGCTGTTGCGGTAATCATACATCTCCTCACCATGGTCAGACATATATACCAATGCGGCATTTTTGTCTTTGTATATCTCAATAATCTTGTGAAGGACATGGTCGTTATACAACGTAGCATTGTCGTAGGTTGCTATGGCTGACTTATTCTTGTTGTCCAGGAATGGAAGTTGGCGTTTGATGTCTTGAGCCTTAAACTTGCTAAACTGCGGGGGAAAGCGTTGGCTCGCAGGGCCGTGCTGGCCCATGAGGTGATAAACATGCAGCGAACGGCTTGCAGTAGGAATACCTTTCTTCAACACGTCGTCGATGAAGTCTCCATCATGCTTGCAACTGTGCTCGGCAATGTCAGAATAAGACAGCCTTGCCACATCCCTGTTGTATATTCTGCTGCCATTGATGTTTTCAAGTTTGAACCCCTTCCCGCTTCGCTGGTTATCGTAGAAACCGACAAAGAAGCCTGCCTTCTTAAATAATTGCATGAACGAAGGCGAAGAGACCCAGTGCTCGCCATCGGCAATGGAATTACAGAAGAAAGTATTCTTTTCTACCTTATAAGTCAAGTTAAACGGTGCTACCACATCACTGAAGATAAACAGGCGTCCGAGTTCCCTCTCCTCGTCAAGGTATGGGGTAGTTGGCAGTTCATAGCCATAAAGATGAGCATGACTCTTGATGTATGACTCGCCTAAGACGTAGACCACCGTAATGCTATCCTCCGTTGACTCGGCTGTAGCTTCCCTGTCGAATTTCAACGCATATTCCGAGACGCTCTCGTCCTCCTCACGGCTTAACTGCAACAGTTTGTAAGCCACAAAAAGGTCCAATACCGTATTATGGCCACGAGCAGTGTAGGGATAGCCGTATTTGTCAAGCCAATTCGAGGCTTCCTCATTCGTCTTGCTCGTATAGATGGAGGAATAGAACTTGAGATTATAAACCGCCAGGCATAATACAGCCATACAAACGACGCCCAGCAAATACTTTAGCTTGCTCTTCTCCATAAACCGGGCGAGGCGTTCCCGCCGTCGTTCAGCTGTCACGATGATACCTGTTATAAACAGCATAAAGCAGAACGCAATGGCACCATTTGTTGAAAGCACATACGACTCAAAGAATTCGCGCGACTCGTTAGCGTTGGTCTCTTGCAAAAGTGCCAGTGTCGAAGAAGTTATCCACATCTTATAGCTGATGTACAGAAATAGTCTTACGGTGGCTGTTGCTATTCCCAGGGCGTAGAGCACCCACTTGACGAGATGGTTACGACAGAGGCAGACGAGAATCGTCAGTAGATAGGCAAACAGCAACGCTGTAGTGTTGTCAACCCCATCGCAAGAGAAAGGTTGCAAAAAACGGCCAAGTCTCAGGTCGTCTTTCATATAGGCCGTAAATACATTTGGCAGCAGCAGGAAATAAGAAAAACAAAAGAAAGGCAGTTCGCGGACGAACGGCGCAAGGAGAAATTGTTTTAAAGAGGTACGCATAATGTAACGGTTTTTAATATAGTTTGCTTATTCGGTCACGTAACCCAGTTCTTTCATCCGCTCAAAGACGAGCTTCGCTATCAGGTTGTAACCGGTGGTCGTGAAATGGCAATCGTCGGCAAGTAGCTGCGGCGGCACCACGCCCTTGGCTACCGAATCCCGGTCAGCTTGCGTCGGGGCAAATCCTGCATCGTTCAGCCCGTTGGTAACCATATACCCTCTCAAGTTGACGTAATGCTTACCAAAGCACTGTGCAAGCGAATCTTCCATCTCCCGCATTCTCGGAATGGTCGTGATGACGTGGTTGGTCTTGTGGAAACTGATGACGAGATACCGGTTTGAACGGCTGTAGGCTATCATAGCGCGGAGTTGTCTGATTAAGTCGGCGACATCGCTGAAACCTCCATTTTGACCGATGAAGAACACGTTGGCATATTTCCCACGGAGATTGTTCATGGCATAGGTGGTAACGACGCTTCCCGCCCGGAGCGTATCCGCAGTCGGTTGTTTGTCGTCAAGGGTGAGAAAGTATTTGCACGCCTTGCCTGACTGGACTACCGACGACAGCAGGAACGGACGGTTGCCGATGCGGCAAGGATTGATCTGTGACGGGCCTTCCGGCTTCCAAGTGTACTGCTGGAGAGGACTGACGACTGCGCCGTTATAGGATGAAACGAAAGCGGCGGAGTCGCTGTCACCGATTGCCGTACTGCCCTCGGGGGCTACTACGACGTCATGCGCCAACTTCATCGGGTATGCTCCCTGGCGTGCCATGATAGTAAGCGTATTCTCGCCTCCCACTCCGGCGTTGACGACTTCATATCGCGAACCGAGCATATCCTCCAAATACCCAGGATAGTCGGTTCCCAGGACTTTACCTTTCAGTCTGCCTAACACGCCACGTCCATTATGGGGTGCCGTGAGGCTGTCGCCCCAACATACAATCACCTTCTTGTCCTCGGACTGACAGGACAAGACGGTGACAAAGACAAGACACCACAGCACCGTTTTCCATTGTTGCATAAAGCGGACAACTATAAATATGTCCGCCAAATACCCGGAGTCGGACTGTAAACATCAATGTCGACAGCTACATAAAGAAAAAGCGGGGTATCTGGCCTCTGCCTGTCCGCCGTTAAGGTCCTAGGAAAACCTGTGCAAATGGACAGAACAGAGTTGACACCCACGCCGTTGGTATATATAGTACGCCCGTAAAAGCGTGCGTGAGGACATGGTTAGCCATCGGCACGCCAACGGGACGGTATATAACCTACCCGTAGCACCAACTTCTGCTAAGTTTCCGGCTTGCACGTTCGAATTTCCTAGGTTCTAACGGCCAAAAACAAAGCGTCAGCGACGCATTTCCCAAATGTAGTGCTCCCCCCTCTTCACCACTCCGCTTTCTCAAAGATTACGGCTCGGCGCGGGCGAAAGCGTTTGCAAAGGTAGACAATTATTCTGAAACCTGCAAGCGATGAGTCATTTTTCTCTTTGCGAAAATTTTCGCAACGAAAATTTTCGCATAAAGTTTTGGATTCATTTGCCAGTATCAGGAGAAAGTTGTTTCACTGCTGCAAAAACACGAAAGCCTCATACTTAGATGAGTCAAAAAAGAGGGCACATCAAGACGATGCGCCCCCTTTATGGTCAGTGGTAAAAGGGAAGTCAGTTTACTTCTTCTCGGGGTGGATCATCTTCCAGATACCGGCGGCGCAGGCACCACCCACGAACGGACCGACGATGAAGATCCAGAGGTTGGCCAGAGCCGTGCCACCCTGGAAGATGGCGGGAGCCAGCGAGCGGGCGGGGTTCACCGACGTACCCGTGTAGCGGATGCAGACGAGGTGGACGAG